>WNFI01015227.1_pt1 | contig 18168 bp, 15 predicted proteins | sample 5400471 | NCBI WGS metagenome assembly WNFI01 (sample SAMN13153348, study PRJNA577476) | soil metagenome | isolation source: 100 cm saprolite on Douglas fir-dominated hillslope | place: USA:California | collected 2013-09-17 | reverse complement strand
TTCGTCGACATCAACGAGCAAACCTTCACGATGGACCCGGTCAAACTCCGGGAATTCCTGGAGACCGAGTGCGATTTCGACGCCAGCGCCAGGAAGCTGGTTGAGCGCAAGTCGAACAAGCGAGTCGCTGCCCTCGTGCCAGTTCACCTGTACGGCCAGACGGCGGACATGGACCCCATCCTGGATCTCGCCGAGAAGTTCAACCTGATCGTGGTGGAAGACGCTTGCCAGGCGCATGGCGCGGAATATTATTCGAAGAAGGATCAGACCTGGAAGCGCGCCGGTTCGATGGGCCTCGCCGCCGCATTCAGGTTCTACCCAGGCAAAATTCTAGGCGCGTGCGGGGAAGGCGGAGCGATCACTACGAACGACGCGGCCCTCGCCCAGCGCATGAAAATGATCCGCGACCACGGCCAGGCAAAAAAGTATTACCACGATATCGAGGGCTACAACGGCCGATTGGATTCCATCCAAGCGGGCTGGCTCTCCGTAAAGCTCCGCCACCTGGAAAACTGGAATAAATCACGCCGCGCCCTGGCGCGCCGCTATCATGAGCTTCTGGCCGAAGCAAAGGATTCCATCGGCCTTCCCGTGGAAGCTTCCTGGACGAGAGGCGTTTATCACTTGTACGTCGTACGCGTTCAAGATCGCGAAGCCTTCCAGGCCCAGCTTGCCGAAGCCGGAATCGCCACGGCCATCCATTACCCGATTCCACTGCATCAACAGAAGGCCTATCAACATCTGGGCTACTCGACCGGCGATTTCCCGGTGACCGAGCGCGTCGCCGCTGAAATTGTTTCTCTTCCCATGTTTCCTCAATTGTTGCAGACCCAGCAAGACCTGGTCGCTACAAAGGTCTTGGAGTTCGCCGGCCCAAGGCAATTAACCTCGCGTTAACTGATCGATAGCGATTGCCACCGGTCTTCAGCTGTCCGGCAACATATCTTCGGCAACAGCTTCCCACTTGTCCTTTTGACTCGGTACTTCTTTCTCCACCAGAATGCCCCGAATAGACAGACTCGCTGCGGTATACCTCACATCGCCCTTGGCTCGCTTTTTGGGGCCGAAGGCAGGAGTTCGTGTACCGATCCTGATGTACCACAGCATTTCCGACAATCTTTTTGGGATGTCCCACCCTTATTACCACATCAATACGCGTCCCGCTATTTTTGCGGCACAAATGCATTGGCTTAGATCAGCGGGTTACCGTACGGTCGGGCTTGCGGAGGCTTGGGCCGGTTTGGCGGCCGGGGCGGATCTCTCGAAGGTTGTGGTCCTTACTTTCGGAGACGGCTATCGTGATTTCTATACCGACGCTATCGATGTGCTCACACAATGCGGCTTTAGCGCAACGATCTTCCTGGTCACCGATCGGATCGGGCAAACGGCCATGCGCGTTGAAGGCGCTGATTACCTCACGTGGCAAGAAGTTAAGGTTCTCGCGCAGGTCGGCATCCGGTTTGGTTCGCATACCGTGACTCACCCGGATCTGCGGTCTACAAATCCGGAACAGCTAGAATACGAATTAGGGCGATCGAAAGAGGTTATCGAACAGAATGTGGGCGGGCCCGTTGATTCGTTCTCGTACCCTTTTGCTTTCCCGGAAGAGGACAAGAATTTCATACGGTATCTGGAAGACGCGTTACAGAACACTGGTTTTGATTATGGCGTCTCGACAATTCTCGGCCGGGCCAGCCGTAACAGCAATAAATACTTTCTACCGCGTCTTCCGGTGAACAATTGGGATGACGTCTCGCTTTTGCGGGCGAAGCTGGACGGAGGATATGATTGGCTGCATTGGGTACAGCTACTGAAGAAGTCTATTCTCCACAATCCGACACTTTTTCAAGATGGCGCGGGCGTGCTGTCCCACAATAAGTGGTAGCAGATATACCAGCATGGATGACATTCTTAGTTACGTTCTGATAACGCCGGCGCGAAATGAGGCGGATTTCATCGAGCTTACCCTTAAGTCGGTGGTGGCGCAAACCGTGCGGCCCGCAAAATGGGTCATCGTGAGCGACGGCTCGACAGATGCTACCGACGACATCGTCCGGAAATATGCCGTGGATCATCCGTGGATTGAGTTGCTACAGATGCCAGAGCGCCGGGAGCGGCATTTTGCGGGAAAAGCCGTTGCCGTTAGCGCCGGTTACAAAAGGATGGCCGATGTGAAATACGATGTTATCGGCAACCTGGATGCGGACGTTTCTTTCGATCTTGACTATTTTGCATTCCTCATGAATCGATTTGCCGAAAATCCTAAGTTGGGAGTCGGTGGCACGGCTTTCAAAGAAGGCGATTTGACCTACAACTATGAGTTCGTGGGCGTAGAGCATGTGTCGGGAATGTGTCAGATGTTCCGGCGCGAGTGCTTTGAGGCCATCGAGGGTTACCCAGCAATCAAGTCAGGAGGGATTGATCTGATCGCGGTGCTGAGTGCGCGCGCGAAGGGCTGGGAAACAAGAACATTTGTCGAAAAGAGTTTCGTGCATCACCGCACGCAAGGAGGAGCCTTGCACACCGGCCTCCGCGGGCGGCTAAACATGGGCCGAAAAGATTATCTCCTGGGTAACCATCCCTTATGGGAAATCTTTCGTAGCGTTTATCAGATGGCGAACAAACCCTATTTCATCGGGGGATTTCTGGTTCTCGCCTCCTATTTTTGGAACTCCGTTCGCGGCGTCGAGAAAACGATTCCTCCCGAACTCATGGCCCTCCGCCGAAACGATCAATTGAAGCGCCTCAAACTTGTAATGCAACGCCGCTTCCGTTCCAGTGTTTCTCCCACCTAAAGGAGGAACGTCTTGCCAGCGATCCGCCAAAATGTGGGGAACGAGACTAATTCTCCTAACGGTGCAAAGAATGCCGACTGATAATATTAAAATAGCAGTTAAAGGCAAATGGGTTAGTGTTCCAGCTCTGAACGTTGGAGGCAAACATATCGTTGTCAGGGGAAACTGGCTTCGGGTCGCCTACGTCAACAACGAACAGTGGCTGGAAACTGAGGTTGAAGATCCCGCCCTCTGCGTCAAAATGTTGAAGGCTGAAGGAGGGGATGGCCTTTGCGCAGATCTTTTCACGTTTTCGCAAAAGTTGCCCGCCACCGAGCCCAAATATCCGTATGCGTTCGAGTGGGACAGCATCGCGGCTGCACGCGCCAACAGTTTCAAGGATTGGTGGGACGGCTTGCCTCAAGAAACTCGTAAGAACGTCCGCAGATCGGAAAAGCGGGGCGTCGTTGTTGAGGTGAAAAAGCTTGATTCGGCCCTGGTGCAGGACCTCTTCGAACTGAATAACGAGTCTAGCCTTCGGCAAGGCAAAGCTTTCACTCATTATGGCAAAACTCTCGAACAGGTGGCTAGAGACCAGGTCGATTATCTAGATCGAAGCGATTACATCTGCACCTATTTTGGGAAAGAATTGATCGGAGTACTGAAGCTCGTTTATCGCGGGGACGTAGCGTCCATCTTGACGTTTCTCCCCACTTATGGAATGTATAATTATGGCAACAAGCAGCACACGCCACTCCGCGAGTTCAAGATTCGCAATGGATTCGGGGAGGCCTTGGTACCGCGCTTTTATATCCCATTGACAGCGAAGGGGGCGGTTAGCCTAAGATTGAGGTTACATCGGGGTTTCCTCGGAATCCTTCCCCACAATGTAATCACTCTTTTAGTGAGATTGCGCACAGAAGTAAACAATTTCACCCTAAGCCGGTGTAGCTCAACGTCAGAGCGGCCGAATCGTATTCGGCAGATGGAGCGTTCAATTCCTCCCGCCGGCTCCAAACTCTAATCCAAACGTGTTTTCACCAGCACGCCAAAAAAGCCTGCAATTTACATCTTCAGAGCCTGAATTGAGCTGACATGCCAGGAATCGTTGGTCTTATAACTAAAATGCCCCGCGCCTGGGCCGAGCCGCAACTTCTCCGGATGGTTGAGACCCTTCGTCACGAGGCTTTCTATGTCGCCGGTACGTGGATCAACGAGTCTCTGGGTTTGTACATCGGGTGGATTGTGCGTGAGAATTCTTTTTCGGACGGAATGCCCCTCCGCAATGAGCGTGGTGATGTCACTCTAATTTTTTCAGGTGAAGAGTATCCTGCTCCCGATGCTGCTCGCCGCCTCAAGGAACAAGGGCACGACTGCGAAGTGGATGGGCCTTCATATCTGGTCCACAAATATGAAGAGGATCCCGGCTTCCTCAAGAATCTGAATGGGCGGTTCCACGGTGTCGTCGCCGATCTCACCCGCGGCACAGCGACACTCTTCAACGATCGTTTTGGCCTGCAGCGAGTATGCTTTCACGAGGCAAAGGACACATTTTATTTCGCCGCCGAGGCCAAGGCGATCCTGGCGGTTTGTCCCGAACTGCGCGGTATGGATCCGCGCGGCATAGGCGAGTTTATCACCTCCGGTTGTGTCTTGGAAAATCGCACCCTCTATAAGGGTATTTGCGCTCTTCCCGCGGCCTCGGCCTGGAGTTTTCGCGCCGGCGCGTTGGAAAGGAAGGCCGCCTACTTCGAGCCAAGGGAATGGGAGGAACAGGAACCTCTCGATGAGGAAAGCTACTACAAGCAGCTACGTGAGGCTTTCACCACGCGACTGCCCCGCTATTTTAACGGCAGAGAGCGGATCGGTGTCTCGCTGACGGGCGGCCTCGACACGCGCATCATTATGGCGTGGCGCAAAGCTCCTCCGGGAGACCTGCCGTGCTACACCTTTGGCAGCATGTATCGCGAGAATCAGGACGTATATCTCGCGCGTCGCGTAGCCGCAATCTGCGGCCAGCCGTACCAGGTTGTCACTGACGATGAGAGGTGCCTGTCACGTTTCCAGCACTACGCAGAGCGCACACTGTATCTGACCGATGGGTGCGTTGATATCAGCCGCTCTGTGGACCTGTGGAACAACGAGATGGCCCGCCAGATAGCGCCCGTGCGCATGGTTGGCACCTTTGGCAGCGAAATTATCCGCAAGTCGGTGATGTTCAAGGCCGTATCACCTTCACCGGAACCCTTCAGTCCGGGCATTTTTGCTGAAATTTCGCGCGCCATGCAGACCTACCACAGCCTGCTGCAAGGGCATCGGACAAGCCTGGTGGCTTTCACGCAGCCGGCGGCGTACCATTTTGGCGTCCTCATGCTGGAGCAAACGCAGCTGACCCTGCGTTCGCCGTACCTCGACAATGAAATCGTCCGCACGGTCTTTCGCGCGCCCAAAGTTGAGCAGGGCGAAGACGTGCGTATGCGCCTCATTCGCGAAGGCAGTCCGGCGTTAGCCCGCTTGCGCACGGACCGCGGCGTAGGACGTTACAACCCGGTCGCGAAAGCTTTGAATCGCGCCTATTTGGAGTTTACCTTCAAAGCCGAATACGCTTACGACTACGGCATGCCGCAATGGGTTGCCAAAGTGGATCGCGCATTTGCGCCATTGCACCTGGAGCGCCTGTGGATGGGCCGCCACAAACTTTTTCATTTTCGCTGGTGGTACCGCACCATCCTCGCAAAATATGTGCAGGAGATTCTACTCGATACCAGATCGCTTACGCGCCCGTATCTGGATCGCAAGGGCGTCGAAGCGGTGGTCAGGGGCCATCTCAAAGGCAACCGCAACTACACCACAGAGATTCACCGGCTACTTTCTCTGGAACTGTTGCACCGGCATTTCGTGGACGCCTAATGAAATTATGTCGCGCAGTCAAACGTGTTTCGGAACTAAGCTAGAATGAACCCTTCACTCGCCAGTCTCATCTGCGTCTGCGGAATTGCGGGGCTCTTTTTTCTTGATAAAAATAATTCCGTTCACACATCCAAAGCGCTCTGGCTGCCTGTCGCTTGGCTATGGATCATGGGGTCTAGGCCCGTGTCATCCTGGGTAGGCCTCAGCCCAACGGACGGGACAAATGTCCAACTTGATGGCAGCCCTTTTGACGCCCTGGTTCTCGGCGTTCTGACAGCCGCGGCCACAATCGTACTAATCCGGAGAGGCAGCCGGACCAGCACCTTCCTCACTGCGAACGGCCCTTTACTCCTTTATTTCTTATACTGCTTACTTAGCACACTTTGGGCTCCTTACCCGGACGTGGCGTTCAAGCGCTGGATTAAGGCCACCGGTGACCTCGCGATGGTTCTCGTTGTTGTGACCGACGTGAATCCAGGCGCGGCGCTGGGACGTCTCTTTTCTCGCATCGGTTTCCTTTTGTTCCCCACCTCGGTGCTTTTCATCAAGTATTACGGTGATTTAGGCCGCGGATACGGTCCTGGCGGGGAGGCAATGAATACTGGAGTTACTACAAATAAAAATACACTCGGAGTTATTCTTCTCGTTGTTTCGCTTGGAACGGTGTGGCGCGTTCTGACCCTCCTTCAGGACAAGGCCCTACCCAGCCGCGGTCGACACCTGTTAGCGCAACTCACCTTGCTCGGCTTTGGGGTCGCGCTTTTTCAGATGGCTGACTCAGCCACTTCGTTGGCCTGCTTTGTTCTTGGTACCACATTGATTGTGGCGACGAAATTGCCCGTTATCAAGAGTCGCCCCAGTCGAGTTCACGCGCTAGTTGCGATGATAGTGCTCGCCGGGGCAGGCTCGCTGCTGTTTGCCGGTCAAGAAGGCGTGACTCATGCAATGGGCAGACAGTCGAACCTGAGCGGTCGCACGGACATCTGGGCGGCCGTGATTCCCGCGCTCTCCAAGCCGATCATCGGCGATGGCTTCGAGAGTTTTTGGATCTCGCCTGATGTGGTGAAGTTTTGGCAAAGCCCAATCCTCTCAGGTTGGTGGGATCCCGAGGGTCTGAACGAAGCTCACAACGGCTATATAGAGGTTTACTTGAATCTTGGCTGGGTGGGTGTGGGCCTGATCTCATTTATACTAATAAGTGGCTATAGGCGTGCCGTGGCAGCATTCCGGCTAAACCCGTCCTTCGGCGGCCTGATGCTGGCGTATCTCATCGCCGCCGCAGTCTACAGCATAACCGAAGCTGGATTCAGAATGCAGGATCCGATCTGGATTTTTCTCCTACTGGCCGTCGTCGGTGCGAGTGGCGTCGTAGAAGGCTTGTTCGACACGGTTCCGCAGACCGCCGCCGCGTCCGGGAGCGTCGAGCGTCCTCAATTCCTGCGACATTCAAACAAAGTCATCAAGCCTTCGCCTTCTACCACATCTTTATTATAATCTCCAACTGCCTTCAGTTCGCTTGCGTTTGCCGAAATATCTGGCGATGCCGCAAAATATGAACACGAAGAACCTGATATGGACTTCACTGCCTCTTCTGTCCGATGTATTCGCATGGTGGTAGCTGTGAAGTGCGCACATGGGCCGGCAGTACCGCACTCTGGAAACATTCACTTCGGACCAGCGTCTTTCGCGCAAAGCGCATGTTAAAGTTAGAGGCCTAACTTCCTCCAAGAATTGGATCGGTCTAGCGATCTGGTCTTGACCCACTGGCAGTCGACCCTTTACCGGGATCGTTGCGTTCTGTGAGCCGGCTTGGCACTCGCTAGATTTACTCTATTTTCTTGCACGACATCGCTCCAAGGATACGCAGGATTGAAACCTTTCGACTCCACTGGCAACTTCCATCCTATCGCCACGGGCGAGGGACTTCGCCGGAGCGCAGTTCGTGGCGTCGGGGTGACTATCGCCGGTCAGGCGGGTAACTTCGCAGTCATGATCGGGTCAGTGGTCATCTTGGCACGGCTGCTTACCCCGGCGGATTTCGGAATCGTTACCATGGTCACCACTTTTAGCCTCTTGTTCCGCAGCTTCGGTCTGAATGGCTTCACGGAATTGATCATGCAGCGCGAGGAGATTACCCATTCTCTGGCGAGCAATCTCTTTTGGGTTAATCTGGGCCTCGGCACGATTCTCACTCTGGCGTTTGCCGCCTCTGGTCCGTTGCTGGCGCTTTTCTATCACAACTCGACCGTAGCTCAAGTAGCTGAGGGCATGTCGCTGACGATTGGGATTGGCTGCTTGGGGTGGATTCACTTGGGCCTGTTGCAGCGCGCCATGCATTTCAGGACGACCGCAACCATCAGTTTCGCTGGGCAGCTGCTCCTGGTGATTGTCTCTATCGTCTTGGCGAAGGCGGGCTGGCACTACTGGGCACTGGTTTGGGGCAGCGTGACACAAACGGTAGTCACAGCAGCGGGCGCTTGGTGGATGTGCCGGTGGGTACCGAGTCGGCCGGGTCGCGCCTCGGGCACCGGTTCAGGGTTGAAGTTCGCGATAAACGTCTATTCGCATTTTGCGTTCAGCTACTTGACTCGCAATACGGACAACCTCCTCGTTGGCTGGCGGTACGACGCTCGGGCACTTGGTTTTTATAAGAAGGCCTACGACCTGTTCGTTCTGCCAGAAACGCAACTATTGGCGCCGATGTCGGCCGTGGTCGTGAGTACGCTCAGCCGCGTCAGCCGCGACCGCGAACAATTCCAACGATACTTTCTGCGAGCGATATCGGTCTTGGCGCTCGTAGGGATGGGAATCGGAGCGGATTTTGCTTTAGTGGGAAAGGATCTAATTCGTTTTCTTCTAGGGCCTGGCTGGGATGAGGCTGGTCGAATCTTCGCCTTATTCGGTCCGGGAATCGGAGTCATGCTGCTGTATAATACACACGGCTGGATTCATCTTTCGATCGGCCGCCCCGAGAGATGGTTCCGCTGGGGTGTGATGGAGTTTGTGTGTACCGCGACTCTGTTCTTGCTGGCTTTACGCTGGGGCCCTTCCGGAATCGCCTTCGCTTGGACGATTTCCTATTTCCTTCTGATGTTTCCCGGCTTCTGGTACGCCGGAAAGCCAATCGGACTGGGTATTGGACCGATATTCGCCATAATCTGGAAATTTTTTGCAGCATCCGCTTTGGCAGGCTGTGTCACGGTGCTGATCATCAGCGCTATGCCGCGTTTTGCGACAGCACTTGGGCCCTCGAGCGCTTTTGTAAATATGGTTTCAGTTTCTTTGGTATTTTTCGGGCTGTATTTCGCCGGAGTGATTGCACTCCACCAGGGGCTTAGGCCGCTCAGTGACACTGTTGCCCTGCTTCGCGACCTGCTGCCGGAACGTATGGTTGGGCGCACATTCCCTGAAGCCGTCGATACCGAAGGCGCACTGGCAATTCCCGCATGGGGCGGAAAAGCTAACCCGCAAGCGGATTTCCCGGGCGATGCTGAACCCAAACCGTGAAGATTGCTGATTCATGTACCGACGAAAGCATCGAAATTTTCTCGGGAAACAAGTGCAACTTAGTCGGCGCTCCAATCCGGGTTAAAAAAACTTTTCACAAGGGGATCATACGTGAGTCGATTGCGGATCTTGGTGCTAGCGCCAGACGCCAACCCAGAGTCTATCAGCGTTAATCTGGTTAGCTATCGCCACGCTGAGGCCCTTGCCCAACTCCATTCCGTGACGCTCGTCGGCCGTTCGTATCACGAGGAGGCCCTGCGCCGCGCGAAGGCTCCTTTTCAAGCCATTGAAACGATCAGCATACCGTGGCTCGATCGGATCTTTGCCTGGTTTCTACATTGGATTTTTAACTATAACTTCCACAGCCGCGCCCTGACCCCTTTTATGTATCCCTTTGCGATTGCTTTTGAATGGTGTGCTTGGCGGCGCGTGCGAACTCGGATAAACGCAGGGGAGTTCGACATCGTTTTGCGCCTTTCGCCGGTAAACTCGGTCTTACCCAGCGCCTTCCCGTTTTTTCTGCGGAATTATTCGATACCTTTCGTGATCGGGCCGATCAATGGTGGTTTGCCCTGGCCGAAGGGTTTCGGCCAGGCCGATAAACAGAGGGCATGGATCGACAACCTGAGAAGTCTGTACCGATTCATGCCCTTTGCTCGATCCACCTATGATAAGGCGGCCGCGATCATCGCAGGTTCATCGCAGACTTTCGCCGAATTTGCGGGTTATCACGACAAGCTTTTCTTTGCCCCGGAAAACGGGATTAGCTGTTCTCTTTGTTCTGACACCGTGCGCCACTCCCAGCGCGATGAAAAACTTGAACTGATTTTCCTCGGTGCGCTGGTGCCCTATAAGGCTTGCGATCTCGCATTGCGTGCTGCGGCCCCCTGTTTGCGAAGAGGTTTGGCCCGCTTTACGGTAGCTGGCGATGGCCCCGAGCGGGCCAGCCTTGAACAACTCACGAAGTCGCTTGGAATTGAAGACGTTGTTTCATTCTGCGGAATGCTCACTCATAGCGAAGCCATGCAACGGTTACGGTCGGCGGACGTGATGGTGTTTCCGTCGGTTCGTGAATTCGGTGGAGGCGTGGTCTTCGAGGCCCTGGCAGTAGGTGCAGTACCTATCGTCGCGGACTTCGGCGGGCCTGGTGACATCGTTCATCCAGACGTCGGCTATAAGGTGCCTCTTACCGATGAGACCGACGTCGTGGCGCAGATGGAAATGATTCTGATGGAACTAGCCCAAAATCGGGAGCACCTTGAACAGTTGCGGCGAGCCGCCGATGTTGGCTCCTCCCGGTAAGAAACCACTACGTCAGCGATCGGTATCCAGGTAGACCGTTTTTTCCAAGAGATGCAGCCCCTAGCCAAAACTCAAAGGCTAATCATGACAAACATCTTTGCCCTTAAGGGGATTTGGAGTCTCGAAACAGTGTTGCGAAAGACTGTTGGTAGTGGCAAGACATTGATCGAAAACGGCAATGCCAACCAATTCAGACATCAAAAACACTCATGCCCCGTGAGTGGGCACTTCGAAGAACCCGGCCTAACATGGAACTTGGATGTGAATGACTATGCAAACGAATAGCGTTGCCGAGAAGTCCTCTGCCAAAGGGGTTAAGATTCAGAAGCAGGCAATGCCCAGCCCACTGTTGGGAATCGAGATTGGTTTGCTCACCGGTTGCCAGGACCGGCCTTACGCATTCGGCTTGGCGATGGCACTGATTGCGAAAGGCGCGCGCGTGGACATGATCGGCGGAGATGAAGAGGACAGCCCTGAGCTACACGAAACACCCAATCTGCGCTTTCTTAATCTCCGTGGCAGCCAGAGACAGAACGAAAAGTTCGCGACAAAGTTAACGAAGTTGCTGCTCTACTATGGAGGGCTCATTTGCTACGCCGCTAGGTCAAAGCCCGGAATATTGCACATTTTGTGGAACAACAAGTTCGAGTATTTCGATCGAACCGTGCTGATGATGTATTACAAATTGATCGGAAAGAAGATTGCCCTCACCGCGCACAATGTGAATCAAGCCAAAAGAGATCTCCACGATTCCCTGCTTAATCGTCTGACCCTGAAAATCCAATACCGGCTTTGCGATCATATTTTGGAAGACGAAAAGACGCTCCTGATCCTAGGCAGAATCAGGCCGTACAAAGGCATCGACCATCTCCTCGCTGCCCTTCAACAGCTTGTGGAAAGCGGCGCGAATTATCGGCTGATTATTGCCGGCGAACCGAAAAAGGGTAGCGAGGACTACCTGGACGAGATCCGGCGAATCGTCAACCGCGACTTTAGCGGAGGAGAGATCATCCTTAAATTTCAGTTCATTCGGGATGAAGAGATGGAATTGTATCTGAAGGCCGCGGACGTTCTGGTGCTCCCATACAAAGACATCTTCCAAAGCGGCGTTCTGTTTCTTGCTTATAGTTATGGTTTGCCCGTAGTGGCGACCGACGTGGGCTCCTTCCGGGAAGAAATAGTCGAAGGCAAGACAGGATTTGTCTGCAAGCCAGGTGATCCCGCTGATTTGGCTAAGACGCTTGAAGCATATTTCTTAAGCGACATTTATAGAAATTTAAGTATCCGCCGGCAGGACATTAAAGATTACGCTAACAGAGTACATTCGTGGGACGCAGTCGCCGACTTGACCCACAACGGATACGCAAAAATGTTAGGGAGGCATTCGGTATGAAGCCTTTGGTTTCCATTCTCATCCCGGCATACAACGCAGAAACTTGGATTTCTGACACACTTCGGTCCGCGATTGCGCAAACCTGGGAACGCAAGGAAATTATCGTCGTTGACGATGGCTCCAAAGATCAAACCCTGGCGGTCGCGAGGCAATTTGAGTCAAAGCAAGTTAGGGTCGTGACGCAGAAAAACCAGGGTGCGGCCGCTACAAGGAATAACGCCTTTTCTCTCTGCCAGGGCGATTACATTCAATACCTGGATGCAGACGATCTCATGGGGCCCGACAAAATTACCTCACAGATGAATGTATTGGGCCCTGCCCCGAACAAACGTACTTTGCTGTCCGGGAGTTGGGGAACCTTTATGTACCGCTACTACCGGACAAAATTTATTCCCAGCACATTGTGGTGTGACCTGTCTCCAGTCGAGTGGCTGGTGCGGAAGATGGGGCAAAATCTTTACATGCAAACCGCTTCGTGGCTCGTAAGCCGAGAATTAGTCGAAGCCGCAGGACCATGGGATACACGGTTGTTAGGGGACGATGATGGCGAGTTTTTTTGCCGCGTCCTACTTGCCAGCAATGGCGCTCGATTTGTTCCAGAATCGAAAGTGTACTATCGCTCGGCTGGCGCGAATAGTTTGAGCTACATAGGAAACTCCGACAAAAAACGCGTGGCGCAAATGTGTTCCATGCAATTGCACATCAAATACTTACGTTCTTTGGAGGATAGTGAAAGAACCCGCGCGGCCTGCGTACAATACCTGCAAAACTGGCTGGTCTTCTTCTATCCCGAACGCATGGACCTCGTTGAGCAGGCACAACAAATGGCCAAGGACCTCAGCGGAAAGCTCGAAGTGCCTCATCTATCTTGGAAGTATTCCTGGATAAGAGATCTCTTTGGTTGGCCCCTGGCCCGACGGGCTCAGGTGATTCTTCCAAGGCTGAAATGGTCCTTGATCCGGCGTTGGGACAACGCGCTTTTTCGCATCCAGAACCGCAAGCTTGCGGAAAATCTATAAGCACAGGTACAGCGTCTCGGAACTAGCATAAGGGGTTGAGTTCGCTGGTCGAGATTTGGGGAGACTTAATGATTGTTACGCGCACTCCACTTCGAATTTCGTTTTTTGGCGGCGGCACCGACTACCCGGTCTGGTACCGCGAGCATGGTGGCGCGGTGTTGTCGACAACGATCGACAAATCGTGTTACATCACCACTCGGTGGTTGCCCCCTTTTTTTGAGTACCACAGCCGTATTTCTTATTCAAAGGTTGAGAACGTCAGCAGCAACAGCCAGATTGAGCATCCGTCGGTACGCGCATGTCTGGAGTACATGGGCATCACCGATGGAGTGGAAGTTCATCACGTGGCGGACTTGCCCGCCCGGACAGGCTTGGGCACCAGTTCGGCGTTTACAGTGGGCTTCCTCCTAGGCCTCTACGCCCTGAAGAATCAGATGCGTGACAAACAAGCTCTTACCGTCGACGCGATACACGTGGAACGCGATTTGCTGCAAGAGGCTGTCGGTGCGCAAGATCAAACGAGCTGTGCGTACGGTGGGTTTAATCGTATTGATTTTCACACCAATGACGCGATCGAAGTGAAGCGGATCCTCACAGCGCCCACCAGATTGGCGCAACTGGAGCAGCACTTGGCTCTGTACTTCACGGGATTTGCGCGTACGGCTTCCGAAATTGCCAAGGAGCAGCTAAAAGCGACACCTAATCGGCAGAAAGAACTGAGGGAAATGCGTCAAATGGTTGACGAGGCTGAGGACATCGTCACAAATCCGAACCGCTCACTGGACGAATTTGGCAAACTACTACACCAAGGCTGGCAGATAAAGAGATCGCTAACGCAACGTATCTCGAACTACAGTATTGATGAGATTTACGAGGCAGGGCTCAGTGCTGGCGCGCTGGGAGGAAAACTCCTCGGTGCTGGGGGCGGCGGTTTTATGCTGTTTTACGTGCCGCCCGAGCGAAAACAAGCAGTAAGGATGCGCTTGAAGAATCTTCTGTGCATTCCCTTTGCCTTTTCTAGCAGAGGCAGTGACGTCGCCGTGTACGAACCAGAGGCAGCCTACGACAGCTCACTTGCCAATGACCGGAATGAGATCTATGCCCAGCGCGGTTGATGCCATCGTCCTGTGTGGAGGAGCTGGCCTCCGCCTGAGAAGTGTCACGGGAGATGCTCCGAAGTCACTGACCAGTATCGGGGGCCGGCCATTTCTCGACATACTGCTTAGCCAGTTGCGACGCCACGGGTTCCAACATGTCATCTTGGCCGTTGGCTACCAAAGGGAATTGATTCGATCGCACTTTGATAACCGAGCGCACGATATATCTTTGGAATATTCGATTGAGTCAACGCCACTGGGGACTGGTGGAGCTTTGCGCAATGCTGTGGATTTCGTCCAATCAGACTCTGTGCTGATAATGAACGGTGACAGCTATACGGACGCCGACCTATCTGGTTTTGTGGCTGACTACTGTGAAGCGAAGGCTGACCTTTCTGTGCTCGTGGTCCCAACTGATGGTCGCGTGGACTGCGGCCTCGTTTCCGTGGATCCAGGTGGCGGAGTGTTGGGATTCAAGGAAAAGCAGTCCGCAACCGGAACGCAATATGTGAACGCGGGGATCTATATGGTGACCAAAAGTATCCTCTGCGAGATTCCTCCCAACCAACGGGTGTCCCTTGAGGAAGAGCTTTTTCCGCGATTGCTCGCGGAAGGGAAGAATATCAGGGCATTTCATCATTCGGGCAGGTGTATCGACATCGGAACTCCCGAGCGGTATCTAAATGCACAAGAGACTTTGGCGAGTGTCGAACCGGGCGGAATTCTGTCTGTGCATAAAGGTCCGCAAGCATGAAGGTAATGATTACGGGGGCCGCAGGTTTTATTGGGGGATTTCTCGCGCAGTATTGCACACGGGCCGGTTCGGAGGTGCTCGGGATCGATATTCGCGAACCCGCGGAAGGATGGGCTGCTGATCGATTCGAACATTGCGACGTCCGAAATTCCGCGTGTCTATCCGGCTTGATATCCAAGTTCCGGCCGCAACGGATCTTCCACTTGGCCGCGCAGAGTCATCCCGTCGTTTCATTAGAGCGGCCGCTGGAGACGATCGACACGAATGTGGGTGGGACCATCAACTTGTTCGAGTCGCTTCGTACCACGGGAGTCATGCCGGTTGTCGTCGTGGCTTGCTCAAGCGCAGAATACGGGCCCGTCGCTGAACGTGATTTACCTGTTCAAGAGGAACACCCACTTAATCCGCTGCATCCTTATGGAGTCAGCAAGGTCGCCCAGGATTTGATGGCAGCCCAGTATTTTGCAAACTACTCTATCCCGGCGATAAGGATACGAATTTTCAAGACAACAGGGCCTGGAAAACTCGATGAGGTTTGCTCCGATCTAACAAAGAGAGCCGTCGAGATCGAACTGGGAATTCGTCCCCCGTCCATGCCAGTCGGCAATCTTACGAATCGCCGTTCGATTGTTGATGTCCGAGATCTGGTTCAGGCGCTTTGGTCGTCAGCAGACCACTGCAAGGTCGGTGAGGTGTATAACCTCGGCGGCGATGACATCTACTCGATTCGGGAAGTGATTGAGGCCATTCGCACTCAAGTGGCATTTCGTTTTGAAGTGGAACAGCGGCCCGAATTGATGCGCCCCTGTGATGAGCCGGTGACCGCAGGAGACAACACCAAGTTTCGGAATTGCTGCCCTTGGACTCCCAAGATTCGTCTTGCGACGACCCTACACGACATGCTGGAGTGGTGGAGAACTCACCTGACAGTCGCCACATTATCTGGATCGCACCAAGAAACGGCCCGGGTCCACAAGCTCGGTAAGTGAAAGGGTATCCTCAATTGCGGCTCAAGAATCTCGCGAGCCTGGACGGACGATGAAACCACAAGAAAACGTGAAACTTCTGACCGATCTGGTCCGAGATCGGATCCATGCCAGCATCAATGTCTGAAAGAACGACGGGCTCTTCCGGCACTCGCTCTGCATGCCAACACCTCTTCTCTAACCGCAATCGGAAACGATTACGGATTTGATCATGTCTTTGCCCGCCAGTTGGAGGCCCTGGGCAAGCAGGGAGATGTTTTGGTCGGCATCTCCACCAGTGGAAATTCGCGCAATGTGATCCGGGCAATGGAGGTCGCAAAGGCGAAGTCGATTTACACGATCGCTCTCACGGGGTCCGGGGGAAAGATGAAAGATCTGGCTGACTGTTCGATTTGCATTCCTTCCGAAGATACGCCGCGAATTCAGGAGTGTCATATCCTGGCGGGCCACATCATCTGCGAGATCGCCGAGGAAATGTTGATGGAGCCTTCTGAGGCTTAAGCGCCTGAGAAAGATTTCACCGAGCTTCCGGCGTTCCGGAATCCAGGAATTGAGCAGGAGCCAAACCAACAATTGCTGCGTATTCTTTTCTCCGAAGTAAATAGGACCGCAAGAGGTCCGGCCATCTTTATCGACCGAGACGGCGTAATCAATTGTAGGCGGCCTGACGATTACGTTTTGGATTGGTCGCAGTTTGTTTTTCTGCCTGGAATCCGTGCCGCACTCAAGCAAGTAGCGACTCTCGGACTACCCATGATTGTTATTTCCAACCAGTCTGCGGTCGGCAAGGGCCTACTGGATCCTGCCACCCTTCAGGAGATCACAGCAAAAATGCATGAGGCTTTGCTCGAGGATGGAACGACACTTGCGGCGGCCTATTATTGTCCCCATCGGGCCGACGAAAATTGCGTTTGCAGAAAGCCGAAACCCGCCTTGCTTCAGACCGCGGCCGACGATTTCAATATTGATCTAAACCGCTCTATTTTCATTGGAGACTCTGACACAGATGTGCAAGCTGCTCGAGCCGCAGGCTGTGCACCGATCTTGTTCAGCTCGGATGTTGGTCCACAGCCTACGTCTCCGACGCATTTGCTTACTTCAAGCAAGGTGACGGACCTTTACGCCCGGGTCTCGAAGTACCTGCAGGCCACAGAACATGCCTAGTCAGGGTGCTAGTGTCCTTCACCCCGGTGCAGAACACTAGATCGGCTTACTGAACTGTCACCGCGAGGTTCGTTGGAGGATTAGGCGGCGGTGGACCACCAACACTAATACCATCTGCTTCGTATACGCGCTCATCAAATTGGCGCACATCGGGGAATTTGAATGTGGCGCCTGCACAACTGCCCGGATTCGACGCCAGCGCATAGCTTATCGTCGTTGAAGTAGAGACAGTTATATAAAACTCGCCCGTCCCGCTACTGCAAGCCCCGCTAAGTTGAAAAGGTCCCAGCAGATGCGTCGTGTTCGGAAGTCCGCTGACGGTCAGCGTCTCAATTCCGCCTGCCCAAATTGACGCGGTGATGCTGTAAGACTTTTGATAGTTGGGGTCGATGGGAAGATTCTTGAATGCGATAGATGCCGGAATGTCGTAGGCCGTGCCATTCACATACGGCCCTCCTGTCACGTCTGGTCCTACAGGTGGAAAGGGTTGCGTTACACTGGTAGCGCAACTGGTCGGAAATGTGGTCCAACTCGTGCAGACTTTCCACCAGCTAAGACCAGTGCCGCCGTTCGGATGGGGAGTGCAGGTGGTTGACGTATAGCTTGCCAGGAAGAAAGAGCAAGGTAAGGTGGTACTGCCTGGAACCGCGTTATTAAAGGGCGCAGCATTCCCAGTGAGAGTTGTTGGAATTTCCGAACTCTGGTTTCGACAGGTATTGGTTGCCGTGTCGCAATTTCCCCAACGCAAGACAGAAGCCTGAACCAATGGGTCACTGTGCGCGGAGGAATGTGTACTGAACGAATAAACAAAGTTAGGAAGCGAAATGCCGAGTATAGCTTGATAGTTGGTTAACCTCGCGCTGCCGCTGGAATTGCCGATAGAATTGCCGACTATGTTCACAAATCGGTCGAAGGCGTCCAAATTTATGCCCGCATAATTGGATGAAAAATAAGGTTCCTCCCAGCCACGAATGTAATTGCGAAACATCGTGCTTAGGTCATGCGTTCCGTGCGTGTCATCTTCTTCAATGGATGGAGTCTCGTTGCCTTCGTACAGCAGAAACGCATTTCCGGCGTTGTGCTCGAACATGTCGAGGACATACGCCGTAAAATTGTCACGCGTGTAGTTGTAGGCAATAACGTCGCCTTCCATTTGCCCGTTTCCTTCCCACGGTATCCCAGAAGTCATAAAGTTATTAATCACAAGGTTGTCAGAATCGAGACCTTCATATACTGGTGGAGGGTAAAGAGCGTCGATGGCA
>WNFI01085107.1_pt2 | contig 18171 bp, 19 predicted proteins | sample 5400471 | NCBI WGS metagenome assembly WNFI01 (sample SAMN13153348, study PRJNA577476) | soil metagenome | isolation source: 100 cm saprolite on Douglas fir-dominated hillslope | place: USA:California | collected 2013-09-17 | reverse complement strand
AGGGGCGATTCATGATTGAAAAGGATGCCGTTGCAGGCATAAAGGCCGTAAGCCTCACGATAATTGACCGTGATCCAGTAGGCATATACCTTCGCCGCGCCGTAGGGGGATCGCGGGTAAAAGGGGGTGGTCTCTCGCTGGGGTACCTCTTGGACTTTGCCAAACATCTCGGAGGTCGAGGCCTGATAGAAGCGCGTTTTCTTCTCCAAACCTAGAATCCGAATTGCTTCCAATACCCGTAGGGTACCTACCGCGTCCGAATTCGCCGTGTATTCCGGGGTTTCAAAGGAGACCGCCACATGGCTTTGCGCCGCCAAGTTATAGATCTCCTCCGGTTGAACCTCCTGAATAATCCGAATGAGATTGGTGGAATCGGTCAAATCGCCGTAGTGAAGCTCGAAGCGCACGTTTTTCTCGTGCGGGTCCTGGTACAGGTGGTCAATACGGTCGGTATTAAAGGACGATGCACGGCGTTTGACGCCATGAACGTCATAGCCTTTGGCGAGCAAAAACTCGGCTAAATACGCCCCATCCTGCCCAGTAATGCCGGTAATTAATGCTGATTTCGACAACTACTCCTCCAAGTCCCAAGGAAAACGAACTCTGACAGCTCCGGCGTCTGTTGTCGCGGCTTCGCACCAGCGTTCGTAGGACCAAAAAAGCGAGATCCCGCGCAAACAAATTGTGCACGTAACCGCACATACTTAGTGCTGGAGTTGAGCAGTCTATAGCGATAATTCTCGGCGGTCACCCTGTGCAAGACGTACACAAATTAGAGGCAAGACTTTCAATGGCATGGTTCCCAATGATGGATCGGGGACTGGCCGGGTCAACGGTTTTATGGGAGTTACGTTTCCAATCAAGAAAGGACCATGTCGCCAACACGCTACAGTTAGCCATCTTTGTCTGGGAATTAGGCTAATATGTCAGTAGTATGGCGACACGATGTCCTGACTTGTCGGGACATACAATAATGATGTTCGGGAATCGAAGGGGAAAGCAGTGGAAGGTTAGTCGGACAGTATTTGGTGTGGCTTGCTGTTGAGGGTAAGCACATGAATATAAACGTCATTGAAAACGACAGGGAACAGTTGAATGCAGACCGAATATCAGGCCAGTTGGGAATGACATCTAGCTCCCAGGCAATTCGCGCCCACAAAGAAGCAGATGCACCCGCAACGGTAGAGCGCGTCGGTCCCGCCGCTCTTATACAAACCGCACTGCACGCCGAAGTCCGCGCCGATCAGAACTCGGTAATCAGTATCTCGGTTGAATTGAGGAAAGCCGCTCTATTGCCTCCTGATTCTCGAGCTCGCCCTGCCAGCCCGGTGTATGCGGTCGCCAAACGGGCATTTGATCTAGTTGTAGGATTCATCTTACTGCTCATCGCGACCCCCATCATTCTGACTGCTGCCGCGATCATCAGGTTGGAGTCGAAAGGCTCACCTTTCTTTGTGCAAACTCGACTTGGGAAGAATGGCCGCCCTTTCAAGATCGTCAAGCTCCGGGGCATGTTCAAGGACGCGCGAATTCGTTTCCCAAGCTACTACGATTACTCGGGCAAACAGGACTTGAACTTTTGTTTTCACCACGAGGTTGACCCCCGAGTGACGCGGGCCGGCAATTTTATTCGAAAGACAAGCATTGACGAACTGCCCAATCTTTGGAATGTCGTAAGGGGGGACATATCGCTCGTTGGCCCGCGACCGGAAATTCCAGAGGTAATGGCACTATATGGACCGTATAGAGACGAGTATCTCTCAGTCAAGCCGGGCGTAACCTGCTTGTCCAAATGCACCGGTCGAGACCGCCTCACGAAACGCGAGACCATCGAATATGATTTGGATTACATCCGGAGGCGCAGCTTTCGAGTGGACGTGCAAATACTTTGGCGGACCTTTCGCGGCGTTATATTGCGACGCGATGTCTTTTAACGCGTGCTTAGAGAACACAGCCAGTCCTGCACTCTCTAGATCCGACCCATGCGAATATTAGTTCTCGGCGGTTCGGGCTTTCTAGGATCGCATATCGTCGACAAATTCTTGGCTGAAAAGCACGATGTCGCGGTTTATGATCTATACCCAGAGCGATTTCGCCGCTCGCCGGCAGGAATAACGTTCTACACCGGCGACTTCGGTAACGTCGGTGCGCTCGATGAACTCATCGCAACCGGGTTCGATGCTGTTATTCATTGCGTCAGCACAACGACGCCGAAAAGCTCCAACGAGTCACCGGAGTTCGACATTCAGTCAAACGTGATAGGAACACTGTACCTGCTCGATATCTGCGTCAAACACAAGGTAGGTAAGTTAGTGTTTCTGTCTTCAGGCGGCACGGTATACGGCGATATCGGCCATAAGGATATGGTTGATGAGACGCACGCGGTGCGACCCATGTGCTCTTACGGCGTGTCGAAGTTAACCATAGAACACTATCTCGACGTGTACAGGCATTTGCGCGGCCTCGACTATGTGGCACTGCGGCTTTCGAATCCTTACGGCGAGCGGCAAAGTCCCCTGCGTGCACTCGGCGCACTGACCGTGTTTCTGCATCGAACTCTCAAACGACAAAACATCGAAATATGGGGAGATGGTGGCGTGACTCGCGATTTTATTTATGTGGGCGACCTGCGTGGATTGGCTTGCTTCAAGATCATTCGATGTTCCGAGAATTGTATTGGATGCTTCCAAATTGAGGGAAGCTACTGATTGGCGAGTTCGCACCTCGCTTCGGGATGGGGTAAGCATCACCGCGGATTGGCTTCGCGCCTGCGATATTTAATCTATACCGAATCATGGAGAATCGCACCGCGGAACGCTGCGGGCCTTCTCGTTTTCCTCCACCGCATCAAGCCCGGTACAAGTATGATGTTGATCTCGAACTCGCTAACGGAGAATTGATCCACTTTCAACGTAACCAATTTGTTCGGCGCTAGCCGCATTATTCACGTACTCGCTAAATTCCTTTAGAAACCTCTCCACGGAAAAGCGCATTGCATTCTGGCGGCAAGCCGTCGGAGATATAGAAATTTTTTCGAATCTGAGGACCGCATCGACGATGGCATCAACTGTCTGGGATTCGAAGAATACGCCGGTGGGTTCTGCACATTCCAGCCCCTTAATCGTCTCCGTAGCGCCCCCTTTGGAATAGGCGATGACCGGCGTGCCGCATGCCTGAGCCTCGATTGGCGCGATTCCGAAATCCTCTTCGGCCGCAAAGATAAAGGCCCTTGCCCGCTGCATGTGGTCCCTCAACACCTTGAATTCCTGATAGCCCAGAAGCACGACATTTGGAGCAACTTTTCGGCGAATCTTGGCGAAGCCCGGTCCGTCCCCAATTACGATCAATTTCTTATCGGGCATCGCCAAAAACGCTTCAACAATGAGATCCATTTTCTTGTAGGGAACCATGCGCGACGCAGCAAGGTAGAAATCTTCCTTTTGCTCTCTGAGAACAAAGGATTCGACATCGACGGGCGGATAGATCACCGTTGATTCTCGTTTGTAGACCTTCCAGATTCGACGCGCAATAAATCTGGAAATGGCAATGAAATTATCGACGCCTTTTTCCGAACGGGCATCCCACAGCCGCATCTTATGCAGCATCCACTTAGCGATCCAGCCTTTCAGACCGGAATCAAGACCCACCTCGCTTAGGTACTGATGCTGAAGGTCCCAGGCATAGCGAATCGGCGAGTAACACATGCAAATGTGAACCTGGTCCGGGCCAGTAATGACGCCTTTTGCGACGGCGTGACTGCTCGAAATGACGAGGTCGTAACCAGAAACGTCAAGTTGTTCAATCGCCAGCGGCATCAACGGCAGGTAATGACGGTATTTTGTTCTTGCGAACGGAAGTCGCTGGATAAAGGTCGTCCGAACTGGCTTGTTCAGAACGCGAAATCGATCGGCTGGCGGCAGAAAATCTATCAGACAAAACAGATCGGCGTCCGGAAAGCACTTCAGCATCTGTTCCAGAACACGCTCCGAGCCCGCGTAGGTCACTAGCCACTCGTGTACAAAGGCAATTCGCATAGTCAAACCGACGCTCCTGCCAAGGTATCCAGGTACGCTTTCTCGAGCCTTAAAACGTGATCGCTTATAGTCGGCGGGTCTCGCCAGTATTGCTCGTAGGCATTGCGCCCCATGTTTTGCGCCACCTGACTAACCATGAGTCGTTTCATCGCGGCACCCAGGGACGATGCGTCGCCGCAGCCCTTGCTAAAATTCGACACGGAAATGAATGCGCTAATGCCGCCAGGTATCCCTCCAAACTGACGTTGAACAATTTGGCGCGCCACGCGCCAAATTGTTTGGTTGTAGCTCCTTGAGTCGCAATTCTCAAGAACGCACGGTAGCGACAGAGCGTGAAGATAGCAGATGTTGTTAGTACGAAAATTGTAGAAACCACCATTTAGGCATGCGACAAAATAATCGTGAAGTGTGCACACAACCTTGAAGCTCCTTTCGACACACTCATGCACGACACTAGAGGACAACGCTTTGCTCCAACCGTGCAAATGCACTATCGTGTTTTTCGGATCGAAATCCTTAAGTGTGGCCCGCAGCATCCTTCGGGCCTTCGAACTCCATATGCCCTGTACCATCGCACGCAATCGGCTCGGGTCATCGGCAATTTCGTGTTGCCCCGTAAGTACTAAATTGAGGTTGGGATAAGTCGGGAGGGGATCGATCGGCGGGACTGCTGAAAATATCGTTACGCGATGCCCATTCGCCGCCAAGCCGAAAGCACTGGCTAGTGCAACCTGGGCAGCACCTCCATTGGTCTCGGCAAAATCGTTGATGATTGACGTCTAGAGACACGTAGGCCGAATGCCCCCTGAAAAGCCGCCTGCACACTGGCAGGCGATTTGAAGCGTGCTGAGCGGCGGAAGCAAAAAACTAGGGATGTAGCGTGGCATCTCGACCGCTGCAGTTGCTGATTTTAGCGTCCGAAGTATGGCACCGTCAGCGGGAGATTGCGTCGATAAAGGATCGGCGCCTTCAGGCTACAAGTATGGGTGTACTGTATTATACTCGAATTGAATCGACGGCGCCCCAGGGATAAACGGTTGACCAGGCGCCGTTTTTCGAACGGGGAATGCAGGGTATGCGGGCGCTAATTTGCGGTATCTCGGGACAAGACGGTACCTACCTCGCGGATCTGCTTCTGGCGAAGGGCTATGACATCGTCGGTAGTTCGCGCGATGCCCAAACCACGAATTTTCGGAACCTTTCACGACTGGGCATTGCCCAGCGGGTACAGCTCGAATCGATGGCGGTGCACGACTTTCGGAGCGTGCTTCAACTGATCCATAAAGTAGAACCGGATGAGATCTTTAATTTGTCCGGCCAGTCGTCGGTGGGCCTGTCCTTCAGTCAACCCATCGAAACTTTGGATAGCATCATCGCAGGCACGTTGAATTTGCTCGAATCGATAAGATTTCTGGGAAAGCCGGTTCGCTTCTATAACGCAGGATCGAGCGAGTGTTATGGTGACACCGATGGACTCGGCGCGAGCGAGGATTCACAATTCCGGCCACGAAGTCCATACGCTGTAGCGAAGTCCGCAGCCTATTGGCTCGTGGCGAACTACAGGGAGGCCTACGGATTACATGCCAGCACCGGGATCCTATTCAATCATGAGTCGCCGATTCGACCTGAGCGTTTCGTAACACGAAAGATTGTCACGACTGCATGCCGAATATCTCGCGGAAGCAAGGAGAAGCTTACGCTGGGCAATTTGCAGATACGCCGCGATTGGGGTTGGGCGCCAGAATACGTGGAAGCAATGTGGCGGATCCTTCAATGTGAAACTCCGGGCGACTTCGTGATTGCGACTGGCACGACCAATAGCCTCGAAGAATTTGTGAGCGAGGTCTTCGCCGTACTCGGCCTAGATTGGCGCGATCATACCACCGTGTCGGAGGCACTGTTGAGACCGACGGACATTTCGGAGGGCAAAGGCAACCCCGGAAAGGCGGAAAGAGTCCTAGGTTGGAAAGCACGCTTCCACATGAAAGATGTCGTGGCCAGGATGGTCCAAGCCGAGCTTGAAAATACGCCGCGCTGATTCCGGTCACGCGCGGGAAGGCACGATGTGGTTTTCGCCGCTCCGGCTTTCAAGTTCAGTTATGCGTTTTCGAATGGAGAGCCAGAAAAAGATATTCCCCAGGATGAAACTCGGCAACGCTAAATCATTCACAAACCCAGCACAAAACCCATCCCGACGTGTTGGAACAATACTATTACGTAAAATAGCGAAAGATTGGGCTTGTCCACGGCGGCATCGAAGACGGCATAGGTTACGGCCAAAATAACCGCCAGCCCCGTTACCCCCCCCAAAAAAAATGAGGATTCCGCAGGTGCCAAACGCTTTCAAGAACTCGTTCAGGGAATTGAAATTCGGCGTTACACCGGCGATCCATTTATCCATTCCGTCACCCGTTCGTAAGCGCGTGGAGATGGCCCCTTGCCGTGCGCGTATTTTTACCGGCATGGAAAGTTTCCAACGGCGATACCATTCCTGCTGCCGATGCGTCCGTGGATGCAGTATTCTCATGCCATGTCTTCCAACATTCACTTGAAGTTTTTCGGGTTCACACGTTCCCAGTCGTCAATCTGCGGACTTCCGGCAGCATGGTGTAAATCAACGAGCGATCAATGCTCGATGCGCGGGGAAGCGCGGGCCAATATTTCTGATGCTTAACGTACTTTTGCTTTGCGGAATTCTCATTCTACCGTTCGTGCGAACACCAGTGCGAATTACGAGCCCTTTCGGGTATATCTGTTTCTTCATCGGTTTGATGTTCATTGGAAAATACTCCTATAACCTGGTTGGGGGAACGCCGTTTCTTCTGGGATTGGACGTAGACGAATTACACAAAGGCTTTTTACCCATGGCGGCATACCTTTGTGTCGCCTTCACCGCCGCGCTCCCATTTTGCGGTGAACCCTTATCCACGCGCCCAGCGACGAGGGCAACTCATGGAGGAGATGAACACATGGTGAAGCAAGCAGAAATTGAGCCGACACTGGCAGCAAAAGTTATGATGATTTTCATACCAGCTGTTCTGCTCCTCATCGGCGCACTTCAGGGAATTAATCCCATGGCGAATCCGTTGGGATTTCGGCAGCTCATTCAGAGCAAGGGTATGCTCTATATTCTGTCCGCTTATGTGTTTCTCCTCGCTGAAATCAGCATTTACGTCCCCTACGTCGTTCTTGTCTTGAGGAGGCGACCGTCCATAGGAGTGATAATACTTTATCTATGGTCAGCTGGGTTTGCGATCATTTCCGGGTTTGCATCAATGATTGCGCAATTGGTGATCGTTCCGCTGTTCTTCTGGAGCGTGTGCTATCGGAAGCGCATTGAGTTATGGGTCGCATTCTTGTTGCCGGTAATCATCATATTCACCCTCTTTTACAGCGCTTATCGGGACGCCAATTTTAGGGGCGCACACATAGACCTCTCCGAGGCAATGCATGCAGTCATCGACAATCCTGATGCCGCGAAGTTCGCAATGAATCGATTCGACTATCTAGAGACTTACGTCGATGGGCACCGGTATGTTTCGAACTTAGATCCTGACTGGGGCGCATCTATGCTTGGGGTCTTTCTTCAACCGCTCCCGCGCGGCCTTTGGCCGGACAAGCCTGAAACATTTTCTACCTACATGACTGGCGAGATATTGCCGCAAAATCTTCAGATCGGCGTGACGGCCACTTTCAATTCTTTGAATGAATTCACAAGAGCGTTCGGGTCGGCGGGAGTGGTCATCGGCGGTCTATTTTTGGCATGCACACTTGTACTCGCCTATTCAGTATTCAATAGTGCTTTCGGACGGCCATACTTGTCGACTTATTACGTGACGGTTGTGCTGATTTATGTCAGCACAGGATTCACAGCTGGCTTTGTCGACGATCAAGCGCTCCCGCAATTTATATTAAACAACATATATTTCTTTCTTTTCGTTCGTCGGCCGGTACTAACCTAGAATCTAGCTGCCCCCCCCTTTCATAGGTGCCCATCAATGAATGTCTGTCAGTCATCGCAGAAATTCGTCCACAAAGGACTTAACTCGTAGCGGCCGACGCAGCACGGCCGACAGCCGTTTCTTAAGTCGTCTTGCCGCCTGATTCTCAAGGCGTGACGAACCAGGAAAATGCGCTTATAACATAGATCTGTGGAGTGCGGTTACCTGCGCGCTGCACCGGTAAGATCAGGAATCAACGCTGATCACAGAGTCCCGGCCCATTGGGCAACTAGAATTGTGTAGCGAGTTTCAATACCTCAGAATACGAACTAGGCACTAGACAAAGAAGTTGAACTCTGTTCATTCGGCGAGAGGAAAATCGACAATTACCTCGACGGAGATTGAATCCAAATGTGGAAGATACCTTAGACCAGTATGGTGACAGTAAGTCATCCAGAAGATCCGGCGGAAGGAACCGCCGAGATCTCGTCCTTCAGCAGCGAGGATAATGTCATTTCATTTCGTAATGTCTCGAATCTTTTGCGGCAAAAACGATGGCCTATCACAGTCGTAACACTTTTCTTCACCATCGCCGCAACGATTCTCACTCTGATGGCAGATGACAAATTTCAAGCCTCCATCGTCATCTCCCCTGTCTCCGATGAATCAGGTGGCGGCCGACTTGGCGGCCTCGCGTCGCTAGCATCGCAACTTGGTGGATTGGGTTCCCTAGGTCTATCTGTACCGGGGAATATGCAAAAATTCGAATCCATCGCGGTTCTCCAATCCGAAGCGCTAACGGAACGGTACATCACCGAAAACAACCTTCTCTCCTTGCTATACGATAGCAAATGGGATTCCGCTAAGAATATGTGGAAGGACATGCCTCCGGAAAAAGTGCCAACTCTGTGGAAAGCCAATCGATATTTTAAAATGCAGATCCGCAGTGTCCTGACGGACAGTAAAACCGGTTTAGTTACTATGACCATTAGTTGGAAGTCCCCGCAGCAGGTGGCGAAGTGGGCTAATGGTCTCGTGAAACTCACCAATGATTATTTGCGCTCTAAAGCAATCGAGGACTCCGAGCGAAATATTGCTTATTTGAAAGAACAACTAACAAAAACTAGTCTAATTGGCGTCCAAGCTGCTATCAATTCGCTTTTGGAAAGCGAAATGAAGAAGGCGATGCTTGCCCAAGGCAGCCGGGAATATGCCTTGAAGGTGATCGATCCTGCCGTCGTTCCGGAAAAGCGCTCGTCACCCGTCCCAGTACTATGGATTTTGACCGGATTCCTATTGGGTCTCAGCGGTTCGATTGCGGTAATTCTCCTCTCGTACTTCGGACCAATGCGGCTTACCCTCAGCCGTGCAGCCCCTCGCAGTGAGTGACGACTGTGGTCGGTGCTTAGTACAATAAATGGCTCGATCTTCTGGAATTGCCACCCACTGCGACAAAACGGCGCTAGCTATAGCTACTTTCCGGCGCAAAAATGACCTTTTCGAAATTCGAATCCAGGCCATCGATCACTTCGACCATAAAGCGCGCCAGGTGCCGCTGCGGCAGCCACTCATCCACCGAGTGGTGGCAACAAAAATCCGGTGTCGCGATTGATCGGTCGAAAGTTGCTCATGGGTTAGCCGTTAACTGAAAGGAACTGACATGATTATCGCGTATTTCGTACGATTAAATCCGACAGACTGCTAGGCAACTCGATTGTCACATGCCGATGCAAATCATTCAGTGGTTGCCTGAAACTTGGGAATTCCCGCATTGGGATTCTGCACCGGGGTCCAGCGAAGCGTAAGTGTTGTGCAATCGGTATCAAAAAAGCAGCGGTGGAAAATTCCTGCCCCCCATGCTGCAAACTGGCCGTGCTGCTCCAGAACGCGTTCGACGATTTGTCCCTCCGGAAAGGTTTCTTGCTCTGAAAAGTGCAGCCTCATCCGGCTTCCACTGCTAACCAATATTGCCACAGTTCTTCCTTCACTTATCGGCTTGATCAGCCCGCTCAAATCACCTTCCTGATGAAACATCCATTTCATGCAAAGTGAGTGGCATAGCATGTCCCTCGGGATATATCGAACGTCCAACGTTCCGGCCATTTTAGCCTTAGCCCACTCACTATACCCGACGAACCAGCCTGTTCCCTGGGTGTCGATGGTACCGGCATTATTAAATTCGAGATCCAAGATATCGTCCTTCGTGGCCTGATCCTGCCTCGACTGCGCGCTTATTTAAGTTGATCGACTTGATATCGTTTACAATCTAATTTTTTCAGGCAATTATTTTAGGTCCAAGGTTGCCTGACACGCTGCGAGCACTTCAACTACTTTTAGTCCCAGTGCGAGACTGTCGCTGACTCGATTTCCTCGCCCAATAGCACTGCAAAATTCCTCAACCAGGTTGGTGAGCGGCATGGATTGGTCAATCACGACTGTCTCTGCCACATTGGCAGTCGCGGCGCGAAAGACGAGTTTGTCTGACGCAAGGTCGTCGTAGACGAGCGATCCACCGTCATAGGCCGCCTCGAAAAAACGCCGCTTTTGAAGCTCCAGATTACTCAGATGGATCTTGGAGTACGCACCACAGTCAAATTTGAGCGTGATTGCAATGGCTTCTCCGTCCACTCGCAGTTGTGTCACGTTCGCAATGCGATCTGCGTGAATATCGAAGGGAAACGCCCCAAAAAGATCCAGGCACATGGCGATATCGTGTGGCCCCCAGTCCCAAAGCACGGTAGCATCCGGGCGAAATGGTCCCCAGTTACCCCCGCATGATCTCGTATGGATTAGCTGCCCGAGAGCCTCGCTATTCCGCTTGAGTTGGCGGAACGCCGAACTGTACAAGTGCGTGTGCCCCACCATCGTAAGCACATTGTGAGACATGGCCCCATCGGCGAGAATGTGAGCATCCGTCAACGAAAGGGTCATTGGTTTTTCAACCAGCACTGGAATTCCAGCGCGAATCGCGGCCAATGCCATCTCCAGATGCATTGCCGGCGGAGTGGCGAGAATGATTCCGTCCAAGTGCCGGTTTTCCGCAACCTCCTCCCACCTGGAAGTTACGATACAGTCGTCAGAAACCAGCATCCGACTTTCTGGGTTCGAACTTGCCAAGTGCGCCAATCCAACACCTGGGATATGCTTCATGGTCTCAATATAGCGCTTGCCCCATCGGCCGGCACCGATCAGGCCTAGGCGCATCTCTCTACCCTTCCGCCCCGATGAGGACAAGATTGGGAAGCGGAATAATAAACCGACTGTGATCTCCGGCAAAATGCTTGTGCTTCTTGACTATGGATTCCGCAAAATTCCATGCAAGTACGAGAACGTAGTCAGGCCTCTTTACATAAAGTAAGTCTGGTGCATACACCGGAATGTGCAGGCCAGGAGTGTACAAACCTTGCTTGAGTTCGTTGTCATCAACAATAAAGTCAAGTATCGAACCGTCTAGTCCGAAGTGATACATTAATGTTGTGGCTTTGGCGGTCGCGCCATAGGCCGCAATCGACTTGCCTTTCGCTTTGAGACCTCGAAGTAGCAACATAAGTTCCATACCGCGTTGCCCGATCATTTGGCCCCACTGACGGAAAGTGTCCGAGCGGTGGATTCCGGCCGCATGTTCTAGCGAGATCAGTTCGTCGACGGATTGGTCTTCCTGGCGATCAGCTGCACCAACGTAGCCCACAAGTGCTCCACCCTGAATGTCGGAGCGCTCGGCATGCAGGAGCCGGAGCCCGTTATCCGAGAAGAATCGCTTGAGCGGCTCGACGTGATGGAAATCGACATGCTCGTGATAAATGGTGTCAAATAAGGTCTTGCGAAGAACATCGAGCAAGTACCCCACCTCGAAAACAAATTGGCCCTCTGGTGCAAGCAGCACCCGCACGCCCGCAATCACACTGCGCAGATCGTCAATGTGGGCACAAACGTTGTAAGCGCAGATCGCTTTTGCGGCGCCATACTTTTCCCGGATACGCTGCCCGACGCTCTCAGAGAAAAAATCTGTAATGGTTTCTATATCAGCAGAATCAGGAGCAAGGTTGGCTGCCGGATCCACTCCAACTACCCGCATGCCCAATCCTTTGAAAAAACGCAGCAGCGTGCCATCATTGGAACCAATTTCGACGATGAGATCGCCTGATTTCAACCCTAGGCGACGTACGATCGCGGCACATTGTTCCTCTAGGTAATTGACCATGACCTGCGACGTACTGGATACATATAGGTAATGCTTGAATAGGACATTGGGATCGACAATATCCAACAGTTGAAGATGACCACAGTCGGCGCAGCGATAGACATCCAGCGGATAGACATCCTGCGCTTTGTCTTTCTCAGTTTCCGCCACCATCGCGTTTGCGGGCGGCGTCGGCGTAAGTTTTAACACGCATTCCAAAGCTGCCGAACCGCACAACCGACAATCGGTCCTTTTGTAATAACCCGAAAGCACTTTGCTCTTTGCTTCTAGGTATTTTGAACAAACGGTTTGTAGAGATTTACCCGAACCAGGTCATTTTCATATGAACCCTGATCCCGTGGTTTGCCCGTAATGTTAAGGACGACCGAATCTTCGAGAAATTCGACTGCATGCTCCACCAAAGGCGGGGAGAAAACCAACTGCCCCTCCTTTACCAATAGCCATTCCGGCGGCGAAGTTTGTCCTACCGGACGGTGAAGATACCTCATCGTCCCTTTAATGACATACATGAAATGTGAATCCGTCTTGTGGTAGTGGTTGGCACGAACTGTTGTTGCCCTTGAGGTAATCACCTGCACACTTTGGATCCCGCCTTCGACCAGCGTCTGGATTACGCCCCGGGAATCCTCAAATGGGGCTGGCAAGGACACGATTGGACCGGACGGCCAAGACTGAATCGACTTTTCCTTTTCGCTCACGTGATTTTACTCCTAACGATTATCGATCGAACTTAAGCAGCGCCATTGCTGTAATCTGCGCCCCGACAAATTAGACAAATCGCTTAAAGTCATCCTCCACCGCGATTTTACTGAGTTCCTTGTCAAAATCTCTATTGGGCTTCCATCCGAGAGAACGGATACGAGAGTCGTCCAGGCTGTATCGAATATCCTGACCAACCCGGTTGGGGATGGAGATGAATGCTTTCTCCTCCGGCACACCGAGAATATGAGCAAGCTTGCGCAATACCTCTATGTTGGGCAATTCATTGTCAGCGTGCACATTATAGATCGTGTTGGGTTCGCCCTTCTCGACTACGGCCAGAATTGCATCGACTGAGTCCTCAACATGAAGCCACGAGCGAAGGTAACTTCCATCTCCTTGCATCAGCGCCGGCAGGCCCCGTCGCATACGCAAAGCCGATTTAGGTATGAGCTTCTCCGGATACTGGTTAGGGCCATAGTTATTGGTCATCCGGACGATATTGTATCGAAGCCCATAGGTTCGAGCCCATCCCATTACAAGCATGTCCGCGGCCGCTTTTGTCGCAGAATAGGGATTAGACGGTCGCAGCGAATCCGACTCGGTGTGCCGGCCCTCCGCTATGTCTCCGTAGACTTCGTCCGTACTGATCTGGACAAAAAGCGGCGCACCCGTTGCCGTCTTCGCTCGAGTTAGTTCAAGCAGCCGTTGAACTCCGATAATGTTTGAATGACAGAACTGCCGGCTGTCTGCTATAGAATTATCAACATGGGATTCAGCGGCGAAATTCACTAGAACATCGCATTCCGGAAGATAACCCACGTTGGCGACATCAGTTTGAAGATGACGGTAATTGTGGTGTTCTTTGAACTGGATGTTCACAAACCGATCCGCCGCATAATTCACTATATCGACGTTAGTCACGAAATGACCGAGCTCAAGGCAGCGTCTCACAAAATGCTTGCCTATGAACCCCAAGCCTCCGGTAACGAGGACCAGTTTTGATTTCATTTTTACCGTACCTGATAGATTCTGTTAGATTTCTTACTATACTTAAGAATTCGAACGAGTTGTGCCCAATGACGCATAATATTAAATGTCAGAATACGCTTGTGAAGCCATGACAGGAACAGTCATTGTCGTCAACGACGTTGCGCATGTGAATGGTGGAACAGCTCAAGTTGCCCTTCTTGGCGCCAATGGCCTCGCCTCGCTGGGATATAAGGTCTACTTGTTCACCGCCACTCCGCCCGCTGCCGATTCTGCAAATCTGCGCTCCGGTGTAGAAGTCGTCTGCACAGACCAACAGGAAATCCTACATGATTCATCTCGCATTCGCGCTTCGGTCCAAGGCCTGTGGAACTTTAGAGCGGCCAAGCTGCTTGACAGGCTTCTCAGTAAATGCAAAAGGGAAAACACAATTATTCACTTGCATGGATGGACTAAAGCGCTATCGTCCAGCGTGGCGAAAACAGCGATGGAGAATAACTTCGCAATTGTTTGCACAATATACGATTATTTTTTGGCCTGTCCAAATGGCGGCTTTTACAATTTTCAGAACAACCGTATTTGTAAGTTAAAGCCGCTTTCGCTCGATTGCATACGGGATAACTGCGATGTTAGGAACTATGGCCACAAGCTTTGGCGCGTCGCCAGGCAAGCGGTACAAAGGAACATTGGAGCGATGCCTTCCGGCATAAAAAACTTTATTGCCTGTTCTGAAATGAGTCTGGAGGTCATGCGGCCATTTTTGCCCCTCGATTGCAAAATACACTGGGTTCCTAACCCGATCAATGTAGCCCGGCAAGAAATCGTCGATGCCGGTAGCAATGATTCATTCACATTTGTAGGTAGGATGTCTCCTGAAAAAGGACCAAGCCTGCTCGCCAGAGCGGCCCGTCGCCTGGGTTGTGCGGTGACATTCGTGGGCGAGGGAATCTGCAGTGATGATGTTCGATCGATATATCGGGAAGCAAATATAACGGGCTGGATTGCAAGCAATCGGGTTCAGGAGTTTTTAAAACGCGCGCGTGCATTGGTATTCCCCTCATTGTGGTGTGAGGTTCAAGGCCTGGTCGTTCTGGAGGCAGCTGCGTTGGGAATACCGGCCATCGTCCCCGATACGGCCGCCACACGGGAAATGGTCATAGATGGTGTAACCGGACTGTGGTTTAAGGGCGGTGACGAGGATGACTTGGTCAACAAGATGACGGTTCTACAAAATGCCGACACCGCGGGAAAACTCGGGCGCGCCGCTTATGATAAATATTGGGCCAACCCAGCATCCGTGCAGTCTCATGTCGAGCAGCTTGATATTTGCTACCAGGATATTTTACAATCAAACAGTCAATCACTGATTCGGAGGAATCGGCCGCCGGACTCGCACTTCTGAATTTACGCTAAGAACTAGGAAAGAATGTCTTAGCTTGAGCCGAGCGCAAGCGATCTGGAGTACCGATATCAGTTAACTCTCCCTCCACCCTAGATCCAAAGAGCGTCCTCGAGAAACCAGGGAGGGAAATAGATCGTCTTCCAACGAGAACGGCACAGAGTACCCAGCGCGATGGAAGACCTTCTTTGCGTGTCCTTCCGGTAAGGATGCTTGACGCCGGCAACTTAGCCGGGTGGCAGGCGTTTCAGGCACCGTCATAGCGCAACGCTCGATTGATCGCGTTCAGATCGAACCCTTCCGGATCAAACGCCCCGCCGATCCAGGTGAGCATGCTGTCATGCTCCCCGTGCTTCGGATCTTTGATGGCGGACAGGAACTCCAAGTAGCCCATCACTCCACCGACATCATCGGGTGGCGCGGCACGGCCTCCGCCGATGCATAGCGGATAAAACCAGTCCGTATTCGGCTGGGCAACGTGCTTGACCTTGATACGATGACGCCAGCCGGCTCCGAAGTTGTATTCGTAAACGAACTCGCGAACGGTGTCACCCAGAGCGTAATCGACGCCGACGCGCAGTCGAGTCTAGACGAGCGGATCCGGACCCGCCGGGTGACTGGCGAGGATCGCCACCCCGATGCTCGAGGATGCGGCCGATGATCTGCGGCTCTTCGATGCTGGCGATGATCTTCACCGCCCCGCCGCAGTGCTCGCAGGATTCGAGCGCGCGCTGAACGGCCTGCATCCACATGCTGATATATTGTCAAGGTAGAAGTCGCATCTTTCCCGACTCTTTGTTCCTCATGCTCAGGTATTAACGAAGTGAGCTCTAGTGATTACCTGTAGGGAAAAACGTCTCAGCGAGGGGAAAGTTTTTCTGGGGCCCTGTCTGAGCGTCACGACGCAGAAGCGGAAGGCTGGGTCTTTGGAGATGTTCTCGTTGGTTGTGTTCAGGCATAATCCTTTGTTTTGACCTTTACGAGACGTCCAGTGCCGAGAGCTGCAGTAGATAGAAACCGTGTCGCCAAGTTGGTTGGTATCGGAAAGATGGCAATCATTGAGGAGGACGTGCCCCCGGTGGGGGAGGGTGAAGTTCTCGTCGGCATACGCTCCGTTGGCATCTGTGGGTCCGATATCCACTATTTCCTGGAGGGTGGCTTGGGGTCATTCAAGCAGACACTCCCCATGCCCATGGGCCACGAACCCGCCGGCGTAGTTGTCGAATCGCGTGCCGAGGGGTTCAGTAAGGGTGATCGTGTTGCCATTGAGCCCGGCCGCGCCTGTTTCACATGCGATTGGTGCAGGAAGGGAAAACAGAATCTCTGCCGCAACGTGAAGTTCATGGGTGCAAACGCGCCAGGTGCCCTGGCGGACTATGTCGTTGTTCACCCTAGCCAGCTCGCCAAGATCTCGAATGAGACATCTTTTGACATTGCAGCCCTGATCGAGCCACTTGGGGTCGCGCTTCACGCCTTCAACCTCATTCGCCCCCAGATCACACAGGCCGCCGTCATCTTCGGCTCAGGTCCGATCGGCCTTTGCCTCATGCGCGTCCTGCAGCGTGCCGGTATAAAAGATGTCTATATGGTCGATAACCTCCCATACCGTATTCGTTTTGCAGAACAGATGGGCGCAGCGGGGTCGTTCCTGTTCGAGGACGCGGTCAAGGAAATAAAGCGGCTCACAGCAGGGAAAGGGGTCATGTACGCTTTCGACGCGGCCGGCGCTCAGGACTCGATATCCGGATGCACCGAGCTCATCTCGATAGGCGGGACAATTGGCGTCCTCGGCATTCCCACAGAAGATTTCTTGAAATACAACCCGCACCAAATCCGCGTGAAGGAGGTCGTCATCCAGAACGTGCGACGGTCAAACCAGACCATCCATGACTGCGTGAAGCTCTTCGGCGATGATGCGGAACTTCAGAAGCTCCTTACCCACTCCTTCGACCTCAATGATGTTCAGAAGGGATTCGAGCTCGTTTCGAAATATGGCGATGGCGTCATCAAGTGCGTTATCAGGAATAACGGGTGAACTCCTTGATCAAGAGTCCGAATTTCGACGTTGGCAAGGCATACGAGCTGATGTATCGCGCCCGCCGCGTTGACGAATTCCTGGGCGAAGCAGTCAAGAACGGCGTCATCCCGCTCCCGGTTCACCTTTCCATCGGCCAGGAGGCCGTCTCTGTCGGCGTATGCATGGCTTTAAAGGGCGAGGACATCGTCTTCGGCACCTATCGTGGTCACGCGCTCTACATCGCCAAGGGAGGGAACCTCAAGAAGATGTTTGCCGAGCTTTGGGGCAAGTCGACCGGCTGCGCCCATGGCAAAGGTGGTTCGATGCACCTTATCGACGTGAAGGCGGGTGTCATGGGCCAGTCCGCTATCGTCGGCACCGGCATTCCGAATGCCACGGGCTACGCCTTCGGCGTGCAGTATCAGAAGAAGAAAAACATCGTCGTGAATTTTTTCGGTGACGGTGCCACCGAAGAAGGAGCTTTCCACGAGAGCATGAATTTTGCCGCCCTCAAGAAACTCCCCATCATCTATGTATGCGAAAACAATGGCTATGCGATCAGTACGCACCAAACAGTTCGCCAATCCGAGCTCAGCATTGTCGCGCGCGCGAGGTCATATGACATCGAAACGAAGCTGATCGAAGACAATGATTCAAGGGCCATCTTCGAAGCCGTTGCGAAGGCTAGAGACGAGATTCTCTCGCATGGCAAGGGTCCAGTATTTCTGGAATGCATGACATATCGTTGGCGGCAGCATTTGGGACCCAACGAAGACTTCGGCCCGGGGGGGCGTGACAAGATAGAAGCGGAGCCATGGATGACGAATGATGAGTTGACCCGTATCGGAGCCCTCTTGCGACAAGGGGAACGTGAAGCTGTCGAGCGTAAA
>WNFI01195626.1_pt1 | contig 18177 bp, 20 predicted proteins | sample 5400471 | NCBI WGS metagenome assembly WNFI01 (sample SAMN13153348, study PRJNA577476) | soil metagenome | isolation source: 100 cm saprolite on Douglas fir-dominated hillslope | place: USA:California | collected 2013-09-17 | reverse complement strand
TCCGAAGAAGTATCTGGAACTGCTTGAGAGGGCTTACGTCACAATCGCGGAGGGGTTAATCTGTCGTCCGTCAATACAAAAAGTAGGGCGAAAATCAGCCCAACTTTGCTTCCGTTTTTTAGCTAGCCTGTCAGTCGGAATGACATCATAAACGCATCTATTTTGCGTATCGTTTTGTGGGCCAATTATGTCTACCCTAAAGACCTAGTCAAAAATTCGATTCGTTAGAGTTGAATTCGAAGGAGGGGCTCGAAGGTAATCGATTGGACCCCTTCAAATGGGAATTTAATTCACCATCCTTGTAATTTTTCTCTTGGTGAAAATCTGATTGATTTTAGGGGCGAATTTTAGGCCCAGATTCCTTTGCCCTTCTGGCCTAGGAAAAAATGAGTCTATTTCGTAACACGGTGTTAATACTGGTTTGATAGGCTTTTTCTATGCGAAAAACCCTCATTCGCGTTGTCGCGGTGGCATTAATTCCGTGTCTTTTAACAGACACAAGCTTTGCTGCTTTCGCCAGCCTTACCAACACAGGCATCCCCAGTCGACAGCACCTCTCCCTTTTCCAAGAGCAAGCTCTGACAGCCGAACCTTTGGGCGAACAACACTTTGGGAATTCTTATTTCAGTAAAACGGTTCGCCGTAAACGTGTTGGCATCATCGGGTCAACCAACACCAACACCCGCCCCCACACCGGTTCCGGTGACTCAGCCCGCTTGGTCCGATGAATTCGATGGTCCTGCCGGTTCCTTACCCAATGGTTCCCACTGGACATTCGATCTCGGTGGCGGTGGTTGGGGCAATAATGAGCTGGAAACTTATACCAATTCTCCGACCAACGTCCATTTGGATGGCCAGGGTCATCTCGTAATCCATGTGGAGAAATCCGGCAATGGATATACGTCAGCCCGGATTAAAACACAAAACCTTTCCCACGTTGGAAACGGGCATATTGAAGCTCGGATTAAAGTTCCCGGGGGTCAGGGCCTCTGGCCAGCGTTTTGGATGTTAGGAAGCGACTTCAATGGGTCCAATTGGCCGACGATAGGCGAGGTGGATATCATGGAAAATGTTGGGAACCGGCCCAACGATATTTTTGCTTCGGTCCATGGTCCAGGCTACTCGGGTGCGCAAGGTATCTCGCGCACCTATAGCGGCCCTACCTTTTCGGATGGTTTTCACGTTTTCGCCGTCGATTGGTCTCCACTGCAAATTCAATTCTCAGTTGATGGCACGGTATATCATACCGTGACCCCCACATCACTCCCCACCGGCGCGCGATGGGTGTTTGATCATCCCTTCTTTGTGATCTTAAATGTGGCGGTGGGAGGTACACTCGGCGGCGCCGTTTCGGCTCCGTTTGCTACCCCTGACATGATTATCGACTATGTTCGCTTTGCCCCTTCATCCCAAGGGATAACCCTTTCATCCATTCGACCGGGCTTGGCGCTCCCGTCAAGGGGATCCCCTACACCCCCTGATCTGCTGAATCATTCCCGAAACGCCTTCGATTCCCTTGCTGAAGTCTTTCCGACGGAATCTCCTAGACATATGCCGAGCCTTAGTCATCGAATCGTCGAATTTTTTACCCCTACGATGCGCGCGCAGGAATTGGAACCAGTAAAGAAGGCACGAGCGAAATCGATTGATCATCCGAGATCCAATTCAAATTATGGGCGTCGGCCTCTTTTGGAAAGGGCTTTAGGCAGCACGGTCCTCCATGCACAAGGCCTTCAAGACGCTCCATGGATCACACCGCTGTCCTTCGCCCCGAAGGTCCGGCCCCCCGCCGCACGAGCCCAAAGAAGGGCCGACCATGGACCTCTCGTGTATTGGTTTTGGCACTAACGACCGCTCTCTTATCGATAGGCTGCGCGACCGCTACGAAGACACAATGGATTAACTCGCCGAGTGCGTTGGATGCTGAACAAATTGAAAGCATGAAAGAGCGTGGGGATGCCGCTGGCCTTAAACAGGTTAGCCAGGAAGCACGAGAGCGTTATCTGGAAATGACTAAATTAATCAATGAGGCCGAAGCCCAAAAAGCGAAAATTCTAAATAATCCAGCTCATGATACCTTAGAGTCGGCCAAGCGAGCCGTCGCTTTTGATCGAGGTATTGAGACCATGGCCAAACTAGCCGAAAATGCCGTCTCCGAAGATGCGGCTACCCGTCTCGGCGAGGTAACACCTAAGGCCTGGGCGAACAAATTGACTGGTCTGGAAAATGACGCAAAGCAATCCGGTGAAAATGGAAAATTGGCATTGGCTATTGACGATTTGGGCGCAGAGGTGGAGCGCGAACAGAAGCAAGATGCTGAGCTTTCTAAAAATATCGAGGCGTTTGGTTCAGTTGTGCCTCTTATATCTAAAGGGCCGCTGGGGCCTGTTTGGAATCGGGCGCACCAAGCTCTCCAAGATTTCAGGGACAACGAAATAGGAGCTGAAAATTCTCTCAGTGATCAATTTACGTCCGGGATAAAGCAACGAATAAGCGATGAATTATTTGCGCGAGACAATGAATTCCATGATCGACGCAATTATTACGATTCACTGAATTCGGCCTATGACAACAGCCTTCGCCCGGCTTATGAATTGGCGCAACAGATGCAGAAGGAGCTCGGCGACGCGGTCTACGGCCACAATTCTGACGGCAAGAATGGATTTATTGACAAATTGGCATCGGCGAATGCAAAGGCCTCCGAGGCCAATGTCCGGGAAGAAGCCGTCAAATTATCTATCCTGCTACATCAATTGGATCGTGATCTAGTTGGTGTTGCGCGAGCATTACCCTCACCCAATTTTGCAATGCCGAGTCTTTCAAGGGCCCAGGTACTAGGACAAACCTTCGGGGATATGATTGAAGGATTTACAAAATTGTCTTCGCAACGACAGGACAGCTATGCGCAAGTCCGCCTTCAGCCTATTCTCGAGGCCTTATCGGAAGCAACTAATGACGCTTATGATCGCTTAAATTCGGAAAACGACTGGAGGGGCACACAAATCAACCAAGAACTCGCACAACAGAAGGCGCGAGCCAGGAGTTCAGGAACCCGTCTTCTTCAATCAGTTGGCGCGATAAATGTTGGACTGGCTTTGTTGTTTCCTGCGGTCCTTTCAATTATTTTCGCCAAACCACGAACGAGGATAAATAATCCCACCCAGCGGGGAATGAGAACGTATCTGGAGGCAGCTTAGGGGCCCATTCGACCACAATAAAAAGACCTGCAAAGCCCGTGGGTCTACCGGGTAGCGATTTTTAGCCGGACGGCCTATTCATAAGCAAACCAGAAACGATTAGAATCGTAGGATGAAATTTCTATTAGCTGGAGGGCTTATAGGTGGACTTATTGGGTTAATCGCTCTCTTCAAACCATCTCCAGCCGCAACCCTTCCCCAGATCGTCCAGATGACTTATACACGGCCAGATGACCCGAAGATCCACATTGACGTTATCGGGACTGCGAACGAACTTTTCACAGATGCTGAGTTGGCAATGATCCGCCAGACTCTAGACGCCCTGCCAGCCTCCCACATCGAGAAAACCACAAACTCTTCTCCATGAGATCGGCCATCAAGTGGAATTCTTCCAGGTGGGCCGTTTCGTCAACGATTGGATCGCCCTGCATAATCTCACGAACAACCTTTCGGGATTCGCGAGTGACTATGCTCGAACCAAGCAAGAAGAAGATTTTGCGGAGACTTATCGGGTTTGGACAGTCGGAAGTTCGGAGGCATTAACCGACGCTATAATGCGGGTTCGCGCTCAGGATCGTCAGGGTATTTATCTTCAAAAAATCTTGTTTATAGCGTCTCGTTTTGCGAATCCCGATGGAACAATAAATACTTACATTGATGGATTTGATTTTGTTCCCGAAAAGCAAGATCTCATTCGGATGGCCAACGCCCTGATCTTGGGGGATTATGTATTTACTCTATCTGGAAACACTATTGTGGCAATCAAGACCCGCGAGGGATCGTTAATTGTGGATAATATTGCTATTCCAGTCCCGCCAGTTCTTTTGGCCAATATCCCTTTAACTGCTTCCACGATTCAACTCCAAAATCGCCCCATAGTTGTGACTCTGCAGGACTTGGGGAAAATTGAAGCTCCTGTCTCTATTGAAGCCACCTCAGTCAATTTGCCGAACCAATATCTTCCAATTATGGACAAAGCCGGCGAAATAGGCCAAGCAATGAACCGCATCTTGACCGCCAGCCCGAACCCAGGTGACAACTTCAATCAACTCCGTGCCCGTAAGATGCTGTCCCATGATGTGCATGTTACGGTAGGAATCCCTGCCGTTCGCCCCTAACTCAAATTCCGAATGGACCGGAATTCCGCGTGAAGATGGCACTCATTTCAGCCCCACATTAGCCCCAAATCAAGGTCCGTTTTGAGCCTATTTCTTCCTAAACGGAAAGTGCCATCTCCGACGGAAAACCACTGAATCCGAATGCCCGGGAATCCCGTGTGAGGATGGTGCGCAACATCCGGGCGAGGGATTCATCTCTCTGCCGTGAAAAAACCCCTACAGTTGCCTGTCCTGTAAGGGTTTTTCCTGGTCTGGGTTTGGCCTGCTATCAAAATCACCGCGTCGAATATAGCGGTGAGTCCGCCGCCTGGGCGTAAAACCAAAAAGCTGGAGGTGCGGGTGGGACTCGAACCCACGAATAGCGGTTTTGCAGACCGCTGCCTTAGCCACTTGGCTACCGCACCAAATACGAAACAACAGGTAGGATTTTAGCAAAATGCGACAGCAGCGTGAATGAGGCGGTATTTGAAAAGCGGGGCACTCGGGTTTTTTCCAGCCATAGGCTATAGACAGGACTTGTCACTTGGAGGTTACTTTCTGCCCTGATTTTTTTGCAGGCGTTCTTCGCCGGGGCTTGAAAGACCATACATATGTATTGTACTCTGCCTGCGCCCCCTCCTCCTTTCATGAGCGATACGATCGATTGGTTATTCCTCGACCTGAATGCCTACTTCGCATCGGTCGAGCAGCAAGAGAATCCGGCTTTGCGCGGTGTTCCGGTGGCTGTTGTACCGGTGATGACTGACACGACCTGTTGTATTGCGGTGAGTTATGAGGCCAGGCCCTTCGGTATCCGGACGGGCACGCTGGTTCGGGAAGCCAGAGCACTTTGCCCCTCCCTCCGTTGCGTCGAAGCCCGCCAGGATCTTTATGTCACCTATCATCACCGGATCCTAGAAGCCGTAGAAAGCTGTATTCCCATCGAAAATGTGTTATCCATCGATGAAATGATTTGCCGGCTTTCGGGATCGCAGCGCCAGGTGGGGGAGGCCGTTGGCTTGGCGCATAAGATCAAATGGGTCATCGCCGAAAAAGTAGGGCCGCTGCTGCGCTGTTCCATCGGGTTGGCCACCAACCGGTTCTTGGCCAAAGTCGCCAGCGATTTTCAAAAACCGGATGGCTTGACCGTGCTTCGGGAGCAGGATGTTCCGGGAAAGCTTTATGCGATGGCGGTTCGCGAACTGCCGGGAATCGGGGAGCAGATGGAATCCCGGCTGCACGCGGCAGGCATTCGAACCGTCCAGCAGTTATGCGGCTTCTCCCCCCCAAGAGATGAAGCATTTATGGGGTGGTGTTGTCGGTGAACGGTTGTGGAGCTGGCTGCGTGGGCAAGAGACCCCCTTAGCCCCCACGCACCGCCACAGTATGGGGCATTCCCACGTGCTTCCACCGGAGCTTCGTCATGCGTCGGGTGTCTATCGCGTGGCCAAACGGTTGACCGGCCGGGCGTCTGTGCGCCTGCGAAAGGAGAATTTCTGGACGACCGGCATGATTTTAGCGGTTCGGTTTACGGACAAGACCGGTTGGGAAGGAAAAGCGCGGTTCGCGGAAGCACAAGACACTCCGCGATTATTGAAAGTTCTGGATGAACTATGGAGCGGGGTCCCGCCGAGAGAGCCGTTATGGGTGGCGGTGACGCTGGTTCCGCTGGTGGCTGAAAACCGTCATACGCCTTCCCTTTTTGACAATCCTAAACAGGAAACCTTGTCGCGGGTCATGGATACGATCAATATGAAATACGGAAAAGAGGCGGCTTATTTTGCCAGTTTGCACGACAGCCTTCGGCAGGCGCCCATGCGCATTTCTTTTTCGCGGATTCCGAATTTAGCCGAATTTTAGCTGCCAGGTTTTGGATTGAATTTCCTAAATTATTTACGATTCAAATTCGGATTTTTTAAAAACTCTGCGCGCAGGGTCCCGCGAGTTGTTTAGTGGAAATGAACTATTTCTTTTGGAAATTAAACTTTTCCTTGACAAAAATTTCACACCTGTGCTATTTTGAAAATGCTCGTAAGAGCAATGACCTGCCAGGTCAGTAAAAGAAAACTTCCTTCCAAATAAAAACGTACCTCTGAAGAAGTCCCTTCCGCCACTACAGCATTGGCGGACCCGCCGAAGATTCAGTGGCGGGGAAGGAGGCCTATTATGGGCCGGGGTCTCGGGACGCTTCAAAATGTTCGGATCATTGATCTGAGCATTCCCATTTCGCCATCTACTGCAGAGCCAGAACCGCCTGCTATCGAATACGTGGATCACCGCCACGCCGCCCGCGAACTCGCCGCGGTCGCCACACGCTTGTTAAGCCAATCCCCCTCCTCTTCTTACGAATCCCCCACGATCACTGAAAGCGCGTTTCCGGATGGTTTAGGGCTCGCGAATGAAAATCTGCGTTTGGACACGCACGCGGGGACACATATGGACGCACCCTGGCATTTTGGTCCCCTCTGTGAAAACAAACCAGCCAAGACAATCGATCAGATCCCGTTGGAATGGTGTTTCGGCCCCGGGGTCGTCCTAGACCTCCGACATAAGCGCGCCGGAGAATTGATTACACCCGCAGACCTCCAAGAAGCCTTAGAACGCACCGGTCATTCCCTTCTACCTCAAGAGATCGTTCTTCTCATGACCGGTGCGGATAAACATGTTCAGCAAGGAGATTATTTCTCGGCCCATGCCGGCATGGGCCGCGAGGCGACGCTGTGGTTGTTGGACCAGGGTGTTCGCGTGATCGGGATTGACGGCTGGGGTTTTGACCGCCCGGCAGGCGCGATGCTGCACGATTATCTCCAGGGTGATCACGCGGCGCTCCTGCCGGCGCATATGGTGGGTCGGGACCGGGAATATTGCCACATCGAAAAAATGGCGAACCTCGATCAGATCCCTGTATCGCACGGGTTTTGGGTAGCTTGTTTTCCTATCAAAGTGGAACGCGGCAGCGCGGGCTGGGTACGCGCCGTTGCGTTTGTAAACAAGGAGGATGTCCATGGCTCGCATGACGCATTCTATTGATATCGAACGGCCACTGACCGAGGTGTATGCCTTGGCGCGTCAGGTAGAAAGGTATCCGGAATTCATGCCGGACTATCTTTCCAGTAAGGTCATTGAGCGTACGCCAGAAGGCGACGTCGTTGAACGCTCGGCGCTGGTGAAGGGCAAACTCTATGTTTGGAAATCGAGGGTCACCTTCCAGGAGAACGAAGGCGTCTATTTCGTGCATCAGGAAGGACCCCTGCATGGGATGCAGGTGAGCTGGCGGTTTTTGTCGCTCGACCCAAGCCGCACGCGCCTGACCATCACACACACATTCCAAATCCAACGCAAGTTCCCATTCCTGGGGCAGCTTCTGGAAGCCTGGTATTACAAACCCAATATCAGTGATATCGCCGGCCGGGTGGTCGTGGGTTTCAAAAAAGCTTGTGAGCGCCAACCGTTGCACCACAGCGCTCCGCAAGCCATCCCTGTCTAGGTCACCGTAAGGAGAAGACAATGTCGACGAAGCATCGCGTGGTTATCACCGGGGTCGGGGTCGTAGCGCCGAATGGGGTAGGGAAGGAAGCGTTCTGGCAGGCGCTCATGCAAGGGCTCTCAGGGGTCCGTCCCATTCGGCGTTTCGACCCCTCTCCGTATGCGACGCGGATCGCAGGCGAACTGACCGACTTTGACCCACGCGACTATATGGATGCGCGGGACGTCAAGAAAGTGGACCGCTCCAACATCTATGCCATCGCCGCGGGAGACATGGCCCTCAAGGATTCAGGCCTGGATCTGCGCGCGGAGGACGTCGAGCGCATCGGAAGCTCGATCGGCAACTCCGTGGGCGGTGTGGATTATGTGAAAAAAGAGATCGACGTCATCAATGAAAAGGGCCCGCATTGGACAAGCCCCTATCTGGCGATCGCTTTTTTCCCTTGCGGCACCAACGGCCTGTTATCCATTCGTCTAGGTATTAAGGGAGTCGTGTTGACGCTCTGCAACGGCAACACCTCCGGCACCGATGCGATCGGCATGGCCTATCGAACCATTCAGTCGGGCCGGGCCGATGTGATGTTCGCCGGCGGAACGGAGGCGCCCCTGGTACCGCTTTTTGTGGGGTCGCTATCCAAGGACGGTTATCTTTCCAAACGCAACGAAGCTCCGGATCAAGCGGCGCGCCCCTTTGACGCGGGAGCGGACGGCATGGTGCTCTCGGAAGGATCGGGTCTCGTCGTGCTGGAGTCGCTCGCCCACGCGACGGCCCGCGGCGCCCGGATCTATGCCGAAGTCGTGAGTTATGCAAGCGGGAACAGCGCCTTTGACATATTTCGCCCGGACAGCAACGGCTGGGGACTGATCAATACGATGAAGCGCGCCATGCGCGAAGCGCGAATCTCGCCGCAAGATGTCGATGTCGTTCACGGGCAGGGTTTTTCGCTGCCGGACTACGACAGTATGGAAACGCGCTGCGTCTGGGAAAGTTTTAAGGACCTCGATACACTTCCCCCTGTAACGGCGGTCGGCTCGTTGACGGGGAACAGTCTCGGAGCTTTGGGCGGCTTTCAGGCCGTCGCGAGTGCCTTAATGATCGAGCGCAAAGCGGTTCCTGCAGTGGCGAATTTCCAGGCAGCGGGAGATGTCCGCTACCCTTTACCCATCGCACGGCACCTTCTGCATCCGCAACGCACGGATGTGATCATTCAAAACGCTTTTTGTTTTATGGGCAAAAGCAGCACACTTATCTTAAGGAGGATTGGATGAATTTTTCCGACAGACGCGTGATGATCACCGGTTTAGGCGTGGTCGCGCCGAACGGTATTGGAAAAGAAGCATTTTGGAAGGGTCTGATCGAAGGGCGTAATAGTATTGGAAAAATCACTCGATTTAATGTCGAGTCGTTTGCCAGCCATGTCGGCGCCGAGGTAAAGAATTTCCGTCCACATCCAAAGATTCCCCGTGATCACTTGACGTCTATGGATCGGGCGTATCAATTTGGCGTGACGGCGGCGATCGAGGCGGTCGAAGATGCGGGGCTTGATTTTGAACGCGAAGATCCTTCCAAAACGGGTGTGTATATGGGTCTGGCGGTAGCGGGTGTAGACAGCACCGAGCCTGAATTCCACCGCATTCGAGATCTGTGTGCGGACCGTTTGAAGCCCAATCTCTATATGTCCTGGATGCCTAGCGGCTGTTCTGCTTATATTTCGCTCTTTTTCGGTTTGCATGGGCAAAGCCATGTCATTTCCACCGGCTGCACGTCCAGCGCTGATGCTTTGGGAATGGCTCTCGAAGCGATCCGTTCCGGAGAGGAGGATATCGCTCTTGCGGGTGGGTCTGAAGCTCCGTTGACGCCGATGCCATTCAATTCGTTTTGCGCCATGCGAGCTCTGTCCACGCGCAATGATGACCCGGAACACGCCAGCCGTCCCTTTGACCGCGAGCGAGATGGTTTTGTATTGGGGGAGGGTGGTGCGATCCTGGTGCTGGAATCCTTTGAGCATGCCCGCGCGCGAGGCGCCCACATCTATGCTGAATTCGCCGGCTATGCGACGACCTCTAATGCGTTCCATATGACGGCTCCGGAACCTAGCGGAGAACAATCGGCGCGCGGCTTGCGGCTGGCCCTGGCCGATGCCGCTCTCTCGGCTGAAAAAGTGGGCTATATCGCCGCTCACGGCAGCTCCACGCAGCTCAATGAAAAGGCCGAGACGATGGCCTTTAAGAAGGTATTTGGGCAGCGCGTCTACCAAATCCCAGTGAGTTCGATCAAATCCATGATTGGGCATACATTGGGATCTGCCGGAGCGCTGCAAGCGGTGACCTGCGCCCTGGCCTTAGGCCAGGGCGCGGTCCCGCCCACCATCAACTACCAAGTCCCTGATCCAGACTGCGACTTGGATAACGTGCCAAATACCGCTCGGGACGTAAAACTGGAGGCCGTGGCCACCAACTCGGCCGGGTTTTCAGGAAAGAACGCTGCGATGATTTTTCAGCGCATTTAAGGGAGGAAACCATGGTCCAAGTACTCGAAGAGCCGGCGGTCCGCCTCATGCCCGACCCGTTGTATCAATTAGCGATGGGATTTACATTCACCCGGACGCTTTTAGCCGCTCATCGGCTGGGTCTTTTGGAGGCCCTCTCCGAGCGTGATAAAAGCCCCGACGAATTGGCTACAGAAAAAAACTTTTCGCGCGCTGCCACGGAGATGCTTCTGGAGGCGTGTGCGGCCTTGAAACTTTGCGCCAAAAGCCGTGGCCGCTACGCGCTCACTCCGATCGTCAAGCAGTTCCTCCTGCGGGAGAGCCCAACGTATCTCGGACATTTTTTCGATCATTTCAACGACCATATCTACCCTGCTTGGTCGCATTTGGAAGAAGCCGTCCGAACGGGTCAGGGGCAGATACATCGGGTCATCGGAGATCCTCAGGATCATTTTTTTCAGGCCATCGACCGCACCCCGGGTGACTTGGAGACGTTCATGCTGACCATGGAAGAGCACAGTGTGTTGGAGGGCGACGCGTTGGCCGCCGCCTACAATTTTTCGTCGCATCATCAATTGTTAGATGTAGCGGGAGGGACCGGGGCCATGTCGGCGGCGATCGTCAAGCGTTATCCGAACGTGCGCGCCGTTGTGCTTGAGCGGCCCTCCGCGGCTGAGGTCGCCCAGCGTATCCTTCGAGGCCGAGGCCTGTCAGACCGGATTCAGGTGCAAGCCGGCGATATGTTCAAAGATCCTCTGCCGACAGGCGCCGACGTCGCGCTGTTATCGGGGACGTTGCATAACTGGGGGCCTCCGCAGGCACAAGCGATCCTTTTGCAATGCCGCCAGGCGCTTATGCCCGGAGCCAAGCTCTTGATCAGCGAACAGGTATTGGACGAGGCGGCAGATTCGCCGATCGGCCCACTCTGTTCACTCAATATGATGGTCCTAATGGGGGGGCGGGAGTACAGTAAAGCTGAATACGTTTCTATGCTCTCAGCGGCCGATTTTGAGTTGGAAGAAATTCGCCCAACGGATAGCGTTCGTCAACTTTTAATCGCCAAACGTCGATAAGCCGGAACCTTTAGACATCCTCCCTGTTGTCCTGTCCAGGGCGTCTTTTTTGTCGCCCCCTATTTTTCCTTCCTCAATCTGTAGTCAGGTAGTTTTGTACAATTGAACCCGATGTTTTGGAAATGGGGTCGTTTTTTATGCTCTGGGCTATTTTTGTGCTTCGCTCCCTTGGCGGCGGGAGCGGGTGGTTTTGAATCAGGAGGGCTGGGGGCGCGTGCAACCGGTATGGGAGGCGCTTTTGTTGGGGTGGCGGACGACTGGACAGCGATTTACTGGAACCCGGCCGGCTTGGCTCGTCTCAAAGGGAAAGAAGTGGGAGCTTCTTTGGAATATGTTAGGGTTCTAGCCCATGATTCGCAAGGACTCGTCAATGCCCCCATCCCATTTACACAAGCGAATTTTGTTCGCGGCGATGTATTTTCTCAATTTGGCGGCGAACCCGCACAATTTAACGGTCAGGATTCGGATTTTAGCGCCTGGCTGCCGAGTCTCGGTTTTTATGCGTCGGCCCTCGGCATGACATTCGGAGGAGGTTCCTACAGTCCTTTGGGATTTGCGTTTGAAGTGAAAGACAATAGGCAACCTGGATTCGATGTCTCCTTCAAAAGTCAGGGCTATCTGGTGAACCATAACCTTCTCTCGGTGGCAAAAACCATTCTGCCGGGGGTCAACATCGGGGCAGGAGTCAACCTGGTTCAGGCAAGGCTGGGGCGATTCGCGGATAAAAAAGCGCCAGGGTATGAATCTTCCGCCTCTGCCAAAGCGACCGCCTTGGGGGTTCAGGGCGTCTTTGGAACCTTGTTGGACTTGGGAAAGCGGGTTCACGTGGGTGGTGTTTATAGAACGGGACAGGATATAAAGCTCAAAGGAGATGCCAGCGTCGCGGATGGCCGTTTCCCCCCCGAATCCAGTGCGTACACACAGACGATCCGTAATCCCACGACCTATGGGGTGGGCGTTTCCGTTTTGCCCCTTCCTTCATTGACTTTGTCGGCAGACTGGCAGCGAACGGAATGGAACGCGACCCGCGAGGACGTTCAGTTCGATAACCCCGGCCTGATCTTACAGAATCAAAGTTTTGATCTGGGCTGGGCTTCGACGAGCCGCTATCGCTTTGGTATGGAATGGCGTCCTTCCGAATGGTCATTTCGCTTCGGGACATTTCGCGATCCTCGTGCGGTGTCTTTTGCGTCTCAGGGATTGACCGGGCTGATTGATCCCGATATCCGGTATTACACCTCCGGGTTCAGCTACCGGCGACCCTGCTGGGAAGTGAGCCTAACCAACCAGTATGGAGCCGGAACAGAGGTGGTCAACGCCAGGACCCTCCGGAAAGAAGTCAATTCGTTTGTGACCGAGTTCGATTATTTTTTCTAAAGTGCCATGCTCCCATTCTTGAACCTCCATGTGAACGTCTTCGCGATCCCGCCGGTCCTCGCGGCATTGTTGAATTTCTGGTTGGTGCTCTGGATCTATCGTCAAGCGCCTCCCAGCCCTGTCCGGCGAACATTTTTGTTCTGGACGACCTGGGTGGGGATGTGGAATCTGGGGCTTGGCATCGGCTACATGCTGCAGGATGAGCACCTCGCTCATGTATGGTACAGATTTTATGCTCCGACCGTCGTACGCTTTATCACACCTCTTTTTTTACATTTCGTGGTCGCTGTCACCGATTCGGAAAACTCCGGCGTCAATCGCTGGGCGATTCGCTTGGCATATTTCGGTGCGTCCGTGTTTGCCTTCCTGGACATCGCCACTCCCTATTTCATCATCGGAGCGAAGCATTACTTCTGGGGCTATTACCCGCTGACGGGAAAGGGCGATCTTTTTTATGGGCCCTTTTTTCTCTGCATCATCTTCTATGCCTTCTGGCTTCTCGGGAAAGGAGTTCGAGACGCGACGGGATATCGCCGCAACCAATTGAAATATCTCTTCGCGGGCGCGCTGATCGGTTTCGCGAGCGGTTTCACCAATTTCCTTCCGATTTACGGCCACGCCGTATACCCTGTCGGCAACTTATTTAATTCGCTGTACTCGCTGTTGGTGGCTTATGCCATGGTCGAATACGGGTTGATGGACATTCGGGTCATCGCGCGCCGGAGCCTGGTGTATGGAGCTTTCACCGGGATGCTGACGTTGGTGTATGTGACCATTGTGGGACTCTTTGAACGCTTGTTCGGTCATTATGGCCTGGGTGAAAAATATGTGTTTTACACCGCTGCTGTCCCCATTACAATCGCACTCGCTCCGGCAATGAAAGCCCGCTTGGAACCCTTGATCGAGCGCGCGCCTTTTTGGAAAACATATCGCTATGCAGAGGTCCTTGAGGATTTCGGGCAATCGGTCTTGACCGTGCTCAACTTAAAGACGGTGGCACAGCGAGTCGTCGAAAAACTCTGCTCACTGGTCAGCGCCTCGGCCGGAGCGGTGTATCTGCAGCGGCCCATCAGCGGCAGTTTTTCACGGATTGGGCATCAGGGCAAAGAAGGGCCTCCTCTCTTGGACAGCAACCACCCCATTTTTCGCTATCTGCAATTGGAAAAGTCGGAATTTTCCAAAGAGAAAGCGCTCTGGCAATACCATCTTGGAAAAAGGGCTTGGGAGTCGGAAGCGGACTTGCCTCAGCTGGAGGCGTGGCCCTATGCCTTGGCCATTCCGCTTTTGCTCAAACAACGGCTTTTTGGCATCATCGCACTCGGTGATAAATCATCGGGCGACATGTTCAATGGGGACGATCTACATATTTTAAGAATGCTTTCGGAGCAGGCAGCGGTCGCACTGGGCAATGCGCAGGCCGTAGCCCATCTTGAAGCACATCAAGCAGCGGTTAAGGAACGCCATGACAGCGCGCTAATGGGGATCCTGGCCACGGAAATCGCCCATGAGGTGGCCAAGCCGCTCACGCGCATCCTGAATGAACAAACCCGGTTAGAGGCGGCGGTGAAAGGCCGACCCGGAAGCTTAAAAACAATTGAAAAAGAGGCCCGGCGGGCAGCTGAAATCATGGATAGCTTCGCGATGTTGTCGCCTCAATCGCGTCTTCGTCGGACCGTTACCTCTCTGGCCTCTCTTTTTGAAGAAGCCCTCGACACGTTGGGATTGGAACACGATGAAACGATCCGCGTGGTACGCCAATTCGACCCCGTGCCGCCCGTCCCCGTGAACCCAGGACAAATTCTCCAAGTTTTGAGCAATGTGATTCAAAATGCCTGGCAAGCGATGCCCAGCGGGGGTGAGCTCATTTTGTCAACGAAGGTCGTCGAAGAGACCCCTGGTGACAAATTCGTGGCTCTCTCGATTGTGGACACGGGTCCGGGCATTCCGCCGGACCTCCACGAGGAAGTCTTTAAACCGTTTTTTAGCACCAAAAAGGCGAGTGGAGGTCGCGGCGTGGGGCTGACCATCAGTCGAGCCATGGTGGAACGCCACGGGGGAACGTTAACGATTCGAAGCCCCATTACCGCGCCCGGAGGGACGTGCGTCATCATACGCCTCCCTCTTAAAGCACCGGACCAGTCGGCGGATGAGTTCATCGCCGATGGTCCCGTCGAAAAGGAATAGCGAACGGGAGGAAATGTCATGAAACGTGAGACAGCGCGGATATTGGTCGTGGATGATGATCGTGAGAATGGTGAGTTTTTACAGGAGCAACTTTCGCGGGAAGGGTGCCGCGTCCTGTGGCACCGAGACCCACGCAATGCCCTAAAAACCCTCCGACGGGGGGCGTATCAGGTCGGCATTTTGGACCTTAAGATGCCGCAGATGAACGGGGTCGAACTGTTCAACCGCATCCGCGAAAAGGACCCGGACATTGGCTTGATTATTCTAACGGGGTATCCATCGGTGGACTCGGCGTTGGCGACGCTCAAAACCGGCGCCTACGACTACGTCAAGAAGCCCTACAAGCTGGAGGACATCAAAACAATTGTCAACCGCGTGCTCGAAGAGAAAGGGTTTTTTCTGGGAACGGAAGCCATTACCAATCAGCGCATCGGCCAGCGGATTAAAGAGTATCGCCTCCAGCGAAAATGGACCATTGCCAAACTCGCGGCGAAGACCCAGCTCTCCAAAAGTCTGATCTCCCAAATCGAGAACGCTAAAAATTCCGCTTCGTTGTTCAGCCTCGCCAAGATCGCGCGCTGTCTCAACGTGCGTTTGGGCGCCCTTGTGCAAGATCTCTAGAGAATTCCCCGGGCCCTGGTGTTATGAAGCGGTTGACAGCGCCCTGAAGGCCACGGCGCGTTCTTTTAGAATTTGCAGGATGTCGTGGATGTCGGCCTGCCCCTTTTGCACAATACCCTGAACTCTTTTCTGCAGAGCGTCCTTTTCTTCTTTGGAGAGATATCGGGCCGTTAGAATAATGATCGGGAGATCCTGGAGGGAAGGCGTTTTCATAATCGCCTCTAGCACTTCGAAACCGTTCAACTTCGGCATCATCAGATCCAAGATCATGAAATCAGGACGGCGAATCAGGAGCTGGTCTATGGCGGCTTGCCCATCATAGACGGCATCGACTTGATAGCCCTCCTTCCCCAGCATGTACGTGAGCAGCTCGACGATCCCCGCATCGTCATCGACGACTAGAATCCGCCCACAGGAAGGCTCCTGACCGCGATGCGTCAATCGATTCAAAACGATGTCCCAGTCCATCGGCTTGCTGGGGAACCTTCCGGCGGAGTGGCTCGGCAGTTCAAGAATGTCCGTAACGATCTGGCGCATGCGCCGCGATTCAGACTCGAAGGTCTCCAAGGACGACTTAAATTCGTGGCTCATATGCAACAGCAGTTCGTACTGCAGGCGGTTCATTTCTTGCGTGCTAACCAGCATCCGATGCAGACGCTGATGCTCCAAGGCTTTAGCCACCGCGATCAGCAGCTCGCCCACATAACCCGTTCTCCTCCGGCATATTTAGATCCAAAATCACGAGATCACAGGGTCGTGTTCGCAGACTCTCCAGCGCTTCAGCCCCTGAGCTCGCAGACCATACGTCGTAATTCTCTTTCGACAGAGCAAAGGACAGCATTTGGCGAATAGACTCTTCATCATCAATCACAAGGATATGTGCAGAGCAGCTGGAATCGTCAGTCATGGTGGGCTTTACCGAACGAGATCCAGCCACTGATAGCCGATCAGAGAGACCGTCTTGAGGAAAGGAGAGCCGGTACGTCCTAATTTCCGACGGAGGCGCTGGATATGGACGTCCAGCGTTTTCCGGCCCAACTGCTCCAGGGGGATGCCGCAGATTTTGATCACCAAACCGATCTTTTCTACGACGCGGGGGGAGCGAAGAGCCAGTTCTTTGAGCAAAGCATACTCTTTGGGAGTCAAATCCGGGATATCTTTGTTATCGAACAGCGCCCGCCGTTCCCCAATTCGAAGCGTGAGGCGCCCTTTTTGAACCACATCATTTTCGGGGAAAGCGTGAAAGCCTTCGTGTCCGCCGTCCAACACAACCACGTGAAGGCCCTCTCGCAACAAGACTTGCTCAATGGTGTTTCTCAGGCGGGGTTCCGCATTCATAATCAAAAGGCGAAGCGGGGTGTTAACGCCGGTGGGAAGCTCGCTCATTTTTTGGGTTTCTCTGCTCCCAGAACTGCTTTGACTTGAAGGATCGATTGGCAAACGTCTTTTAGAGGAATACTTTTATCCTGGCTCATTTTAAGTATCAGTTGATGTGCCTCCTCCTCCGAAACGAATTGCTCGTTCATCAAAATACCCTTGGCCTTTTCGAGCAGCTTTCGAAGCTCGAGGTTTTCCTGCAGATCGAGGAGTTTTTGAAAATGGTGCCACGCCGTTTCCAGCGTGGCGCTGGCGTGGGCGGGATCAAAAGGCCTGAGCAAGTATCCTGAAACGCCTGCGCTCAGGGCTTTTTTAGCCGCCGCGGCATCCCACTCTTTCAGGATGATGACGATGGCGGTGGTGCGCAGGGAAAGAATCTGTTGGATGATGCCCAACTTGTCGTCTAGGTCCTGACCGATCGACATGAGGAGAAGATGAGGTTTGAAGGATTGCGCCACGCGGACGATGTCGGTGGAGCCGGAGACTGTCGCGACCACTTCGTACCCCCGGCCGGAAAGGCAGGTGGTCAGCTCCGTGGCGATCCCTCCGGTGTCAAATGTGACCATCAATGTCCTTAAAGGCAGAAAAGCACGATCCAATTCTTTAGATGCTCCGGGACCCTTTAATGAAAAAGGCCTGCCCCCTTGTGGGACAGACCCCATCGCCTGTCGTGGGCGACCTCTTCGCCGCCTTCTCTGCGATCGTTTTACAACTGTTTCACTCTACAAAAGGTCTATTTGGTTGTCAATCAGTATTTATTGAAAATGGAAATAGTTTATCTGTAGTGAACTAGTTCGCATCCAAGAGTTCGCGGACTTTCAAGGCGAGATCGGTGGGCGTGAAAGGCTTCTGAAGCAGCGGCATGCCGGGCTGCCAGAGGTTTTTGTCCTCGGCGATGCGCTCGGTGTATCCTGACATGTAGAGAATTTTCAAGTCGGGGTGGGTTTTTCCCAATTCCTCGGCCAGTCCGCGCCCGCTCATTTCCGGCATCACCATATCCGTCACCACCAGATGCACTGGTTCGGTATGCTGCATCAAAACGTCCAGCGCTTCTTTCCCGTGGCGAGCTTCCAGAACCCGATAGCCTTTTTGCGCCAGGATGCGTCGCACCAGGTTTCGGATGGCTTCTTCGTCTTCCACAATCAGGATCGTTTCCTTCCCCTCCAGGGACTTGGGCTCCGGTCGGGGTACCACGGGTGGTTGAATCTTGGCATCGACGAGCGGCCAGAAAATTGTGAAGAGGGTCCCTTTGCCAAGTTCGCTCGTCAGATCAATG
>WNFI01043898.1_pt1 | contig 18181 bp, 19 predicted proteins | sample 5400471 | NCBI WGS metagenome assembly WNFI01 (sample SAMN13153348, study PRJNA577476) | soil metagenome | isolation source: 100 cm saprolite on Douglas fir-dominated hillslope | place: USA:California | collected 2013-09-17 | reverse complement strand
CCTCGCGATCGAGGGCGGCGTGACGATCGACCTGTCGCAGATGAACCAGGTGCTGGCGGTGCACGAGGAGGACCTCGACGCCGTGGTGCAGGCCGGCGTTACGCGCAAGCAATTGAACGAGTACATCAAGCACACGGGCCTGTTCTTCCCGATCGATCCGGGCGCCGACGCGACTCTCGGCGGCATGACGGCGACGCGCGCCTCGGGCACGAACGCGGTGCGCTACGGCACGATGCGCGAGAACGTGCTGTCGCTGAAAGTGGTGCTTGCCGACGGCCGCGTCATCCAGACTTCGCGCCGCGCCAAGAAATCGGCCGCGGGCTACGACCTCACGCGCCTGTTCGTCGGCTCGGAAGGCACGCTCGGCATCATCACCGAGGTCACGGTGAAGCTCTATCCGGTGCAGGAGGCGATGTCGGCCGCGGTGTGCGCGTTTCCGAGCATAGACGGCGCGGCCAATACCGTGATCCAGACGCTGCAGATGGGCATCCCGGTGGCGAAGAGCGAGCTGCTGTGCGCGACGACCATGGGCGCGCTCAACCGCTACAACAAGTGGACCTACCGCGAGTCGCCGACCCTGCTGCTCGAGTTCCATGGCACCGAGGCCGCGGTCGTAGAGCAGGCCAAGGCGGTGCAGGAGATCGCCCGGGACAACGGCGGCCTCGACTTCCAGTGGGCGACCAAGCAGGAAGACCGCACCAAGCTGTGGGAGGCGCGCCACCACGCTTACTTCGCCTGCCTGCAGCTCAAGCCGGGCTCGCGCGCCCTCTCGACCGATGTCTGCGTGCCGATCTCGCGGCTCGCCGAGTGCATCACCGAGACGGCGAAAGACATCGGAAAGTCTTCGCTGCCGATCCCGCTGTTCGGCCACGTCGGCGACGGCAACTTTCACTGCGTGATCCTCGTCGACGCGGGCAATGCGCGCGAGCTCGAGGAGGCGAAAGCGTTCAATTCACGCGTCGTGCGCCGCGCGCTCGCCATGGAAGGCACCTGCACCGGCGAGCACGGCATCGGCATCGGCAAGCAGGCCTACCTGCGCGAGGAGCTGGGCGAGGACGTGATCGACCTGATGCGCGATATGAAAAGGCTGTTCGATCCCGAGAATCTTTTGAATCCGGGAAAAGTTGCTCCGCTTCAGTGAGTCCCGAGCAAAAACTCAAAGAGCTGAAAATCGACCTGGGGCAGGTCTCCGCCCCGATCGCGAACTACGTCAACGCGGTGCGCGCCGGCAACCTGCTGTTCCTCGCCGGCAAGGGCCCGCGCGACGAGCTCGGCCGGCGGCCCACCGGCAAGGTCGGCAGGGAATACAGCGTCGAGCAGGCCTACCAGCACGCGCGCTCGATCGGCATGGACCTGCTCGGGGTGATGCGTGCGGAGCTTGGCAGCCTGGACCGGGTAGCGCGGGTGGTCAAGGTCCTCGGCATGGTCAACGCCGTTCCCGAGTTCCAGGATCACCCCAGGGTGATCAACGGCTGCTCGGATCTCTTCGTGCAGGTGCTCGGCGAGCGCGGCAAGCACGCGCGCTCGGCGGTCGGCATGGGCTCGCTGCCGATGGGCATCCCCGTGGAAATCGAGTGCATCGTGGAAGTCGGCTCTTCTTCGCCGAAGACGCCGTCATCGCGGAAGAAGAAAAAACGCTAGATATTGAAGACCGTCTTCCGGTAGTAGCGCAGCTCTTCCAGCGAGTCGTAAATGTCGGCGAGCGCCTGGTGCTTGCCTTCCTTCGCGAACCCTTTCGCCGCTTCGGGCTTCCAGCGGCGCACCAGCTCCTTGAGCGTCGAGACGTCGAGGTTGCGGTAGTGGAAGTAGCTCTCGAGCTGCGGCATCCAGCGGGCAAGGAAACGCCGGTCCTGGCAGATCGAGTTGCCGCACATCGGCGAGATTTTCGCCGGCACGTGCTGCGCCAGGAACTCGATCGCGCCAGCCTCGACCTTCGCTTCGGTGAGCTCCGAGGCGCGTACTTTCTCGATCAGGCCGGATTTGCTGTGCGTGCCCTTGTTCCAGGAGTCCATCGCATCGAGCACCTCGTCGGGCTGGTGCAGCACCCACACCTGGCTCTCGGCGAGGACCGCGAGCTGGCCGTCGGTGACGATCAGCGCAACCTCGATGATCCGGTCGGAGTCGGGCTGCAGGCCGGTCATCTCCATGTCGATCCAGATCAGGTTGTTGGGGTCCGCCGCCATGATTTATTCTCTCATGTCGCATGATTAACGCTTTTTCATGGATCTTCCTTGCGGCGCTTGCATCGGCGACCGCGGCCCGCGTCTGGTTGGGCGAGCGCCAGGTCCGGCACGTGTGCGCGCGCCGCGAGGCGGTGCCGGGCACGTTTGCCGCTGCGATTCCGCTGGCGGCGCACCAGAAGGCCGCGGACTACACCGTGGCGAAGGCGCGCCTCGGCATGCTGGATGTCCTGGTCGGCGCGGCGCTCACGCTGGTGCTGACGCTCGGGGGTCTCATCCAATGGATCTCGGACCTGTGGAGCGCATGGCTCGAGCCGGGCTCGATCCTGCACGGCAGCGCGCTGCTCCTGAGCGTGTTCTTCGTCCAGGCGGCCGCCGGCTTCCCCGCGACCGTGTACCGCATTTTCGTCATCGAGGAGCGCTTCGGCTTCAACCGGATGACGCTCAAGCTGTTCCTCGTTGACCTGGTGAAGCACACGCTGGTCGGGCTCGCGCTCGGCGTGCCGCTGCTCGTTGTCGTGCTGTGGCTCATGGGCCGCGCCGGCGAGCTGTGGTGGCTCTACGTCTGGGCGGTGTGGGTCGCCTATTCGCTGCTCATGATGATGGTCTACCCGGCGTTCATCCTGCCGCTGTTCAACAAGTTCACGCCGGTCGAGGAAGGGGACCTTCGGGCGCGCATCGCGGCGCTGCTGCAGCGCACGGGATTCAAGTCGAGCGGCCTCTACGTGATGGACGGCTCGAAGCGCTCGAGCCACGGCAACGCTTTTTTCACCGGCTTCGGCGCCGCCAAGCGCATCGTGCTGTACGACACCCTGGTAAGCCGCCTGCAGCCGCCCGAGGTGGAGGCGGTGCTGGCCCACGAGCTGGGCCACTACAAGCTGCACCACGTCGCCAAGGGCATGGCGCTCGCCGCGGGCGTGAGCTTCGCGGTGCTCTTCGCCCTCGGCCAGCTGATCGACAAGGCCTGGTTCTACCAGGGGCTCGGGGTCTCGACCGAGGGCAACGCCGCGGCGCTCGCGCTGTTCTTCCTGGTGCTGCCGGAGTTCCTCTTCTTCCTGCAGCCGCTCACCAGCCTGTACTCGCGCATGCGCGAGTTCGAAGCCGACGCCTACGCCGTGAACCACGCCGGCTCTGCCGAGCTGGTAAAGGCGCTGGTGAAGCTCTACCAGGACAACGCCGCGACCCTGACGCCCGATCCGCTGCATTCGGCCTTTTATGATTCCCATCCCCCCGCGGCGACGCGCATAGCCAGATTGAGGACGACATGACCGAGCTCGCGAAGAAGAAATGCAAGCCCTGCGAAGGCGGCACCGCGCCCTACACCGGCCCGCAGACGAAAGAGATGCTGCGTCAGCTCAAGGGCTGGATCGTCGAGAGCGGCAAGCTCGCCAAGGTGTATCCGTTCACCAACTACTATCAGACCATGGCCTTCGTGAACGCCCTCGCCTGGATCTCGCACCGCGAGGACCACCACCCCGACCTCACGGTCGGCTACAACAAGTGCCGGGTCGAGTACATGACGCACGCCATCGGCGGGCTGTCGGAGAACGATTTCATCTGCGCCGCAAAATGCGATGCGCTTTTCGATCTTTGAAGAGAGTCTTCAGCTCTTATAGTCTTGCCGCGGCACACCACGCCAGGAACCTTCTGGAGGTGGAGGGAATCCGTTCCGAGGTCAGGAACGAAATACTCTCCTCCGCCATGGGCGAGCTGCCGCCCGCCGAATGCCAGGTCGAGGTCTGGGTTTTGCGCGGTGAGGACGCCGGGCGGGCCGAGCTCGTCCTGAAAGATTCTTTTCTTCCGAAAAGCAGCCCGCCGTGGAAATGCGCCTCTTGCGGGGAAAGCTGCGAAGGGCAATTCACGCAGTGCTGGCGCTGCGGCGCCTACCGCACGGCCTGAAGTTGGCGCAGCCTCTTGCGCTCCTTAGAGCAGCCGGGCGATGCCGATCACGATCAGCGCGAATACCCAGACCACGAGAGCGCGCCACACCAGGCCGACGGCGCTATCAAGGAAAGGGCCGTCGGCGCCGTCGCCGACGCCGAGCTCGGGCCGCGCCACCACGCCGTCGATCTCCTGCACCGGCATGCCGAGGCGCACGCCCATCGCGCCCGCTCCGGCCGCGAGCACCACGCCGGCGTTGGGGTCGAGCCAGCTGCGCGCCTGCGTGCGCCAGCAATAGACCGCGTCCTCGAAGTCGCCGACAACCGCAAACGACGCGGCGGTCAGCCGCGCCGCCGGCCATTCCAGAAAGTAAAACGCACGCTGCGCGAACTCGCCGAAGGCGCCCATCCCTTTCCAGCGCACCGCAAGGTAGGCGGCGAGGCGGTAAAGGATGGCGCCGCTCGGCCCGGGCAGCAGCACGAACCAGAGCAGCACGCCGAACACGTGGCGGTGCGAGGCGAGCAGCGCCTCCTCGATCGCGAGCCGGATCAGCTCCTCGCGGCTGCGCACCACGCCCGAGGCGCCGCGCCAGGCGTCGAGCTCGCCGCGCGCGCGCTCGATGTCGTCCGACTTGACCGCGAGCTGGATGACGGTGAAGTGATGGCTGAACTGGCGGAAGCCGAGCGTCAGGTAGAGCGCCGCGACGTTGAACGCGATCGCAAGCAGCGGATTCGCGGCATACAGCAGCGCGTGGAGCGCGATCGCCGCCGCCACCGCCGGCAGCACCGCTACCAGCCAGGCCACTGCGCCGTGGCGCCGCTCGCCGCCGTTGAACGACTGCTCGAGCCATGCGGCGAAGCCGCCGAGGCCGGCGGCGACGCTCTTGCGCTCGGCGAGCGGCCGCCACTGCTCCAGCAGCAGCGCTGCGACGATGGCGATCACGCTCATGGAACCATTCTATACAGCGAGCTGGCGATAGAGATTCATCAGCATTCCGGCGGTAGCGCCCCAGATATACCGGTCGCCGTAGGGCATTTCGTAGAAACCGACAGTCTGGCCCTTGAACTCCCGGGTCTGGCGCCGGTGGTTGCGCGGGTCGAGGAGGAACGCGAGCGGCACTTCGAACACCTCTTGCACTTCGCGCGGATCCGGGACGAGCTGCAGCGGCGGGATCAGAAGCCCTACCACCGGCGTGACCCGGTAGCCGGTACGGGTGATGTAGTCGGGCAGCCGCGACAGTATTTCGACCCGCTCGGGGCGCAGGCCGATCTCCTCTTCCGACTCGCGCAGCGCGGTGAATTCCGGCGAGGCATCGCCGGGCTCGGCGCGACCGCCCGGGAAACTGACCTGCCCTGAATGGGCCTTGAGGTGCGCGGTCCGCTGCGTGAAGAGCACGGTCAGGCCGGCCGGATGGGCCACGATCGGCACGAGGACCGATGCCGGTGTGATGCTGGAGGGCTCGCCGCCGATGCGGTCATCGCCGTATACTGCGACCGCCGGGGGCGCCTGCCGTTTCAGGCGCGCTCTAAGCCCGGCTACGTCCAGATCCATCCACGGAGGAAATTCATGAAGCGCATAGCCCTCATCGCTGCCCTCGCCGCCGCTTTAGCCGCCGCCCCGGCCGCGTTTGCCTTTCACTGTCCCGCCGACATGGCGAAGATCGACGCGGCGCTCGCGAAGAGCCCGAAGCTCTCGGCGGAGAAGATGGCCGAAGTCAAGAAGTACCGCGCCGAAGGAGAATCGCTCCACAAGGCCGGAAAGCATCAGGATTCCGTGGACACGCTCGCCAAGGCGATGAAGATCCTCGACATCAAGTAGCCGGCGTCACGGGATCAGCACGACCGATCCCGTAGTTTTCCTGCCTTCGAGATCGCGGTGCGCCTGCGCGGCGTCGGCGAGCTTGTATTTCTTCGTGGTCTCGATCTTCACCTTGCCGGACTTCACCACGGCGAAGAGGTCGTTGGAGCGCTTGACCAGGTCCGTGCGGGCCGCGATATAGGTGGCGAGCGTCGGCCGGGTGACGTAGAGCGAGCCCTTGGTCGAGAGGATGCCAAGGTTCACCGGCGGCACCGCGCCTGAGGCGTTACCGAACGAAACCATCAGGCCCCGCGGCTGCAGGCAGTCGAGCGAGCCCTCCCAGGTCGACTTGCCTACCGCGTCGTAGACCACCGGCAGCTTTTTGCCCTTGGTGATCTCCTTCACCTTTTCGGCGAAATTTTCGGTGCTGTAGTTGATCACGTGCTTGCAGCCGTGCGCCCTGGCGAGCTGCGCCTTTTCTTCCGAGCCGACGGTGCCGATGGTGGTGACGCCGAGCTTCTTCAGCCACTGGCAGGCGATCGAGCCGACGCCGCCGGCGGCGGCGTGCCATAGCACGGTATCGCCTTTCTTCACCTTATAGGTGGAGTGGATGAGGTAATGCACCGTCATGCCCTTCAGCATCATCGACGCCGCCTGCTCGTCCGACGGCCGGGACCTGCATGGGATACAGCCCCGAGCGCTGGTAGGTATCGACGAAATTGACGCCGATCGCGGTGTGGCGGATGCGCAGCTGGCCGGGACCAGGCTCGCCGACCTGCACCTCGTCCAGCTGCAGGGCTTCCGGGCCGCCCTGCTTGTGGTAACGGATTGCCTTAGCCATGTCTTTCTCCTTGGAAGTTTTGCCTGGGACCTATTTCTTGGGCTGCATAGCCTGCAGCGCGGCCTTCTGCAACTCAAGCCCCTGGATCGAAAATTTCACCATGTTGAGGTTCATCGCCAGCCAGCCCTCGATCGAGCGCAGGTCGGCGATGCGCTTCTCGACCTCCTGCGGGTCGAGGGTCGGCATCGCCATCCCCGGCAGCGGCACGCCGAGCGGCCCCCACAGCCGGCGGAACATCTCGAAGGGGTCCTGCGGACCGCCGGGAGGAGATGCGGGCGGAGAAGCGGGATCAGCCATTGGCGTCGCTTTCTGAATCTTCGAAAAATTCCTTTACCTCGGCCTCGCGCGCCGCGGTGTCCTGGTAGCCCAGGTCGATCAGCGCGCGGCAGAACGATTCCTCGAACAGCAGATAGCTCGCGAGGTTCGAGCCGGAGCGGTTGAGCGCGCCGGTGGGACGCAGGATGAAGCGCACCGTGCCCGGCAGCTCGTGGATGAAGCGCGCCGCAATGCGCTCGAGGGGCTGCGACGGCGTGATGAAAAGCACCTTGACCGGGCGCAGCTGGACCGAGGAGTCGGTCATCCGGTCCCGGGGGATCAGGCTGACGGTGCGGTTAATCCGCTCCAGCCGCTCGATGTCCACCATCAGGCTGTCCAGGAAGATGCTGTTGAGGGCGTGACCGGCGACCTGGGCGAGCGACGGATACACGTTGGAGCGCGCCCGCGCCTGATCGGCGGTCTGGCGGCCGGTGCCGACGATCAGCACCCGGTCGGCGCCGAGATGCAGTGCCGGGCTCACCGGCGCGATCTGGCGCATCGAGCCGTCGCCGAAGTACTCGCGGTTGAACTTGATCGCCGGGAAGATGAACGGCAGCGCGGCAGACGCAAGCAGCAGATCGAGCTTCAGCGGCACCGCGGCGCCGATGCGCTGGTTGCGCTCCCAGCCCTCGAGGCCGCTGCCGCCCTGGAAGAAGGAAACGCTCTGGCCAGAGGTGTAGCCCGAGGCGGTGACGCAGGCCGCGTACAGCGCCCCCGAGTCGATGTGCTGCTGGATCTTCTCGAATTCCAGGTTCTTCTCGAGCATCTGCCTGAGCGGCTCGTTGTCGAGCAGCGAAACCGGGTTGTGCCGCGAGATCAGCATCATGGCGGAGAGCCAGCGCAAGCCGCTCTTCAGGATGCTCCAGGCGTCGGTGCGGTAGATGTGGTCGCAGCGCATGTGCTCCCACACCTCGAGCAGGTTGCCTACGCCGCGCGAGAAGTTGTCGGCGAACACCGCGAGTGTCGCGGCGTTGATCGCCCCGGCCGAGGTACCGCACAGGATGGGAAACGGGTTCCTTACCGGATTGCCGAGGATGTCGCGCACCGCTTTCACGACGCCTACCTGGTAGGCGGCGCGGGCGCCGCCGCCGGTCAGCACCAACCCCGCCCGCGGCTTCATCTTGCTTGCCGGAAAGGGTGCGACGTTGCTCGCTGTTGATTCCACTTTTTAAAAAAGGCTCTGTTCCTGGCCTCGTGGAGCATTGGCGTCGGCGACGGCCAGCGCGGTCATGTTAACGATGCGGCGCACGGTGGCCGACGGGGTGAGGATATGCACCGGGCGCGCCGCGCCAAGCAGCATGGGGCCGATCGTGACGCCTCCGCCCGCGGCCGTCTTCAGCAGATTGAAGGAGATGTTGGCCGCGTCCAGCGTCGGCATCACGAGGAGGTTGGCTTCTCCGCGCAACCGCGAGCGCGGGAACACCTTCAGGCGGATCTCCTCGGAGAGCGCGGCATCGCCGTGCATCTCGCCCTCGATCTCGAGCTCGGGCGCGCGCTCCGCGATCAGCTGCAGCGCGCGGCGCATCTTGACCGACGATGGCATGTCCACCGAGCCGTAGCTCGACGCCGAGAGCAGCGCGACCTTAGGCGTGATGCCGAAGCGCCTTATCTCCTCCGCGGCGAGCAGGGTCGTCTCGGCGATGTTCTCGGGGTCGGGGTCCGGGGTTACGTAGGTATCGCAGATGAAAACCGTGCGTGCGGGCAGTATCAGCGCGTTCATCGCGGCGTAGTGGCGCACGCCGCGCCGCAGGCCGATCACCTGCTCGATGTACTGCAGATGGAGCGCGTGGGTGCCGAAGGTGCCGCACAGCATCGCGTCGGCTTCGCCCTTGTACATGAGCATCGCGCCGATGAGCGTGAGCCTGCGCCGCATCTCGATGCGCGCGTACTCGGGCGAGACGCCTTTTCTTTCGGTGAGCTGGTGGTAGGTCGTCCAGTAGTCGCGGTAGCGCGAGTCGAACTCAGGGTTCACCAGCTGGAATTCCTTGCCCGGGCGCACGCGCAGGCCGAGCCGCTCCAGCCGCTGCTCGATCACCTGCGGCCGGCCGATCAGGATCGGCTTGGCGAGGCCTTCGTCGATCGCGATCTGGACGGCGCGCAGCACGCGCTCGTCCTCGCCCTCGGCGTAGACGACGCGCCGCGGCTGCGCCTTCGCCGCCGAAAACAGCGGCTTCATAATCAGCCCCGAGTGGTAGACGAATTGCTGGAGCGAATCGCGATAGGCGTCCAGGTCGGCGCGCGGCCTTGTCGCGACACCCGAGTCCATCGCCGCCTTCGCCACCGCCGGCGCCACCCTCGCGATCAGCCGCGGATCGAAAGGCCGCGGGATGAAGTACTCCGGGCCGAAGCTGATCGACTCGATGCCATAAGCGAGCGCTACCTGCTCTGAAGTCTCCGCCTGCGCCAACTCGGCGATAGCTCTGACCGCAGCCAATTCCATCTCGGTATTGATCGTGGTCGCGCCGACGTCCAGCGCGCCGCGGAAGATGAACGGGAAGCACAGCACATTGTTGACCTGGTTAGGATAGTCCGAGCGCCCGGTGGCGATGACGCAGTCGGGGCGCGCTTCCTTCGCCAGCTCGGGGAGGATCTCGGGATCCGGATTGGCGAGCGCGAGGATCAGCGGGCGCTCGGCCATCTTCTTCACCATCGCGGGCTTTAGAACCCCGCCTGCGGAAAGGCCGAGAAAAATGTCGGCGCCGGCGATCACCTCGTCGAGCGTTCGCGCGCGGGTCTCGACGGCGAAGCGCTCCTTGTCGGGGTCCATCTCCTCGCGGCGGCCCTTGTACACCACGCCCCCGATGTCGGTGACGGTGATGTTCCGGCGCGGCATTCCCAGCTTGATCAGAAGCTCGAGGCAGGCGAGCGCGGCGGCGCCGGCCCCTGACGCCACCAGTTTGGCTTTTTCAATGTTTTTATTAACTACTTTTAATCCGTTATAGATCGCCGCTCCTACAGTGATGGCGGTGCCGTGCTGGTCGTCGTGGAACACCGGGATCTTCATCCGCGTGCGCAGCGCGCGCTCGATGGTGAAGCACTCGGGCGCCTTGATGTCCTCGAGATTGATCGCGCCGAAGGTGGGCTCGAGCGCGGCGATGATCTCCACCAGCTTGTCCGGATCGCGCTGATCGAGCTCGATGTCAAAGCAGTCGATGCCGGCGAACTTCTTGAACAGCACGCTCTTCCCTTCCATCACCGGCTTCGCAGCGAGCGGACCGATGGCGCCCAGGCCGAGCACCGCGGTGCCGTTGGTGACCACGGCGACGAGGTTCTGGCGCGAGGTGAGCTCTGCCGCGAGGCGCGGATCGCGCACGATCTCGTCGCAGGCCGCGGCGACGCCGGGCGAATACGCGAGCGCGAGGTCGCGCTGATTCGTGAGCTGCTTCGTCGGCAGAATCGAGATCTTGCCCGGCGAGCCGCGCCGATGATAGTCGAGGGCGTTCTTCTTGAGCTGCTCGTCCACCGTGGAATTATAATCCCCGTCACCATCGTCACCCCCAATAGAACGGCGCTGCGCGCCGCCGAGATCGAACCTTTCGAAGTCATGGACGTGCTCGCGCGCGCGCACGCGCTCGAAGCCGCCGGACGCCGCGTGGTGCACATGGAGATCGGCGAGCCCGACTTCACGGCACCGCCTCCGGTAGTCGAAGCTGGAGTACGCGCTCTGCGCGACGGGCTCACAGCCTATACCGCGACTTTGGGATTGCCTGCGTTGCGCGAGGCGATCGCCGCGCACTATCAAAGAAAGTTCCTGCAGAAGATCGAGCCGTCGAGAATCGCCGTGACCTGCGGAGCGTCCGGAGGCCTGCTATGCGTTTCGGCGCTCTACGTGAACCCTGGCGATGAGATCCTCGTACCCGACCCGGGCTATCCCGGATACCGCCACTTTGTGCGTGCTTTCGAAGGCGTCGCGCGCGCCTTGCCGGTTTCCGCAAGGGAGAACTTCCAGCCCACGCTCGCGATGGTGCAGGCGGCGTGGGGCCGCCGCACCAAGGGCCTTCTCCTGGGTTCGCCTTCCAACCCGACTGGAACTTTGGTTGATTTTGAAGTTTTAAAAAGCATTGCCGCGTTCATCGCCGGACGCGGCGGCGTGCTGATAGTGGATGAGATCTACCAGGGCCTGGTCTACGGCGCCGAGCCCGTCACGACCCTCGGCCTGCCGGGCGAAGTGGTGATCGTCAACAGCTTCTCGAAGTATTTCTGCATGACCGGGTGGCGCCTTGGCTGGGTCGTGCTGCCGCCGCACGCGGTCCGCGGCTTCGAAAAACTTGGGCAGCACCTGTTCATCTCTGCTCCTTCGGCCGCGCAGCACGCGGCGGTGGCCGCTTTTTCCTCAGATAGTTTGAGAATATTGGAGGAAAGGCGGAACGAATTCGCGCGCCGCCGTGATTTTCTGCTGCCGGCTCTTCGAAGTGCTGAGCTGAAAATTCCGGCCGAACCGCATGGGGCCTTCTACATCTACGCCGACTGCGGATCGGAGAGCAAATCGTATTGCCTGAATCTGCTTCAGGAGCAGGGCGTTGCGGCAACGCCCGGGATCGACTTCGGCAGCAACGAAACGCGGCGCTATGTGCGCTTCGCTTATACCCGCAGCATGGGCGACCTCGAGGAGGCCGCCGCGCGGATCAGGCGCTTTGCTTCTTCACCTTCTGCCTGAGGAGCTCGAGCCGCGCCTTCTCGGCAAACACCTTGTTGGCGTACTGCGAGGCCGGCTCGTCGAAAGCGCCGCCGTACATCTGCAGGGCGGCCTCGGTATCGCCCAGGCGCCGCTTGTACTCGCGCAGAATCTGGGTGCCGACCATGATGTTGACGTAAGGATCGAGCAGCGACTGCTCGCCGCCGTGGTCCATGAGCTTCTCGAGGTGATACTTCGGAATTACCTGCATGAGCCCCTTGGCGCCGACCGTGCTCTCGGCCACCGGGTTATAGCGCGACTCGACCGCAATCACGGCAAGGACGAGCAGCGGGTCCACGGAGTACTCCGCGCCGGCGCGGTAAGCCGTTGACACGAACCCGGCAATCGCCTGGTCCGATACCCGGTAGCGGCGGGCGATATATTCGGTCACTGCGCGTTGCTCGCGCTCGCGGGCGCCGTCAACGGTGCCAGCCTGGATCAGGCCTGCCGCCGTGGTGGCCGTCGCGCTGAACGGATCTTCAGCCAGCGCGAACGAGGTAAGCGGCGGAACGTGCTTCAGTAGCGCTTCCCCCCGCAGCGGCAGGGCCAAAAGTGCCGCGAGCGCCGCGAGGCCCACGATCGCGAGGGTGTCTTTGAGGGCCGTGTAGGCCCGTGTTGCCATCAAGAACGTCGTGCTCATCTTCAACCTCCCTGCTTCTTCCCTGGCACGCGCGCGTACCGGCTGTGATCGATGGGCGGACGGGGGAAGGATTCTCGAGAGCTCGGAAAGTACACCCTCGAGTCGAGCGGAATGTTGCGGTGCAGCAGAAGGCATCATAGTAAAAATTACCCTTCTATGTCAATACGTTCTCCTCTCCTCGCGCATCCAGCCTGCTGCTCTGCGAAACCTTTGTTTCGACAGCTTTTTCTGCACTTTGTTTCATCCCGATAAAATGGGGGCGTCAAGGGTGAAGCCTCGCGGACCGGCCTAAGGTTCTCCCAGCTAGGTCGAACGACCAAGCCGGTCCGCTGAGCTTCGAGGGCCTGGCGAGGGACTTGCGTCCCCCGCCCCGCTCCCCCGGTCCCGGTTACGGCCGGGAACCGGTGGGAAACGGCCACGCGGCCGCTGGATTCAGCGCGGTTCTCGCGCCGGGTGTCGCAGCGGTGGACGGCGGTACAACCGGTACGCTCGCCGTCGTTGCCGCAGGGCTGGCCTTAGGTCTGGCGGCTTTCTTCGCCTTTTTCTTCTTGCCCGCCTTTTTCTTCTTCTTGGCGGATTTCTTTTTGCCTGCCGCCTTTTTCTTACCAGCTTTTCTTGACTTCTTCTTCTTTTTTGATGCTTTCTTCTTCTTCTTTTTCTTTCCGCCTTTTTTCGCTTTTTTCTTCGCCATCTTCAATCTCCTTCAAGGTTGTTGAACAAAAAAGCCCGGCGCGACTGGCCCGGACTATCCAACCGCCGGCGGCGGTTTCCCTTCGCCGGCTTGCTGAATGGGGTTGTGCTTGACGTCATGATAGAGAATATCCGCGTCCAGGCGAATCCCGCCCTCCCAGGTGACGGTGGCGGTCTCAGGATCGACGCTCACTTTCTCGAACTCGCGCACGTCGCGCCACAGCTGGAAGGCGCCGATCTCGAGCAGGTTGCCGAGAAACACGCTGCCTTCCAGGCCGTCCTCGAAGCGCAGCCACAGCTTGTAGTCTTCCTCGGCTTTGCATGCGGTGATCCGCATCTCATCCCACTCCTGTTCCATGTGTCAATCCCCCGCCTTTCATTGCTTCGATCCCTAATCCCTGCATTTGCGCGTCAGTCCCAGTTCAAGGCTCCGCCGGTCTGGTCCGCGCGGCATAGTGTCCTCGGCGTAGCGGTATTCGAGCTCCACCGCCTTCCTGAACAGCCCGTGCAGCTCCTCGCGGAACTGCGGCGTCCAGAGATGCGGGTTCTCCATCTTGATCGTGTTGACCAGATCGATGCCGAAATTGCAGTGCATGGACTCGTCTCGCAGGATGTACATGTACTGCTCGGCGGCGCCGGTCATCTTGTTCTGCCGGCCGAGCGCCAGGATCTGGGCAAAGCCGACGTAGAAGAACAGGCCTTCCATGAGGCACGAGAACACGATCAGGCTGCGCAGCAGCTTCTGGTCCGCGTCCAGGGTTCCGGTGACAAAGGCCGGGTCGGTCAGGGTGTCGATGAACGGCACCAGGAACTCGTCCTTCTCCCGGATCGAGGAAATCTCGTGATAGGCATTGAAAATCTCGCTTTCATCGAGATCCAGGCTCTCTACGATGTACTGGTAGGCGTGGGTGTGGATCGCCTCCTCGAAGGCCTGCCGCAGCAGGTACTGCCGGCACTCGGGCGCCGTGATGTGCCGGTAGGTGCCGAGCACGATATTGTTCGCCGCCAGCGAATCGGCGGTGACGAAGAAGCCGAGGTTGCGCTTCACTACGCGCCGCTCGTCCTCGGTGAGGCCGTTCGGATCCTTCCAGAGCTGGATGTCCCGGCTCATGTTTATTTCCTGCGGCATCCAGTGATTGGCGCAGGCGGAGAGATATTTCTCCCAGGCCCATTGGTACTTGAACGGCACCAGCTGGTTGACGTCGGCCTTGGAGTTGATGATCTTCTTGTCCTCGACCGAAACGCGGCGTAGCGCGTTTTCCGCTTTCGCAGGCGCCTCTTTTCCGGACCCGGCCGGGACGAAGCCGCTCACCGGCTGGATCGCGAGACCCGGGATCGCCTTCAGGCTGCCTTCCTCCTCGTAATTGAGCATGGCGTGGTCTCCTCGTTATTCTTGTGAGCTGAATTCGGGCCTGTACGCCTGCACGACGTTGCGCTCGAGGGACAGCCTTTGTGCTTCGGTCGAGAAAGACATCTCGTAGGTCGCGATGTATAGGTTCCACTCGGTTCCGGCGATGGCGCGCCATTCCGCGTACCGGAGGTGTTTTGCCAATTCGTTCTTCGAGAAATCGCCGGTCTGCCCAAAATGCAGGGCGCGGAAAGTGAGCAATCGCCAACCCGGGACCATCACTGCATAGAGGCCGGGTACTTGCGGCGGCGACCAGAACGGCAGAAGAAACGGGCCGGCGAAACCGTGGCCGCCCAGCGTGATCACTGGCAGGCCTCGCATTCCGGGTTGTCGATGGCGCACAACTTCGGCTCTTCTGAGACGGCTTCGGCCGCGTCGAGCGCGCCGCCCGACGAGGAGACGGCATTCAGCTGCCCGGCCTTGCTGGTCGACTTCTCTGCGTGCGTCGCGCCGAGCGCGCGCAGGTAGTAGGTGGTTTTCAGGCCGCGGATCCACGCCAGTTTGTAGGTCTCGTCCAGCTTCTTGCCCGAGGCGCCGGGCATGTAGATGTTGAGCGACTGCGACTGGTCGATCCATTTCTGCCGCCGCGCCGCCGCCTCGACCAGCCATTTCGGCTCGACCTCGAACGCGGTGGCGTAGAGCCGCCGCAGCGCCGCCGGCACGCGGTCGATGCGCGCGAGATTGCCGTCGAAGTACTTGAGGTCGGCGATCATCACCTCGTCCCACAGTCCGCCGTGCTTGAGGTCCGCCACCAGGTACTCGTTCGCCACCGTGAACTCGCCCGACAGGTTCGACTTGACGAACAGGTTCTGGTAGGTCGGCTCGATCGACGCCGACACCCCGACGATATTGGCGATGGTCGCGGTCGGCGCGATGGCGAGGCAGTTGGAGTTGCGCATGCCGTGGCGCTTGATCCGGGCGCGCAGCGCGTCCCAGTCGAGCGTCGCGGAGCGGTCGAGCTCGACGTAGCCGCCGCGCTCGGCGGCCAGCAGATCGAGCGTGTCCTGCGGCAGGACGCCCTGATCCCAGAGCGAGCCCTGGAACGTCGGGTAGCGGCCGCGCTCTTCCGCGAGCTCCGTGGACGCCCAGTAGGCGGCGTACGCCGTCATCTCCATCGAGCGGTCGGCGAATTCGATTGCCTCCTTCGAGGCATACGGCACGCGAAGCTTGTGCAGGCAATCCTGGAAGCCCATGATGCCCAGGCCGACCGGGCGATGGCGCATGTTGGAGTTGCGCGCCTTTTCGACCGCGTAGTAGTTGATATCGATGACGTTGTCGAGCATCCGCATCGCGGTGCGGACGGTCTTCCTCAACTTCTCGAAATCGATGCCGTGGCCGTCCATGTGGGCGACCAGGTTGACCGAGCCGAGGTTGCAGACCGCGATCTCGTCCTTCGAGGTGTTGAGCGTGATCTCGGTGCACAGGTTGGAGCTGTGCACCACGCCGGCGTGCTGCTGCGGGCTCCTCAGGTTGCACGGGTCCTTGAACGTGATCCACGGGTGCCCCGTCTCGAAGAGCATCGACAGCATCTTGCGCCACAGCTGCACGGCCGGAATCTTCTTGAAGAGCTTCAGCTCGCCGCGCGCCGCCTTGTCCTCGTAGCGCAGATAGGCTTCCTCGAAACTCTTGCCGAACTTGTCGTGCAGCTCGCGCACGTCGGACGGGCTGAACAGCGTCCACTCGGCGTTCTCCATCACGCGCTTCATGAACAGGTCCGGGATCCAGTTCGCGGTGTTCATGTCGTGGGTGCGGCGCCGATCGTCGCCGGTGTTCTTGCGCAGCTCGAGGAACTCCTCGATGTCGAGGTGCCAGGTCTCGAGGTAGGAGCAGACCGCGCCCTTCCTCTTGCCGCCCTGGTTCACCGCCACGGCGGTGTCGTTGACCACCTTGAGGAAGGGCACGACGCCCTGCGACTTGCCGTTGGTGCCCTTGATATGGGCGCCGAGGGCGCGCACCGGCGTCCAGTCGTTGCCCAGGCCGCCGGCGTACTTGGCGAGCAGCGCATTTTCCTTGATCGCTTCGTAGATCCCCTCCAGATCGTCCGATACCGTGCTCAGGTAGCACGACGAGAGCTGCGAGCGCAGCGTGCCCGCGTTGAACAGGGTCGGCGTCGAGCTCATGAAGTCAAAGGTCGAGAGCACGTCATAGAACTCGATCGCGCGCGCCTCGCGGTTTTTCTCCTTCAGCGCCAATCCCATCGCCACCCGCATGAAGAACGCCTGGGGCAGCTCGATGCGTCGGCCCTGCACGTGCAGGAAGTACCGGTCGTAGAGGGTCTGCAGCCCGAGGTAGCCGAACTGCAGGTCGCGCTTGGCCTCAAGAGCTTTCCCCAATTTATCCAGATCAAAACGTGCCAGCTCGGGGTCCAGCCGCTCGGCGGCGATGCCGCGGGCGATGAACTGCGGAAAATACGCGGCGTAGCGCGTCTCCATCTCGGCTTGGCTCGCCTCCTCCCCCAGCACCTCCAGCCGGATGGTGTTGAGCAGCAGCCGCGCCGTCACGTAGCTGTAGGCCGGATCCTTCTCGATCAGCGCGCGGGCGGCCATGACCGCCGACTTGCGTACTTCGTCGAGCGGCACTCCGTCGTAGAGGTCGCGCAGCGTGGTGTCGAGGATCGCCTCGGGCCTGGGGTCGGCCAGCCCTTCGCACGCGGCGGCGACCAGGCGCTGTAGCGCCTCCTGATCGAGGGGCTTCCTCTGTCCGTTCTCGACTACATGAATTCCTGATTCATTTTTCCTGGCGGCCCTTTCCTGCGCACGCGCCTTCGCCCGTTCCTCGCGATACAGGACATACGAGCGCGCCACGTCGTGCTCGCCCGAGCGCATCAGCGCGAGCTCGACCTGGTCCTGGATGTCCTCTATGTGGAAGGTGCCGCCCTGCGGCTGGCGCCGGATGAGCGCGCCGACCACGGCGTCGGTCAGCCCCGACACCATTTCCCGGATCCGCGCCGACGCGGCGCCCTGGCTGCCGTTGACCGCAAGGAAAGCCTTGGTCATGGCGACCGAGATCTTGGCCGGCTCGAAGCCGACCACCGCCCCATTGCGCCGGATGATCTTGTATTCGGAATAGGGGCGATGCCCCGGGGTACTCGACTCAGGAACGGCTACGCCCAAGGCAGGCGCAATCGCGGCGTTCTCCTGAGCAATCTGCATGGTGCTATCTCCCATGTGTTTCGTTTGTTCTCCGGGACCGTCAGCCGCCTTGTTATTGCGGTTCTGTGACGACCTTCCGTATCGCATACAACATCTAGTGCAAGTACCCTGAGCAGGCACAACTTCTGGTACCAGACTACACACGAAAAAAATTCTTGGCAAGCCCGACGTACTAAATATCGGGTCGGAACCCACGTGAACAGCTAGATATAGTGGCGGGACTGGAGGACGCGGCCGCGAATTGCCGCACTGCAAAAAAACGGGATCAGGCCCCGGACAGGCCGGTCAGAAGACGCGCCCAATCGAAGCGAGCGCCGGGATCGGCTTTGCGGCCGGGCGCGACGTCGCTGTGCGCGGCGATGTCTCTTAGAGGAAGAGCCTTGCGAAGGAAGCAAATCAACTTATCAAGCCGCTCGTACTGAACTGCTTCAAAAGCGCTTTCGTCGGTGCCCTCAAGCTCGACGCCGATGGAAAAGTCGTTGCACCTCTCCCGGCCGCGCCAGGAAGAGGCGCCGGCGTGCCACGCGCGGCGCTGCACCGGAACAAACTGCAGCAGCGCACCGTCCCGGCGCACCAGGAAGTGAGTGGAGACTTTCAATGAA
>WNFI01226926.1_pt1 | contig 18182 bp, 17 predicted proteins | sample 5400471 | NCBI WGS metagenome assembly WNFI01 (sample SAMN13153348, study PRJNA577476) | soil metagenome | isolation source: 100 cm saprolite on Douglas fir-dominated hillslope | place: USA:California | collected 2013-09-17 | reverse complement strand
CCCGTCACGAGCGTGTAGTCACGGTTGAGCGCCCCGGTGACGAAAAAGCGCCCGATCCCGGGCAGGCCGAAGACCTGCTCGATCACGATCGAGCCGGTGAGGACGCCGGCGAGCGCCGGTCCGAGGAAAGAGACCAGCGGCATCAGCGTGGGCCGCAGCGCGTGCCGCAGCACGATCGTGTGCGCCGGCAGGCCCTTGGCGCGCGCCGCACGGATGAACGGGCTCGACAGCGCCTCGATGGCCGCGGAGCGGACGATCCTCGCGATATAGGCCGTGTAGGGCAGCGCCAGCGCGACGGAGGGCAATACCAGGTGCCGCCACGAACCGCTCACCCAGTCGCCGGCCGGGAGCCACTGCAGTCGAATCGCGAAGACCAGGATCAGGAGCGGCGCGGTGACGAACAGCGGCACGGAGATGCCCAGCATCGCCAGGCCCATGGGCAGCTGGTCACGCCAGCCGCCGACGCGCGTGGCCGCGAGCAATCCGGCACTGCCGCCCAGGAGCAGTGCGATGAGCAGGGCCGTGCCCCCGATCGCCACATCCACGGGCAGCCCTGCGGCGATGAGCTCATTCACGGAGGTGTTGCGGTACTGGAATGAGGGGCCGAGGTCCCCGTGCGCCAGATCTCCCAGGTAGCGCAGGTACTGGCGCCAGAGCGGCTCGTCGAGGTGAAAGCGGGCCTCGATGCTGTGCTGGATCTGCGGTACCAGTACACGGTCGGAATCAAAGGGCCCGCCGGGTGTCAGGTGCAGCAGCACGAAGGCCAGCGTGGCAATGACCAGGAGCGTCGGCAGGGCGCTGAGCACTCGGCCCAGGAGGAAGCGCAGCATGCTAGTGGCCCTGGTGCTCGAGCAGGTACATGTATTGCGAGAGATTGCGGTCCTGGATATTGCTGGTCCAGCCGCGCACGTAGGGCTTGATGAGATGCCGGGTGGCGTAATAGTAGAGCGGAATGCAGGCGACGTCCGCATTGAGCAGGGCTTCGGCCTGTGCCAGCTCGTCGAGCCGTTGCGCCGCGTCGGCTTCGTTGCCCGCCGTGTTCAGCAGCGCGTCGTAGCGCGGATTGGAATAGCCGCCGTCGTTGTAGCCAAAGCCGGTCTGGAAGAGCTGCAGGAAGGTGTAGGGATCCGGGTAATCGCCGATCCAGGCGTAGTGAAACAGATCCAGTTTCTTCAGGTGCCGCTCGTTGAGCTCGACGCGAAATTCCTCGTTGTAGGTGCTCACGTCCGCGCCCAGATTGGCGCGCCACATCGCCGCCACGGCCTCGTAAGTGCGGCGATTGTCCGAATCGGTCGGGTAGTGCAGTTCGAGGCGCAGCGGGTGCCGCGCCGAATAGCCGGCCGCGGCGTAGTAACGCCGCGCCAGTGCGTGGCGCTGCGGGTCGGACAGGGCCGCCCAGCCGGGTACGGGCGCGCGGTAGCCGGTGAGCGGCGGCGTCGGCGTGTAGGCGGCCATGTACAGCCCCTGGCGCACGTACCGCACCAGCGGCTCGCGATCCACGCCCAGCGTGAGGGCCATGCGCAGGGAGCGGTTGCCCGCGAAGGGCGCGCGCACCATGTTCATGCCGAGGACGAAATTGCCGAGATAGGGGCCGCTCACGACCTGGTCCCCGAGCCGCTGGCGCAGCCAGGCGGTCTGCTCGGCGGAAAAAGAGTCCGTGAAGGCCAGATCCCCGGCGAAGTAGCGATCCGTCTGGGCGGCCCGGTCGAGCGGCAGATAGATCACCTGCGTCAATCGCACCTGCCTGGCATCCCAGTACATCGGGTTGCGCACCAGCGTGATGCGCCCGCCAATGACGTGCTCGCGCAGCAGGAAGGCGCCGTTGTTGACCAGGTACGCGGGCCGGACCCACGAGTCCCCGTGCGCGCGAATCGCCGGTTCGTATTGCGGCACGGTGTAGGCCTTCGTCAGCAGGCTCAGCAGATACGGGGTCGGCGCATTCAGGTGCACCCGCACGGTCCGATCGTCCGGCGCTTCGATGCCCAGGGTGGCCGGACTCATCCGCCCTTCGCTGATGGCGATGGCATTCACAACCGGGGCGAGGGCCTGGGCGTAGTCGGAAGCCGTGCGCGGATCGACCGTCCGGCGCCAGGCATAGACGAAATCGGCGCCGACGATCGGCGCTCCGTTCGACCAGCGTGCCGGCCTCAAGTGAAAGGTCCACACTCGCCCGTCGGCGCTCTGCTCCCAGCGCTCGGCCACGCCGGGCACCGGTTCCCCGCGCTCATCGAGGCGCGTCAGGCCCTCGAACAGGTCGTCCAGTGCACGCTCTCCGGGCACGTCGGTGGAAAGCGAAGGGTCGAGGGAGCGCACGCCGCCGGCATCGATGGCGCGGGTGAGTTCCTGGGAGGCCGCGAGCCCGGTACCCACCACGATCGCGGGCGCGACGGAGCCCGGGCCGTTGCCGGCCGGAGCGCAGGAGGCGAGCGCGCCCAGCAGGGGTATCGCCAGGAAGACCCGCCGGGGCGGTACCGCCGCCGGGCACCTGCGAGCGAGGCTCACGACTTGAGCACGACCTCTTCCGGAGCGTGCACGAAATAGCCCTGGATGAACTGCACGCCCAGCTGCCAGACCACGGCCATCGTGTTGGCATCCTCGATGCGCTCGGCCACCGTCTGGATGCTGCGCTTCGCGGCAGCGTCGACGATGGCGCGCACCTTTTGCTGCAGCTTCGGGTCGCCCGTCAGCCCCTGCATCAGGGAACCGTCGATCTTCAGACAATCGACCGGCAGTATGCCGAGCAGCCCGGCTGAATCGCGCCCGGCGCCGAAGTGCTCGAGGGCGAACCTCACGCGCCGCTTGCTCAGGTCCTCGAGCAGCCGCTGCATGGCCTGCAGGTTGTCTTCGGCCACGGTCTCCGTGACCTGGAGGCACAGGCGCTGGGGCTCGGCCAGCGTCGCCTTCAGCTGCGCGTCGAGCCATTCCATCAGGGTCGGGTCCAGGGCACTGTCGCGCGAGAGGCGCACGAACAGCTGATCGGGGTGGCGCTTGGCGATGAAGGCCAGGGCGGCGCTGAGCACCCAGCGGTCAATCGGCCGCATCAGATCGTTGCGCTCGGCCGCCGGCAGGAACTCGGAGGGCAGCACCTCGCGGCCCTGGGTGTCGAGCATGCGCATCGCGACGTCGAAAATCTTCAGCGCCCCGCCGCTCAGGGAAGCGATCGGCTGCTGCACGAGATGGAAGCGGTTTTCGGTCAGCGCCGATTTGATGTGCTTGACCCACACCTGGTCATAGGCGAGCACCCGCGCGTCCTGGTCGACCCGTTCCTTGGCCACGACCTGATTGCCGTCGCGCTCAGAACTGCGGCGCACGGACTCCTGTGCGTCAGCGATGGCTGCGTCCAGGTTCGGATCGGTGTTCGCCACCAGCGCCAGGCCCACCGAACAGGTGATCTTGAACCGGCGCTCCCCGATCTGGAACGCGTGCTTGCCGACGCGTTCCACGAGGCTCTCGCTCCAGGCCTCCGCGTCGCGGGTGTTGCCTCGCTCCAGCAGCAGCAGCAGGCTGGCGCCTGTCGATGCGCACCAGGGCGAAGCAGCGCAACCCGCCCGCCGGAGGTTTGGCGAGCCGCTCAGCGCACAGCTGCAGCAGGTGCCGGCGCAGCCATAAACCGGTCGTCGCGTCGCGGCGTACGGCGTCGGCAAGATCGCTGGCGAGCTGCCGCTCGTCACGCTTGTAGACCGGTACGATGAGCTGCACGCAGGGCTCGCCGTCATATTCGCTGGCGTCGAGCACCAGCTCGAGCGGCACGATCGAACCGTCGCCGAGCAGTGCGCCCACCTTGAGCAGATGATCGCTCCATCGGCCCAGCAGGCAGGCCGCCAGGGCGCCCTTGAGCGGGGCCTGGGTCTCAGGCGTGAACAGGTCCATGACGGGCTGGCCCACCAGGGCGCTGGGGTCGGCGTAGCCGAACAGTTCCAGCCAGGAATTGTTGACCTGCACGACGATCCCTTCCTGCACCTGCGCGATGGCGTCGTTCGAGCGGCGCAGCACGGTTTCGAGTTTCTGGCGATAGTCCTGCGCGGAGCGCAGCGTGGTGGTGAGGGTGCGCTCCATGCGGAAGGCCCGCAGCTCGCGGCGGATGACCCCGGCCAGGTGTGCCACGCGACCGATGGCCACCGTATCGCGCGCGCCGTTCGCCATGTCCTCGCCCGCGGCGGTGGCCGACAGCTGCTCGCGGACCACGATCAGGGGCACGCTGGAGGCGAAGTGGTCGCGCACCGTGGCCATGTCCTTCAGATCCTTCGCGCTGGGCTCGATGGCGACCAGCAGTTCCGGGTTGAGCTGCTCGAGGGCGTCGGCGATATCCTGGACCGCGGGTATCCAGGTGCAATGCGCGGCGAGGCCGGCATTGCGCAGCAGGCTGTTGAGCATTTCCACCAGATTGCGGGAAACGCTGTGCACCAGCACCGGAACCGCCGCGGAATCGTTCAAGACTTGCTCCTGCGCGCCTCAGCCGGCAGCTGACCACCCACCGGGCGAAAATTCTAGCATTATGACCCCGAGGCAGCGTGCGCCAGAGCGCGGTTTGCAGCGCCCCGACAGCCCGGGCCACCTCCGCCGAGCTTCCCTGGCAGGCGGAAGGTGATGCCGTTATCATACGCGCCCTTTCAGAACGGCCCGATCGCAGCGGCCAGTGGGCGAGCGCAGCCATGTCGAGCTATACCACCAGCGAGATCCGCTCCGGGATGAAGGTCATTCTCGACGGAGACCCGTACGCCATCGTCGACAATGAATTCGTGAAGCCCGGCAAGGGGCAGGCCTTCAATCGCATCAAGGTGCGCAATCTGAAGAATGGCCGCACCATCGAGCGCACCTTCCGTTCCGGCGAGTCGCTCGAGGCGGCGGACGTGACGGATGCGGAGATGCAGTACCTGTACAACGACGGCACCTTCTGGCACTTCATGATCCCGGATAATTTCGAGCAGTACTCGGCCGATCGGGCGGTGGTGGGCGAGGGCGCCGTGTGGCTCAAGGACGGCGTGAGCTGCACCGTGACGCTGTGGAACAACGTGCCGCTGGTGGTGACACCGCCGGCGCACGTCGAGCTGAAGATCGTCGAGACCGATCCGGGCCTGCGCGGGGACACGGCCACCGGCGGGCAGAAATCCGCCAAGCTCGAGACCGGAGCGGTGGTGCGCGTGCCGCTGTTTCTGAACGAGGGTGAAATCATCCGCGTCGATACCCGCACCGGCGAGTACATATCGCGCGCCAAGGGCTGACGGGGCCGGGTCCGGCTCGACTACGCGTTCTCGCCGCTGAAGGCCAGTACTTCCCGGATACTGCGGGCTCCGCTGCCCAGCATCACGAGGCGATCCATGCCGACGGCCACGCCGGCGCCCGGAGGCAGGCCTGCGGCCAGCGCCGCGAGCAGGAATTCGTCGATCGGGGGCACGGCCAGACCGCGCGCCGCCCGGCTGCGCTGGTCTTCCATGAAGCGCGCGCGCTGTTCGGCCGCATCGGACAGCTCCTCAAATCCGTTCGCCAGTTCGATGCCGTGCAGGTAGAGCTCGAAGCGCAGCGCCACGCGCGGGTCGGCCGGATCCAGGCGCGCGAGGGCTGCCTGGCTGGCCGGATAGCGGTGTACGAACACCGGGCCATCCTGGCCCAGCCGCGGACCGATATGCGTGCCCATCAGCAGATCGAGCAATTCATCGCGGCTGCAGCGGCGCACCAGGCTGGCGTCCAGTCCCTGCGCGACGGCACAATCCCCGATCACACTGTCGGAGTCGGTGAGCGGGTTCAGGGCGAGTGCTTCCAGGAAGGCCTGCTCGTAGCTCACAATCCGAGTCGCGCCGCCCGCGCCCGCACCCAGGAGCGTGCGCAGCAGCTCATCGACTTCGCTCATCAGCGCCGCGGATGACCAGCCGAGGCGGTACCACTCCAGCAGCATGAACTCACTGCTGTGCAGCGCCCCCTGTTCCTCACCGCGAAAGACGTGGCACAGCTGGTAGATGTCCCCGCTCCCCGCCGCCAGGAGCCGCTTCATCGCGTATTCGGGCGAGGTGTGCAGGAAGCGCGGCCGTGCATCCTCGGCCGGCCAGCGGACCTGCGCCGAGTGCAGCTGCGGGTCGGTGACGGTGTAGTTCACCACCTGCGGGGTGTCCACCTCGAGGACGCCGCGGCTGGCAAAGAATTGGCGCACCGAGGCGAACAGCGTGGCACGGCGCCGCAGGCTTTCGCGGGTCGCGAGCGGGCGCCAATCCGGGGCCGAGGCCTTCATGCCGATGCCGCGGAGGGCAGGGAGCCGATCCTCTGGCCGACGCGCAGCGCGCTGCCCGCTGACAAGCCGGTCTGCCAGCCGCCCGCCGCCGCCGGCAGCAGCAGTATCACGGTCGATCCCATGTTGAAGCGGCCCAGTTCGGCGCCGCCGGGGAGCTCGGCGGTCTGTCCAGGCCCAGGCAAGGGGAGTGGGCGCGGGCCGCGGCCACCGCGCGGTGCGATATCCCCGTGCCACACGGTGCTCATGCTGCCGACGAACAAGGCGCCGACCATCACCAGTGCATAGCGCCCGCAGGCGCCGTCGAACTCCAGCACCACGCGCTCATTGCGGGCAAACAGATTGGGGACCAGGCGCGCCGTGGTGTCATTCACGCTGAACAGGCGCCCCGGCACGTAGCGGGCGCCACGCAGGCAGCCATCCAGTGCCATGTGTATGCGGTGATAGTTGAAGGGTGCGAGGTAGATAGTCATGAAATAGCCGTCGCCCAGCTGCGCGGCCAGCGGGCCTTCGCCGGCGAGCAGCGCCGCGAGGGCATAGTCGTGACCCTTGGCCTGCAAGAGGCGCCCGGCGCTGATGCGTCCCAAGGCACTGATCGTGCCATCGACCGGGCTGAGGATCCCGCCCTCCGAGTCCGCCGACGGGCGCGCTCCGGCGCGCAGGGCGCGCGTGAAGAACGCATTGAAGCTGGGATAACGGTGCGGATCCGGTTCGGCCGCGTCCCGCAGGTCGGGGCGATAGGCACGCATGAACAGGGCGATCAGCGGCCGGCGCGTCCAGCGCGCGCGCGCGATCGCACCGATCAGGCGCGAGAGCGTGTGCTGCGGGAGCAGCCGCTGCAGTGTCACGAACAGCCGCTCCCTGATACTCGCTTCCGCGTTCACAGGATCGAGGCCTGCGCCAGGGCGTGCAGGTCAGCGCTCAATACGCTGGCGGTGATCGGCGGTGTGAACACGGCGGCCATGCGTCCCTGGCCGTCGAGCAGATAGAGCGTGGCCGTGTGATCGAAGCGGGCCGCACCGCCGGGCCCATCCCGGCGCTCAGCGCGTGCGCCCAGGCTCTTTTCCAGCGGCGCCAGCGCGCCGGCGCTCCCGTACAGGCCGATGGCCGTGGCATCGAAGGCACGCAAGTACTGGCCGAGCGTGGCGGGCGAGTCGCGTTCCGGATCGATGGTCACGAACAGCACCTGGAGCCCCGCGATGGGCGAGCGGCGCAGCACCGTCTGGATCGTTGCCAGGGTCGTGGGGCAGACGTCGGGGCAGCTGCTGTAGCCAAAGAACAGCAGGCTCGCGTGGCCGAGGAGCGAGCGGTTCTCAAATGACCGGCCCTGCAGGTCGGTCAAGCGGAAGGGGGCGAGTGCGCGCGGCTGCGGGAGCCAGGTGCCACCCTGCAGCGCGACGCTCTTTTGTGACAGCATGTGTGCCGCGAGGATTCCGGCCAGCGCGCCGGCGAATCCCGTGAGCAACAGCAGAGGAAGCGAGCGCCGCGGATTCATGCAGCGATTATCACATACCGCGCGCGCGGCCCGGCCGCCGCCCACGGTGGCGCGGCTGGTGCAGCGGGTCACGCGCCGCCTGCAACGCGCGCACCTGCACTACGGGCATGGCACCGAGCGCGCGCTGGATGATGCCGCCGCGCTCATCTGGCATGCGCTGCGCCTGCCGCTGCGTCCTGGCGCGGCCGCACTGCGTCGCACGGTGAGCGCCAGGCAGCAGGCCGCCGTCGAGGCGCTGGTGGAGCGGCGCATCCGCGAGCGCGTGCCGGCCGTGTACCTCACGCAGCGCTGCTGGTTCGCCGGCCTGGAGCTGTACATCGACGAGCGCGTGCTCATCCCCCGCTCGCCCCTGGCGGAACTCATCGAGCGCGGCTTTGCCCCGTGGATCGAAGCGGGGCGGGTGGGGCGTGTCCTCGATATGGGTACCGGCTCCGGCTGCATCGCGATCGCCTGTGCCAGGGCCTTTCCGCGCGCGCGGGTCGATGCCCTGGATATATCGGCTGACGCGCTCGCGGTGGCCCGGCGAAATGTCCGGCGTCACCGCCTGGGCGGGCGCGTGCGAACGGTGCAGTCGGATCATTTCGGCGCCCTGGCCGGCGAGTCATACGATATTATCGTCAGCAATCCACCCTATGTCGGACAGCGAGAAATGGCCGTGCTGCCGCCTGAATACCGCCACGAACCGGTCGGCGCGCTCGCGGCGGGAAGCGACGGCCTGGATTCGGTGCGCGTGATCCTGCGCGACGCGGCGCGCTTTCTGCGGCCCACGGGGCTCCTGGTCGTGGAGGTGGGCAACGCGGAGCGGCGCGTCCGGCGGAGCTTTCCGCACCTGCCATTCACCTGGCTGGAGTTTGCGCGCGGTGGCGGCGGGGTGTTCCTGCTCACGCGCGAGCAATTGAGTACAGGGCAGCGAGGCTGATGTCGGGCAATACCATTGGCAGGGTGTTCACGGTGACGACCTTTGGCGAGAGCCACGGGCCTGCGCTGGGCTGCATCGTCGATGGCTGCCCGCCGGGACTGGAGCTGAGCGAGTCGGACCTGCAGCACGACGTCGACCGGCGGCGCACCGGCACCTCGCATTTCGTCAGCCAGCGCCGCGAAGGCGACGCGGTGCGCATCCTGTCCGGCGTTTTCGAGGGCCGCACCACCGGCGCGCCGATCGGAGTCCTCATCGAGAACACCGACGCGCGCTCGCGCGACTACGACAAGCTGGCCGATCGCTTCCGCCCCGGGCACGCCGACTACAGCTACGCGCACAAATACGGACACCGCGATCACCGGGGTGGTGGCCGCTCCTCGGCACGCGAGACGGTCATGCGCGTGGCGGCCGGTGCCATTGCGCGCAAGTACCTGGCCGAGCGCCTGCAGGTGCGTATCTACGGCTACGTCAGCCAGATCGGGGCGCTCCGGATCGAGGCCCTGCAGCCCGCGGCCGCCTATGAGAATCCCTTTTTCTGTCCCGACCCGGCGCGCATCCCGGAGCTCGAGAAGCTGCTGTGGGAGCTGCGCAGTGCGGGCGATTCCATCGGCGCGCGGGTCACGGTGTGCGCGGAGGGGTTGCCACCCGGGCTCGGCGAACCGGTATTCGACCGGCTCGATGCCGACATCGCCCACGCGATGATGGGCATCAACGCGGTCAAGGCGGTGGAAATCGGCGCGGGTGCGGCCGCGGTCGCGCAGCGCGGGAGCGAGCATCGGGACGAACTGACGCCCGCAGGGTTCGTCGGCAACAACGCGGGCGGAATACTGGGCGGCATTTCCACCGGCCAACCCCTGCTCGTGCAGGTCTCCTTCAAGCCCACCTCCAGCATCCAGGTGCCGGGGCGCACCATCGACCGCGACGGCAAGGCTGTGGAAGTGATCACGACCGGGCGGCATGATCCCTGCGTCGGCCTGCGGGCCACGCCCATCGCCGAGGCGATGCTGGCGATCGTCGTCATGGATCACTACCTGCGCCACCGGGCGCAAAACGCCGACGTGCTTCCCACTGCACCGGACATCGAGCGGCGCCGGTGAGCAGGAATTGGAACGTCGCGGTGCTGGGCGCCACCGGGCTGGTGGGCGAGATGGTGCTCACGCTGCTGGCGGAGCGCAAGTTCCCGGTGCGCGAACTGCTGCCGCTCGCCAGCGAGCGCTCGGCGGGCCGGACGGTGAGTTTCGCAGGCCGTGCGGTGCCAGTCATCGACGCGGCGGGCTTCGATTTCTCGCGCGCGCAACTCGGCTTCTTTTCCGCCGGCGGCGGCGTCTCGGAGATCTACGCGCCCAGGGCGGCGGCCGCCGGTTGCGTCGTCATCGACAACACTTCGCAGTTTCGCTATGAGCCCGATATTCCGCTGGTCGTGCCGGAGGTCAACCCGGAAGCGATCGCGCTATACAAAAATCGGCACATCATCGCCAATCCCAACTGCTCGACGATCCAGATGCTGGTGGCCCTGAAGCCCATTCACGACGCGGTGGGGATCGAACGGATCAATGTCGCCACCTACCAATCGGTGTCCGGCGCCGGACGCAAGGCCGTCGCGGAGCTGGCCGACCAGACGGCCCGGCTCCTCAATGGCCAGCCCCTCGAAGCGCGCGGCGCTGCGCCCCAGATCGCCTTCAACTGCGTCCCGCAGATCGACAAGTTCATGGACAATGGCTACACCAAGGAAGAGATGAAGATGCTCTGGGAAACGCGGAAAATCCTGGGCGACGATACTGTCCGCGTGAACGCCACGGCGGTGCGCGTGCCGGTGTTCTACGGGCACTCGGAGGCCGTGCATATCGAGACCCGGCGGCGGATCAGCGCCGCCGAGGCGCGCGCGCTGCTGGCCAAGGCGCCCGGGGTCCGAGTGATGGACGAGCGGAAAGTGGGGGGTTATCCGACCGCAGTTACCGAAGCAGCGAACCACGACACGGTTTATGTAGGCCGCATTCGCGAGGATATGTCCCATGAGCACGGTCTTAACCTGTGGGTCGTGGGCGACAACGTCCGCAAGGGCGCAGCGACCAACGCCATCCAGATCGCGGAGATTTTGGTCCGGGAGTACTTATAAGTTATATTGCCGGCCAAGTAGCCACCTGACCAAGGAATGCAGCGCAACCCGCTGTTTTCAAATCGATGTCACCGCAACCCCCGAAGAGCTGGCGGGCCTCAAGGTCGTTCTGGCGAGCCGCGACAGCTTTACCCGCTACGGTCTGGACTACCCCGCCTATCTCAGCACCGTGACCCTGGTGCCGGCCAAGGCCGCGGATGGGCGCGATGTCGTGCGCGTGCGTTCGACCGAAGTCGTGACCGAGCCGTTTGCCACACTGCTGATCGAAGCGAGCTGGGCGCGTGGCCGGCTGGTCCGCGAGTACACCGTGCTGCTCGATCCGCCCAGCTTCACCGGCGCGAGCGGTGGTGCCGCGGCACAAGTGGCCGCACCCGCCGCCGCTGAGCAGGAACATGCCGGTGGCGTCACGAGCACGGCGCCAGCGCCGGCGGCACCGGTCGGGGCGCCGGGCCCGGCGGCAGCGGCCAGCCCTGCGGCGAGCCAGGCGGGCGGCACCTACCTCGTGCGGCGCGGCGACACGCTCTCGGCCATCGCCGCCCACAGTTTTCCGAACAACCAGCGCGAGCGCGCGCTGGTGGCCCTTTACAACGCGAACCCGCAGGCCTTCAGCGGCAACATGAACGTGATGCACGCCGGCGCTCAGCTGCAGATTCCCGACGCGACCGCAGTGGCGGCGGTGGGTCCGGCCGAGGCCACTGCCGAGGTGCACTCGCAGTATCGCGGCTGGGCCAGCACGCACGCGGGCGGCGCGCAACTGCACCTGGTCGCTCCGGCCGAGCCGGGCAGCGGGGCCGTGGGCAATGCGGCGGCCGGTGAAACGGCGGCGCTCCAGCAGAAGGTGACGGGCCTGCAGGCGCAACTGACCGAATCGCAGCGCCTGCTCGACCTGAAGAACGCCGAGCTCGCCCGCCTCCAGGCGGAGATCGACCGCAGCAAGGGTGCCACCAAGACCGCGCCGGCACCGGCACCTCCCGCGGCCGCGAACGCCCCGGAGGCCACGCCGACGGCCCCGGAGCAGCCTGCGCCAGCGCCGGTGAGCCCGGAGCAGACTGCGACAGCGCCGGTGAGCCCGGAGCAACCCGCGGCGACACCGCCGGCGGTGGCCAAGCCGGCGCAGCCGGCGCAGCCGGCCGCATCGGCCACGGGCTCCATCATCGATTGGCTCGGGGACAACTGGTATGTGGCGCTGGGTGCCGTTGCCGTGCTGCTGGCCGCGTTCTTCGGTTGGCGGGCGATGCGCTCGCGCCAGTCGCATGAATTCGATCGCACGCTCGAGCATCTGGCCAATCCGCCCCTGGATATGCCGCCACGGACAGTACGGCCGGCCGAGACGCAGCCCATACGCGCGCTGCACGCTCGCGACGATCCTTCCTTCGTGGTCGAGGAATCGGGCACCCATCAGGCCCCTCGCATCGGCGAGCAGGAACTGGCCGCGATGCACGCCGCCCGTCCGGTGGCCGTGGATGACACGGTGTCGGGCGATACCGGGGTGGCGCTCGATCAGGGCGATCCGCTGGCGGAGGCCGATTTCCACATGGCCTACGGTCTGTACGGCCAGGCGGCCGATCTGGTGCGCATCGCCATCTCCCGCGAGCCGCAGCGACGTGACCTGAGGGTCAAGCTGCTCGAAGTCTTCTTTGTCTGGGGCAACCGCGACCAGTTCCTGCAGCTGGCGCGCGAGCTGGCGGGGAGCCGCGATCAGGCACAGAGCGGTGAGTGGGAAAAGATCGTCATCATGGGACGGCAGATCGCGCCCGATGATGGCCTGTTTGCCAGCGGCGGCGCGCTCCCGGGCGCGGCCAGCGGCGGCGTGGATTTGAACCTCGAGGGCGGCCAGAACCGCGTGGACTTTGATCTGCTCGGCGAACCCTCGATGGCCTCCGAGTCTTCGCCGGACGTGGTCGATCTCGACCTCGGTGCGGCCCTGAGTGGTGGCGAGTCGACCGGCGAGACGCATAGCCTCGGGGACACGGGCGTGGACTTCGTGCTCGATGACCCGGCACGCGGTTCGGATGCCACCGGATCGACGCGGGAAATGCCGACCTCGCAGACCGTGACCATGGAGTTGCGTGACCCGAGCTCCGATGCGCCCACGATGGAGAATCCGCAGCACGCCGGCATGGATAACCCGACGATCCGCCATAAGCTCGAGCCGACCGGGCGATTCCTGAGTGCGGCGACGGAGCGCACCGCGGAACTGGCACTGGACGATCTGGGCCTCGACCTGTCGGCCGGCGATACCGGTGACCATGAGGCCACCGATGCGGGGACGGATTCCGCGCCCACCGTCCTGAGCTCGATGGACGCCGAGACCCGGCAACTGCTCGCCCGTACCGAAGCGGCGACGCGTGACACGGCGGAGATGCAGGCCGTGGGGGGCAACAGCAGCGAGAGCGGCACCTGGCTGTTCACCGACAAGGATTTTTCCGCGACCGACCAGACGCAGCTGGCAGCGCACGCGCACGCAGCGACCGAGCTGGTCACCGCGATCTTGCCGCCGCCCGCGACCCACCTGGATTTCACCGGCCGGATCGCCGCGCTGAGGGAAAAGGGGGGTGGTGAGGTCGACCTGAATCTTGATCAACTCGCCGCCACCGGCAGGTCGGCCCGCGCCATCGATCTGGACGTCGGCGCCCAGACGGTAAACGAGACCGGCCAATTCACCCAGACGCAACGCCTCCCGGGCGAGGCATCCGTCACCGATACGGAGCCGGCGACCATGAGCGAAGTGGGTACCAAGCTGGACCTGGCTCGCGCCTACATGGATATGGGCGATCCGGAAGGCGCGCGCAGCATCCTGGAAGAAGTGCTGAGCGAGGGATCGGCCTCACAGAAAACCGAGGCGCGTCGCCTCATCGACTCACTGCCGGGCTGAGGCCCGGATGGGACGCATTGCCGTCGGCGTCGAGTACGATGGTGCCGCCTTCCATGGCTGGCAGCTCCAGCCCCACGCCAATTCCGTCCAGGCCACCCTGCAGGATGCCCTCGGCCAGGTGGCTGCGGTGCCGGTCGTCCTGAGCTGTGCGGGGCGTACCGACGCGGGCGTCCATGCCCGCGCCCAGGTGGCTCACTTCGATACCACCGCGCAACGCAGTGCCCGCAGCTGGCTGCTCGGCACCAACAGTGCCTTGCCGGCCGCGGTCAGCCTGCGCTGGGTGCAGCCGGTGAGCGAGGATTTTCATGCCCGCTACGGGGCCCTGCGCCGCTCCTACCGCTACCTGCTGCTCAACCGCCCGGCACGCTCCGCCCTGGCGGCTGGGCGGGCCTGGTGCGTGCACCGGCCGCTGGATGCCGTGCGGATGCAGGCCGCCGCGGACACGCTGGTCGGCGAGCACGACTTCAGCGCCTTCCGCGCCGCCGAGTGCCAGGCCCGCACGCCCGTCAGGCGGGTCGAGTCCCTGAGCGTGCGGCGCTGCAATGACTGGGTGCAGGTCGATATCAGCGCCAATGCCTTCCTGCACCACATGGTGCGCAACATCGTCGGCACCCTGGTGGCGATCGGGCAGGGGGACGCGCCGCCGGAGCGGGCGCGCGAGCAGCTCGATTCCCGGCAGCGCCGCACCGGCGAAGCGACTGCGCCGGCCCAGGGCCTGTACCTCTGGCGGGTCGACTACCCGCCCGGGTTCGGCCTGCCGGATGATTCCGCTATGATCAGCCTGGCCGAAGTGACCGAGGGCTGAAGCTGTGTCGTGGTTCGAGAAAATCGTGCCCTCACGCATCAAGACCGAACGGCGCTCGCGTTCGGTCCCCGAGGGGCTGTGGATCAAGTGTCCGGCCTGCGATGCCGTGCTGTACCGGGCCGAGCTGGAACGCAACCTCAACGTCTGCCCCAAGTGCGCGCACCACATGCGCATCGGTGCCCGCGTGCGCCTGCAAGCGCTCCTGGATCCGGGTCCGAAGCTGGAGATCGGCGCGCTGGTGCAACCCGAGGACCCGCTGCGCTTCCGCGACAGCAAGCGCTACAAGGACCGGCTGGCGCAAGCCCAGAAGGCCACCGCCGAGCGCGACGCGCTGATCGCACTGGCCGGCCGCCTGCACGGCGAGGAGCTGGTGGCCTGCGCCTTCGAGTTCCAGTTTCTGGGCGGGTCGATGGGCTCGGTGGTCGGGGAGCGGTTTCGCCGCGCGGTCGATCACTGCGTCGCGCAGCGCTGCCCCCTGGTGTGCTTTTCGGCCACGGGCGGAGCGCGCATGCAGGAGGCGCTGCTGTCGCTGATGCAGATGGCCAAGACCAGCGCGGCGCTGGCCCGCCTGGCGCGTGCCCGCCTGCCCTACATTTCGGTCATGACCGATCCGACCACCGGCGGTGTGTCGGCCAGCCTCGCCATGCTGGGGGATCTGAATGTCGCGGAGCCGCGCGCCCTGATCGGCTTCGCGGGCCCGCGCGTCATCCAGCAGACCGTGCGTGAAACCTTGCCCGAGGGCTTTCAGCGCAGTGAGTTCCTGCTCGAGCATGGCGCGCTCGATCTGATCATCGACCGCCGTGAAATGCGCGATCGGCTGGCGGCGCTGCTGAACATGCTGATGAAGCGACCCGTGCTCCAGTCCTGATTGATGCCCGCAGCACGAACGCTGTCCGAGTGGCTGACCTACCAGCAGGAGCTCCATCCGAGCAGCATAGACCTGGGGCTGGAGCGCGTGAGCGCGGTCGCCCGGCGCCTCGAACTGCTGCCGCCGGCGGGCCGGACCGTCATCATCGGCGGCACCAACGGCAAGGGCTCGACCGCCACGCTGCTGGCGGGGCTGGGCCAGGCGCACGGGCAACGCGTCGGACTGTTCACCTCCCCGCATCTGCTGCGCTACCAGGAGCGCATCGCAATCGACGGGGTGGAAGCGGGCGATGCCGAACTGGTCGCGGCTTTTGAGCGCATCGAGGCGGCGCGCGACGGCGTTTCGCTGACCTATTTCGAATTCAACACGCTGGCGGCGCTGGTGCTGTTCCGCAGCGCGAAAGTGGAGCTGACGATCCTCGAAGTGGGTCTGGGCGGACGGCTCGATGCCACGAACGTGGTGGACGCGGACGTCGCGGTCCTGTGTTCGGTCGGGCTCGATCATCGCGACTGGCTCGGCGAGACGCTCGAGGCGATCGGTGCGGAAAAAGCCGGCATCTTCCGGCACGGCAGAGCCGCGATCCTGGGCACCACGCAGATGCCCGCCAGCGTTTCCTCGGCCCTGGCCGCACTCGAATGTGAGGTGGCGGCGGCGGAGCGCGAGTTTCATTGGCGGGTGCATGCCGATGGCCGGTGGGATTTCCAGCAGCGCGGCGCAGAGCTGAAGACCCTGCCGGCACCGGCGCTGGCCGGTGAGATCCAGTACCGCAATGCCGCCACGGCGCTGGCTGCCATGCGGGCGCTGCGTGCCCCGGCACCCCTCGAGCCTGCGGCAGTCGCGGCGGCGCTGCGCCGCGTGCGACTGCCCGGTCGGCTGCAACGCGTCGCCGGGAGCGTGGAGTGGGTGCTCGATGTCGCACACAACGAACCGGCCGCCGCCGTGCTCGCGCATGAACTGCGCGCTTTCGGGCCGCGCGGCCGGACGCTGGCCGTATTCGGCATGCTGGCCGACAAGGATGTCGCGGCGGTGGCCGCACAGCTCGACGGGCAGGTCGATCACTGGTTGCTGTGCACGCCCCAGGGACCGCGCGCGCTCGAGGCTGCCCGCCTGGCTGAGCGCATGGGAACTCTGCGCGGTGTCGTGGATATCTGCGGCGAGGTCGAGTCGGCCTGCGAACGTGCGATGCAATTGGCGGTGCCCGGGGATCGCATCCTGGTGTGCGGTTCCTTCCACACGGTGGGTCCGGCACTGCAATGGCGTGGGCTATACTGAGCGCTCACAAAACGGCGGAACACCCACTCGTGCAGACCCGTCTCAGGGAGCGGCTCACTGGCGCAGCACTGCTCGTGCTGATCGTGGTGTTGCTGGTGCCGGAGATGTTCCGGGGCCGCCCCACGAGAGCGCCTCAGCCCGCGAGCTCTGCGCCCGAGGGGCCGCCCGAGCGCTCGTACACGATCGACCTGCGGGACAACGATGCCGCGCAGCCGCTCCCGGCCGGCGCGCCTGTGAGCGCCGGTATTCCCCTGACCGCCGCCACACCCGGGTCGACAGAGACTCCCCCGGCCTCGCCATCGCCGGCGAACGCGCCGGTGCCGGCGAATGCGACCGCGCCTGCGAATGCAGCGGCGACTGTGAGCGCGCCCGCGCCTGAGCCCGCGCGTGCGCCGGTTCCTGCGCGTGCACCGGTGCCTGCGCGTGCCGGCGCGCATGCGGGCTGGGTCGTGCAGGTCGGCAGTTATTCGCGCCGCGATTTTGCCGATCGCATGGTCAGGCAGATGAAGGCGAAGGGATTTGCCGTCCAGGTCGCCGGCCCTGACGATCGGGGCCTCTACCGCGTGCGCAGCGCTCCGTATCCGGAGCGCGCCAGCGCCATGGCACTGCGCCTGCAGATGCAGCAAAAAGGGCTCAAACCGATCCTCAATACGCTGCCTTGAGACCTGTTGCGGGGCGGGCGCGCGCCGATAGGGTAGAATGCCCGGCCTGCAGCGTCGGACGGGATTAGGCAGCTAGCCATGAATTGGACCGATTACGTGATCATCGCGCTGCTGGTGTTTTCCAGCATCGCGGGCCTGATGCGGGGCCTGCTGCGCGAGATCATCTCCCTGGTCAGCTGGCTCGCCGCCGTGGTGCTGGCCTGGCAGTACTCCAGTCTGCTCGAGCCGCACCTGGGCGGTGCGCTCAGCGGTGAAGCGGTGCGACCCTGGGCGGCGCGCGCGATCATATTCATCGCCGTGCTGCTGATCGGGAGCGCCGTTGGTGCGATCATCACGCGCTTCACCCGCCTGTCGATATTCGGCGGCACCGACCGCCTGCTCGGTTTCGTGTTTGGATTGCTGCGCGGTGTCGTGGTGCTGGGGCTGCTGGCCATGCTGTGTCATGCGGTGCGTCTGGATGAGGAGCCCTGGTATCACGACTCCACCCTGGCGCCCTACGCTGAGAAAATGGGCAATGTGCTGCGCAGCCTGGTCGGAGAGGGTAATATTCGCGCCGCGTCAGTGACCGTCTGAGCCATAGGTAGAAAGCGCATGTGTGGCATCGTCGGCCTAGTGGGCACCGGCCCGGTTAACCAGCGTATCTACGATGCGCTGACAGTGCTGCAGCATCGCGGCCAGGATGCCGCGGGCATCATGACCGCGGAGCAGGGCGCGCTGTGCGTGCGCAAGGGCTCGGGCCTGGTGCGCGACGTTTTTCAGCAGCACCACATGCTCGAACTGCGCGGGAATGTCGGCATCGGCCATGTGCGCTACCCCACGGCCGGCTGTGACAGCGCCGCGGAGGCCCAACCCTTCTATGTCAACGCGCCCTACGGCATCTGCCTGGCGCACAACGGCAACCTGACCAACGCCGCGGAGCTGGCCGACGTGCTCACGCGCGAGGAGCGCCG
>WNFI01105829.1_pt1 | contig 18182 bp, 17 predicted proteins | sample 5400471 | NCBI WGS metagenome assembly WNFI01 (sample SAMN13153348, study PRJNA577476) | soil metagenome | isolation source: 100 cm saprolite on Douglas fir-dominated hillslope | place: USA:California | collected 2013-09-17 | reverse complement strand
GGTGTTCAACACCGGCCCGAATGCGGTGACCCAGAACTTCAATCCCGGCGACATCGGCTACGTCAAGAGGGCCCAGGGCCACTACATCCGGAACACCGGAAACACCGATCTTCTGTACCTGGAAGTGTTCAGGAGTTCCTACTTCTCCGATGTGTCGCTCTCGGACTGGCTCGCCCACACGCCACGCGCGCTGGTGGCCCAGCACTTCAACATCGACTCGGCGACCGTTGCTCGCCTCCCGCGCGGTAAGCCGGTGGTGATGCCCTTATGAAGCCCGACAAGATGAAACCTCATTCCTCATTGCTTCTGCAGAGGGAACTCGAATGACAGCAAATCGGATGTCCCTGCCTGCGCTTGCCCTGCTCGCGCTGATGGGCTGTGCTGGAGACAAAGGCACCGACGCAACGACGTGGCAACACCCCGACGGTAGCCCCGTGAGCGCCGGCGAACTCGCGCAAAGTCAAGCCGCGTGCCGTCAGGCAGCGATGAGGCCAGATAACAACCCGAATCCATTTAACGTGGGCAATCCAGCTTATCATCCGGGCGGCATCGGTCTGGAGACGACGACGCCGCCCGGCGACTTCGGGTTCACAAGCAGGCTCATGAACGTAGCACCCGCGGATTCCGACAGTCCCGAGCGGATAGAGGCATGCCTCGGTTCTCGAGGGATCCTCCGCGTCCCTTGACGCCAGCGCCGCGGCGAGCCTGCTCTGCCTAATTGCCGGCGTCTGCCGCGGTCGCGCGGCCGACCTCGTCCGCCCACCTTTCTCGCCGCGGCTTTTGCGTGTATAGCTCCGCCTATGACGATCATCTCAGACACCGCCGCGCTCACGGCGCTGTGCGACAGGCTGTCGGCCGAAAAATTCATCACGGTCGACACCGAATTCATGCGCGACAAGACCTATTGGCCGATTCTCTGCCTGGTGCAGGTCGCCGGCAGCGCGGAGGCGGCAGCGATCGACCCGCTCGCAGAGGGCATCGACCTCGCGCCGCTGCTCGCGCTGATGGCCAATGAGCGCGTGCTCAAGGTCTTCCATGCGGCGAGGCAGGATATCGAGATTTTCTTTCATATGGGCGGCACGGTGCCGCATCCGCTTTTCGACACCCAGGTCGCCGCGATGGTGTGCGGCTTCGGCGATTCGGTGAGCTACGAGACGCTGGCGGGAAAACTCGCGGGCGCCCGCATCGACAAATCCTCCCGCTTCACCGATTGGGCGAACCGGCCGCTCACCGATCGGCAGATCGAATATGCCCTCGCCGATGTCACCCATCTGCGCCGCGTCTACGAGAAACTGCGCGCCAGTCTGGAGCGCAGCGCGGCGCAGCAGCGCGACCTGCCGCGCAACCGCATCATCCGCGACGAATCGATCCTCGAGATCGCGGCGCACGCGCCGACCAGCGTCGCCGAGCTGTCGCGCTCGCGCGGCCTCGGCAAGGGCATCACCGAGGGCAAGTTCGGGGCCGAGATCCTCGCCGCGATCGGCCGCGCGCTGACGCTGCCGGAAAGCGACTATCCCGAGATGCCGCCGCGCCGCGAGCCGCCGCCCGGCATCGGCGCCCTCGTCGATCTCCTGCGCGTCCTCCTCAAGCACCGCTGCGAGGAGAACGACGTGGCACAGAAGCTGGTCGCCAATTCCGACGATCTCGAGATGATCGCCGCCGACGACGCCGCGCCGGTCCGCGCGCTCACCGGCTGGCGTCATGAGCTGTTTGGCCGCGACGCCCTCGATCTCAAGCACGGCCGCATCGCCCTCACCGCCGGCGGCAAGCGCATCAAGCTGGTCGATCTCGTCGAGCGCGGCGCGGCGGCGCCGCGGGCGGCGGCGAGCTAAATTACGCGCGCGCCACCAGCTTTCTGCCGTCGAGGCGGATGACGGCGCGGCGGCCGAAGGCGCGGCCGACGGCCTCGAAGCGGCGCAGCACCGTCTCGCCGGTCCACAGCGGATCATCCTCAGGCGCCTGCAGGGTCACCTCGCCGTCGCGCAGCGCGAGGCGCGTCCGCGTCAGAACGCCCGGCGCGCCGCCGCACACAGTATAGCCGAAGCGCATCACCAGCCCGATCGCGCGCGCCGCGGCGTGATCGGCCTCGCTGATGAGCCGCTTGGTCTCCTCGCGGATCGGCGCATCCGCCGCACCGCCATAGCGCGCATGCAGCGCATTGGCGACGAAGACGCGCTCGCCGTGGTCGATCCCGGCAAACGGCATCCGCAGACCCCGCAGGAAGGCTTCCTCGGCGCGGTAGTCGGGGTGCTCGTTCCACGCCGTGTCGCTGAGCAGCGAGGCGGCCAAGCGCAAGCGCCGGCGCCGCGGTTCCTCACCGGGAAAGAGCGGTGACATCCAGTCGAACAGCTCCTCGCCGACAATGCCGAAGCGCGGCGTCGACTCCGCCATGATCGCGCAGGCGACGAGCAGCGGATCCTGCTTGCGCTCAGCCCCGGGCAGCAGATCGTAGAGATGACCCTCGCGCAACCCATAGGCCGAGAAGACCAGCCGCTCCGGCTGGATGGCATCGACCATGCGCGACAGCACGTAAGCGGCGAGCGGCACCGCCTCGATGCGCTTCTTCGACACCGCGGCGACCTTCTCGAGCGATTTGCGCGACAGCCGGCCGATGAAGCGGAAGATATGCTCGGCTTCGCCGCGCGGCACGACATAGTTCTGGATGATGTGCAACGGGTAATGCACCTGATCCATGTGGATGCGCGCGAGGGCGCGCCAGGCGCCGCCGACGAGATAGAAGCTGCGGCCGCGATAGCGGCGCAGCCAGGGTACGCTGGCGATATGCGTGTCGACGACGTCGCGCAGCCGCTTCTCGTCATCGGCGTATTCGGCCAGGCGAAGCGGCCCGAGCGGCAGGGTGGCGCCGTCGCCGACCTGGCCGAGATCGACGGGGATGAGCTCGACGCTGCCGCCGCCGAGATCGCCGACGACGCCGTCGGCCTGCGGAATGCCCGCGACGACGCCAAGAGCCGACAGGCGACCCTCGGCGGTGCCGTCGAGGATGTCGACCGGAACGCCGCAGCGCCGGGTTGCCTCGGCGACGAACTCGCGCCCGTCGCTCGCGTCGCGCACGGCGGCGGTGGCGATGATATCGAGCCGCGCCACCCCGACGGCACGCGCGAGCGCGACGAAACGCTGCAGATTCTCGAGCGCCGGGCCGATGGCGTCGGGATTGAGCCGGCCCGACCGTTCGAGGCCGCGGCCGAGGCCGCACAGCACCTTCTCGTTGAAGAGAGCGAGCGGCGAACGCCCGAGCCGATCGTAGACGACGAGCCGAAGCGAGTTCGACCCGATGTCGATGACGGCAATGCGACCGCGCGGAGTCATGGGGGCGGTGATTTAGTCCGCCGCTTTGGCCCGGTTGTCGAGCACCAGACGCGGCGCCGACTGGGTGCGGCTGAGCGCGCTGCCGCGTCCCGACAGGCTGGGGTTGGTCATGAAATAGGTATGGGCACTGAACGCCTCGTCGTCCAGTGGCGCGCGGATATAGGCGCCGGTGCTGTCGAGGAGCCAGCTCTGCGCCGTATCCTTTAGGTTGGCGACCATGATCTCGTCGAGCACCTGACGATGGACGGTCGGGTTCTCGATCGGCACCAGGGACTCGACGCGCCAGTCGAGATTGCGCGGCATCCAGTCGGCCGAGGAGATGAAGACCTTGGCGTGGTCGGATGGCAGCTTGTGGCCGTTGCCGAAGCAGACGATGCGGCCGTGCTCGAGGAAGCGGCCGATGATGCTCTTGACGCGGATCCTGTCGGACAGGCCGGGAACCCCGGGCCGCAGGCAGCAGATGCCGCGGACGATGAGATCGACCTCAACGCCCGCCATCGAGGCGCGGTAGAGAAGATCGATGATCGCGGGATCGACCAGGGAGTTCATCTTCCCCCAGATCTGCGCCGGAGCCCCGGCCCTGGCGTTCGCGATCTCGCCTTCGATCGACTCGATCAGGCGCTGCCGCAGGCTGATCGGCGCCACCGCAATCTTCTCCAGCGTCGCCGGCGTCGCGTAGCCGGTCATGTAATTGAACAGCCGGGCAGCGTCGCGGCACAATGCCGGGTCCGAGGTGAAGAACGAGAGATCGGTGTAGACCTTGGCGGTATAGGGATGATAGTTGCCGGTGCCGAAATGCACGTAGGAGTGCAGCGCGCCCGCCTCGCGGCGCACCACCAGCGAGACCTTGGCGTGTGTCTTCAACTCGAGGAAGCCATAGACGACCTGGACACCGGCACGCTCGAGATCGCGCGCCCAGCGGATATTCGCCTCTTCGTCGAAGCGAGCCTTGAGCTCGACCAGCGCGGTAACCGACTTGCCGGCATCGGCGGCTTCGATCAGCGCGCGCACCACGGGACTATCGTCGCTCGTCCGATAGAGCGTCTGCTTGATCGCCACCACGGCGGGATCGCGCGCCGCCTGGCGGACGAACTGGACGACGACGTCGAAGCTCTCATAGGGGTGGTGAACGACGATGTCCTTTTGCCGGATCGCCGCGAAGCAATCGCCGCCGAAATCGCGGATGCGCTCGGGAAAGCGAGGGTTGTACGGCGTGAACAGCAGGTCGGGCCGCTCGTCGATGATCAGCTTCTTGGTATCGCCGAGCCCGAGGATGCCGTCGAGGCTGAAGACGTCGGCATCGGAGGCATCGAGCTTCTCGGACAGGAAGCGGCTGAGGTTGTCGGGCATGCCGCTGTCGACGCTGAGCCAAATGACGTGGCCGCGCCGGCGACGCTTCAGCGCGGTCTCGTAGAGGCGGACGAGGTCCTCGGCCTCCTCCTCGATCTCGACCTCGCTGTCGCGCAGAATACGGAAGACGCCTTGCCCGACGACTTCGAAGCCGGGGAAGAGATGATCCAAGAAGAGCCCGAGCAGCTGCTCCATCGGCAGGAAGCGCACCGCCTTGCCGGGCAGCCGGACGAAGCGGCTGATCGAAGGCGGGATGAGCAGCAGCGCCTCCATGTTCTCATCATCGCTGCGGCGGCGAAGCTGCAGGGCGAGGCCGAAGCCAAGATTGGCGACGAACGGAAAGGGATGCGCGGGATCGATGGCGAGCGGTGTCAGTACCGGAAAGATCTCGGCCATGAACTGCTCTTCGAGCCACCCCCGGTCGCTCGCCAGCAGATCCTGCGCGCCGACGATCGCGATGCCGGCGGCGCCGAGCTCGGCGCGCAACGCGCGCCACGTCACCTGCTGGTCGCTCATCAGCTTGCCGGCCCGCCGGTTGATCGCCGCGAGCTGCTGCGCCGGCGTCAAGCCATCCTGGCTCGGCGTAGCGATCTCGGCGAGGACGTGGCCCTTGAGACCGGCGACGCGGACCATGTAGAATTCATCGAGGTTGCTCGCCGAAATCGACAAGAATCGCAACCGTTCGAGCAAGGGATGCCGTGCATTGTCGGCCTCGCTCAGAACCCGCTCGTTGAAGGCGAGCCACGAGAGTTCGCGGTTGATGAAGCGCGCCTCGGACTCGAGGTTGAGCGGCACGCTTGCCGCACCCCGAGTCCTTGCCACCGCGCGTTGCTGCTGTTTCGCACTCATGGTAGCCAGTCTATAGCGGCTTGATGGCGATGTCATGGCGCCATCGCTCCACCGTCTACACGCAATGCGCGAGAGATCGGTAGAATGACTCGCCGAAAAGAAGAGAAACCAAGGGTCCTACAGCTTCTGCGCCATGCCAAGTCGAGCTGGCGGGATGGCGACCTCGCCGACCGCGAGCGCCCGCTCAACGCACGCGGTCATCGAGCCGGACGCCTGCTGGCGGCGCATCTCGCCCGCGAGGCACCGCCCGATCTCGTGCTGTGCTCGAGCGCGCGGCGCACGCGTGAAACATTCGACCATATCGCCGGCGCCTACGCGGCGCCGCCGCCCGTGCTCACCGAGGACGGGCTCTATCTGGCCGACGCACAGGCCATCATGCGTCGTATCGAAGCGGTGCCGGACAGCGTCAAAACCCTGCTCGTCATCGGCCATAACCCGGGACTGCACGAGCTCGCGGCGATGCTCGCTCGCCACGGAGCGCGGCGCGACCGCGCCCGGCTCGCGGCTAAATTTCCGACCGGTGCGCTCGCCAGTTTCCGTCTCGCCGGGCGGTGGGAGGACATCGCGCACGCGCCGCTTGCCCTCACGAGCTATGTCACCCCCGGCGACCTCAGGGGCGCCGGCGAGCACGACGATTAGCTTTCCTCGTCCTGGCCGCCGAGCACCTGGCGCACCAGCGGCACGGTGATGCGGCGTTGCGCCGCGAGGGCGGCGGCGTCGAGGGCGGCGACCAGGCGGCTGGCGGCGGCGAAGGAACGCTCCATGTGATGGAGCAGGTAGATGATCACCTCCTCGCCGACGATGAGCTGACGGTCGGCGAAGAGCTTGAGCAGCAGCGCGCCGATCAGCGCGTCATCGGGTGTCCGTACCTCGACGCTCGGCATCGCCAGCAGCCGCGAGCGCAGATCAGGCAGCGCCGTCGGCCAGCGCGACGGCGGAAGCGGCGCGGTCAGCAGAACGTGACCGCGCTGGTCAGCGGCCAGGTTGAGCAAATGGAGGAGCGGACGTTCCGCCGCCCGCTCGGCGCCCTCGACGACGATGGCACTCGATTCGACGAGGGCGGGGACGGCCTCGACCGTCAGGGCATCCGCTGTGCACAGCAGGGCGCCGGAGCGCGCCTGCCAGACATGGGCGAGATGCGTCTTGCCGCAACCCGGCGGCCCGTGCAACAGCACCGCCGAAGCGGACCAGTCGGGCCAGCGATCGAGCAGGGCGATGGCCGCCTCGTTGCTCGGCGCGACGAGGAAATCATCGGCGCCAAAGGCGGGCCGATGTGCGAACTCAAGGACGAATTGCGATGTCATCGCGCACTGTCACGGCTGCCGGATCGTAGATCGGGCTGGCGAGGTACTTTCGCAGGGCAAAGCGCGTCAGCACGCCGATGATCGCGGCGACGGGCACGGCGATGAGCAGGCCGAGCAGGCCGAACAGGTTGCCGAAGGCGAGCAGCGAGAAGATGACCCAGACCGGGTGAAGATTGACGCGCTTGCCGATCAGCCGGGGGGTCAGGAGATTGCTCTCGGTCGCCTGGCCGACGATGAAGATGGCGGCGACGGCGCCGACCGACGTCCAGCTCGAGAACTGGGTGACCGCCAGCAGCAATGCGACGCCGGCGCCGAGCGCGCCGCCGATAAACGGGATGAAGATGAGGATGCCGACAAGCATGCCGATGACGAGCCCAAAATCAAGCCCGGCGATCGACAAGGCCGCCGCATAATACGCCGCCATCAGCGCGCACACCGTCGCCTGGCCGCGAATGAAGCCGGCGAGCGTCGCGTCGACGACCGCGGCCTGCGCACGGATCGTCTCGGCGTGCGGGCGCGGCAGCCAACTATCGACGCGCGCGAGGATGCGATGCCAGTCGCGCAGCAGAAAGAACGCGACAATCGGGGTGACGAAGACGAGGGAAAGGATGTTGAAGATTGCGAGGCTGCTGCTCAGCATTCCCTGAAGCAGCCGCCCGAGCCAGGAGAAGGCATCGCCCAGCTTGGCGCCGACCGCATCACGCAGCTTGGCGTAATCCTCCGGCGACAGGCGCTCCTGGAAGAACCCCATCAGCGAGTTGAGCTCGCTCCGCGCTGTGTCGAGGAGGCGCGGGAAGCGGCGAATCAGGTCGATGACCTGCGTCTCGATCAGCGGCACCAGGACGAGGAAGACCAGGGCGACGGCGAGCAAGAAGCCGGCCAGCGCGATCGCCGCCGCCGCGCCGCGCGGCAGGCGCAGCCGCTCGAGCCGGTCGCAAGGCGGGTCGAGGAAATAGGCGATGGTGAAGCCGGCGACGAAGGGCAGCAGGATGCCGCTCAGCAGCCACAGCGCCAGGATAGAGAGGGCGACGCCGCCGACCCAGAAGAGCGCGCGCTGCCAAGCCTCGGTCATTGCCGCTCTTCCGCGCCGGCGAGGCTGCGCCCCCAGCGCACGAGGACGAGGAGGCGCACCAGGAGGAAGCCGCCGACGATCATCAGGTCGCGCGAGACGACCAGGATGACGAGCCAGGTCGGCAGCTGGCCGGCGACGCCGAGGGTGACGTAGATGCTGACGAGCAGCGTTTTGTCGGCCACTGGATCGAGCAGCGCACCGATCTTGGTGCGCATGTCGAAACGCTTGGCGATGAAGCCGTCGACGGCGTCGGAGATGCCGGCGAGGACAAACATCCAGAAGGCAGCGGCGAACTGTCCGGCGAGGATGAGCCAGACCGAGACGGGAACCGACAACAGGCGCCCGAGCGTGATGAGATTGGCCGGATTCACTATGTCTGCCGGCGTTTAGCGGGGCGGTATCGAACCGGGGCGCGGCCGCAGGCTCCAGGTCCCATCGCTGCCGCCCAAGACGAGGTCGCGCTGCTCGAGGGCCGTGCGCAGCCGCGTCGGATCGCCGAGATAGTGGATCTCGACTCGGGCGGCCTGCTTGCCCAGCGTCACCAGGTCGCTGCGCTTGACGGCGGGAACGCCAGTCAGGCGCTCGCGGACGACGACCCAGTCGGCGATGCCGGCGAGCGGCACATCGGCCGTCAAGACCTCTTCCTTGCCGGGATCGAGCACGTTGCCCCGCCGCCATGCCTCCTGGACGGCGGCGGCGCTCGCCGTAACCGCCCGGCCCATGAAATCGGCCTCGCTCTCGCCCGGGTTCTTCTGGAAGGTCGCGCCCGCGATCTCGCTGGTCCCGCCGGCCGAGACCCGGCGCAGCGTCGTCCTCAGCTCGCCGGAGGAAACCTGCGTCGCCGTGGCAATGAGGACATCGTTGCCGTCGTAATGGCCGGCGATCGCGGCGAGCGGGCGCGGCTCCGCGGCAAGCGCCTGCTCGGCGCCGATCGCCGCGACGTCTGCGGCATCGCCGAGCGGCACGATGAAGGGGACGAGACCGGCGGCCCCTTGACGGTCAGCCCAGGCGCTCCGCCAGGGGTTGGGGTCGTCCCACAACAACGCGCTCTCGCCCTGCCGCAAGACGGCGAGCACGACCACGGGTTTGCTGACCGTCTCGGCGAACGGAACGCCAGCATCGCGCAACAGCCGCCGGACGTCGTCCGCGCGGAAGCGAAACGTATAGGCGGCCAGATAACGCACCGCCGAGCTGCGCTCGTTCGCGACCTCGAAATCGCGCACCAGCTCGGTCAGTTGCTGGTCGGAAAGGCGGGGCACGCGGCCGCGATCGGCGGCCAGGGTCAGGCGCTCGATCAGGACGCCGAAGGCGCGGCGCTGGCCGTCGATCCGCGCCGCCTCGCGCGCCGCCAATGCGCTATTGGCGGTGGCGTCGACCGGGATGTCGGCAACGGTAAAGATGTCGCCAGGGGTTGCCGCGGCATGCGCCTGGCCCACCGGCCACGGCCCCGCCAAAAATACGGCAACAAGCACCGCCGGGAATATGGCCGCAAGGCGCTGGACCCATCCCGGAGTGCGGCGTGTGGTCCCCATCGCGCAGCCTCCTCGATCGCACCGTTGCTCATCGGTTGCGGCTGGGTCATAGCGCAAATCCCGGACCCACGCCACATCCCGCGCTGTCGTGGAGCGGCGCCCCGGCGTTTTGCCGCGAAAACTGCCCTATGCCTAACAAATTGTTAGGGTCTTGGCGCCATGCTGTTCGTCCGGGCCGCGCGGTGTCCGGGCCGCGCGGCGCCCGCAAATGCAACATAACGGTGTGCGGCAGAGCGAGCATGTCCTTCCAGCCGAAAGAGATCATCAAGCGGCCGCGCCAGCGGGTCGAGCAGGCGGAGCTCGACCGGATCGTTCTGAGCCATGAGAGATTTCAGGCCGGGCGGCCCGGCGGTCAGCGCGCGGTGCTGTCCTACATGGACCTCTCGCGTCTCGATCTCGTCGGCAAGAATCTGGCCAACGCCACGCTGACTGCATCGTTCCTGATCGACGTGAACCTCGCGGGCGTCGATCTCAGCCACGCCAACCTGTTCGGCTGCGACCTCACCCGCGCCAATCTGCGCGGCGCATGCCTGGTGCGCGCCGATCTACGCGGCGCCTGCCTGCGCCGCGCCGACCTCACCGGCGCTAATTTGTTCGACGCCGACCTGCGCGACGGGGGCCTGGCGCAACGCGAGCGGAACGGCGAGATCGTGCCTGTCGCCGTCGCCCAGAGCGCGACCGAGCTCGGCGGCGCGACGATGGCCAAGGCCAACCTGTCGCAGGCGCGATTGTCCGGCGCCAGCGCGCTCCACACCGATTTCAGCGATGCGCTGATGCAGAATTGCAAGCTGATGCGCGCCGATCTGCGCCACGCCAATCTCAGCGGCGCCAACCTCGAAAGCGCCGATCTGAGCGGCGCCGATTTGCGCGGCGCCGATTTGCGCAACGCCGTACTGATGAACGCCACCATGTCGTCGGTCGAAATGGGGGGCGCCGATCTCCAGGGGACCCTGACCAACGCGCAGGCCGGACATTCGCTCCAGAAACTCGGCCGGCCGCTGGAGGAGCTCGTTGCGCTGCACCAGCTATGGGTGCAGAGACGGCGCCGATTTGCGCTCCTGCCGCCTCGCCCGCGTCGACCTCCGCGGGGTCAATCTCGAGCGCGCGCGGCTCAACTTTGCCGATCTGCGTGACTGCAACCTCGCGCCGCTCGTCGTCGCCGAGGGCCGTCTGATGCCGAGCCGCCTCGCTGCCGCCGAGCTGTGCTACGCCGATCTGCGCGGCGCCGACCTGCAGCGGGCGGATTGCCGCGGCGCCGATTTTTCCTCCGCCAACCTGACCGGCGCGCGCCGCGCCGGCAGCGACTTCGGCGGCGCCATCACCGAGGGCGCGCTTGGCCTTGCCACCGGATCCGGCGGCGAGGGCTGAAGGCGCAAGCAAGACGTCGCGGTAAAATCCTCGCCGCCTTCTTCCGCTCGACCACACTCTGCGCTAAAAGCACGGGCGGTCGCGGCGGGCGGGCCGTCGCAACCCCGACAGGCGGGAACCCGAAGAGAATGGCGAAGGACCCCGAGACGGCCGGCACGCGCCGCAACGCGCGTCAGAGCTATCGCGCCGCCGGCGTCAATATCGACGCCGGCAGCGCGCTCGTCGAGGCGATCAAGCCGCTCGCCCGGGCGACGGCGCGACGCGGTGCCGATGCCGGGCTCGGCGGCTTCGGCGCCCTCTTCGATCTCAAGGCGGCGGGGTTTCGCGACCCGATCCTGGTATCGACGACCGACGGGGTCGGCACCAAGCTCAAGGTTGCGATCGCCGCCGGACGGCACGAGACGATCGGCATCGACCTCGTCGCCATGTGCGTCAACGACCTCATCGTGCAGGGCGCCGAGCCGTTGTTCTTCCTCGACTATTTCGCCACCGGAAAGCTCGACGTCGCGATCGGGCGGACGATCATCGCCGGCATCGCCGAGGCGTGCGGTGCGGTCGGCTGCGCCCTGGTCGGCGGCGAGACCGCGGAGATGCCGGGCATGTATGCGGCCGGCGACTACGACCTCGCCGGCTTCGCCGTCGGCGCCGTCGAGCGCGACGCGGTGCTGACCGGCGCCGGCGTCGTCGCCGGCGACGTCGTCCTCGGCCTTGCCGCCAGCGGGCTGCATTCGAACGGATTTTCCCTGGTGCGCCGGATCGCCGAGGATGCCGGTCTCGACTACCGCGCCCCTGCCCCCTTCGCGCCGGCGACCAGCCTCGCCGAAGCGCTGCTCACGCCGACCAAGCTTTACGTTAGAAGCTGTCTGACGGCGCTCCGCCTCGGCGGCATCAGGGCGCTGGCGCACATCACCGGCGGCGGCCTGATCGAGAACATCCCGCGCGTGCTGCCTCGAGATCTCGCAGCCGAGCTCGATGCCGCCCGCTGGACGCTGCCGCCGGTCTTTCGCTGGCTGGCCACGACCGCCGGGCTCGACCATCACGAGATGGCGCGCACCTTCAACTGCGGCATCGGCATGGTTGTCGTAGTCGCCGCAGAGGATGCCGATCGCATCGCCCGCTGCCTGGGCGACGCCGGCGAGACCGTGTTCCGCATCGGCGCCATCGTCCCGCGCGGCGACGGCGAAGGCACAAGGATCCGCAACATGGCGGCGCAATGGCCCGGCTGAAGGTCGGCGTTCTGATTTCCGGGCGCGGCTCGAACCTGCAGGCGCTGATCGATGCCTGCGCCGCGCCCGATTATCCGGCCGCGATCGTGGTGGTGCTGTCCAACCGCGCCGACGCCCTCGGCATCGAGCGCGCCCGCCGCGCCGGCTTAAAGGCGACCGTGATCCCGCACCGCGACTTCGCCGAGCGCCACGGCTTCGAAGTCGCGCTCGATCGCGCCCTCCGCGAGGCGGGCGCCGAGTTCGTCTGCAATGCGGGCTTTCTGCGCATTCTCACCCCGTGGTTCGTCGAGCGCTGGCGCGACCGCCAGATCAATATCCACCCCTCGCTGCTGCCGGCCTTTCCGGGACTGCACACGCACGAGCGCGCCCTCGCCGCCGGCGTCCGCTTCAGCGGCTGCACCGTCCATTTCGTCCGCCCGCAGATGGATGAGGGCCCGATCATCGCCCAGGCCGCGGTGCCGGTCCTGGCCGGCGATGATGCCGAGACGCTCGCCGCGCGCATCCTTGCCGCCGAGCACCGCCTCTTTCCGCTCGCCCTGCGCCTCGTCGCCGAAGGACGAGCCAAGGTCGTCGGCGACCGCGTGATGATCGCCGGAGGCAACGCGCCCACGGCGGCGGTCCTCAACCCGTCCGCCTGATCCCGGGGAGCGACGTCACCCGACCGGCGCGGGCTCTTGCCAAATCACCGTGCTCCGTTATACGTGTCAGCAAAGCAGGACACCGATTGAGGCAGTGCCCATGACGATCGATGCGGAACTCCAGCGCCACCGGCAGAACTGGATCGGCTTCACCAAGTTCATGAAATACGGGACGATCGCGGTCGTGATCATCCTCGCCGGGATGGCGATCTTCCTGCTCTGAGCGCCCGAGCGTCGCGCCTCTCAGGGGCAGATTTCCGTTTCGGCGAAGAAGAAGGCGATCTCGCGCCGGGCATTGTCCAGCGAATCGGAGCCGTGCACCGAGTTCGCCTCGATCGATTCCGCGAACTCCTTGCGGATCGTGCCGGGCGCGGCATTCGCCGGGTTGGTCGCCCCCATGATGTCGCGGTTGGCGGCGACGGCGCTCTCGCCCTCCAGGACCTGCACGACGACCGGTCCGGAGACCATGAAGGTGACGAGGTCGCGGAAGAACGGCCGCTCGGCATGGACGGCGTAGAACTGCTCGGCCATCGCCGTGCTGAGGCGCAGACGCTTTTGCGCGACGATGCGCAGGCCGCGCTCCTCGAACTTGGCGTTGATCTTGCCGGTGAGGTTGCGCCGCGTCGCGTCGGGCTTGATGATCGAAAGCGTCCGTTCGATGGCCATAGCGTCGAAAAACTCCTGCGAATCCTGATGTGAGGGGGTCCGGGCTGGCGGCGTTATAGCCGCTTCGCCCGCATTGCGGCAACCGCCCTGCGTGGGCGCATTTGAAAGCAGAAGCCCCGGCCAAAATATCCATTCCGGATCGCGCCTCGGCGCGGGGCCGCCAGCCGCCATTCCGATGAGGTATTGAGCCGGTCCGCGACGTTACCGCCTCTATGGCCGCTTTCCGTCACCCTGGGCTCGCTGTTTGACCCGCAATCGCATACTCGCGCTCATCCTGGCATTGCTTGGCGCGCTGATCGCGCTTGGAATCGGTGCGGCTCTGTTGCTCGTCATGGTGGACTGGCGGCCTTATATCGAGCGCGCAGCAAGCCGGTCGCTCGGCCGCCCGCTTTCGGTCGCCAGCCTGCGCATCGCCTGGCGCAATCCGCTTGCGGTGGAACTGACGGATCTGCGCCTCGCCAACGCGCCGTGGGGCAGCCAGCCGAACATGCTGCGCATCGAAAGACTTGCCGCGACGATCGACCTGCGTTCCCTGCTCCACGGGGTCGTGCGGTACGAGACGCTGCTGCTCGAAAACCCGGTTCTGCTGCTTGAACGCAATCCCGGCGGCGTCGGTAATTGGCATTTCACGGACAACGCAGCGGCATCGGGTCTGGCGATCGTGCCGAAGAACCGCACACAGTTTCCGACCTTGATCGACTTCGCTTTGCGTCGGGGAAAATTGACTTATCGCGCCACGCGGAGCGATCTGCGCCTCGATTTTCATGACCTCGCGCTACGCTCCGCCGGCGACGACCAGAAAGTCGCCATGACGCTGGAGGGTGCCTATAACGGTGTTCCGACGCGGCTGACCGCGACGACGGATTCTTACGCTGTGCTGCGCAACGCATCCATCCCGTTCGGCGCCGATTTCTCGATCACCAGCGCCACCAGCACGATCGGCTTTGCCGGAACCATGACCGAGCCGCTCGATTTCGAGGGCGTGCGCGGCGGGATTCAAATCGACGCCAAGAAGCTTGGCGACTTCCTGCACGTCCTCGGCGCCGAGATGCGCGCCGATTTTGCCTTTGCTGGCGCCGGACCCTTCGAGCGGACAGGCGGGCATTGGCAGATATCCGAGGCGAAAGGTCGACTGGCGCGGAATGGATTCGGCGGCTCGCTGACGCTCGACGAAGATGGACGCGGTGCGGTCGACACGGTCGCGGCCAATCTCGGCTTTGCCGAGCTCGACCTCGCGCCGCTGATCGCCGGCGCCGGGAAAAGCGACGCCATCTCGCTGCGCCTGGAAACCGATCCCGCGGCGAATGTCGATGCGCGGATCGCCGCCAAGCAGCTCACCTATGAGACAAGGCGGCTCGCCGATTTCGCGATCGCCGCCCGCACGAAAGCCGGCGAGCTTTCCGTCAGCGCGCTGTCCTTCGCCTTGGGCGGCGGCAAGGTCCAGGCGTCCGGTTCGGCCCATGCCGTTGCCGGCGGCAGCCGCGTCGCCGTATCCGCCGCGCTGTCCGGTGCCGATGCCGACCGCCTCGCCCAGACCGTCGACGCCGAACCGGGCCAGATTGCCGGCAGGCTCGATGGCGGGCTCCTCCTCGACATGACCGGCGCGACGCTGACCGACGCGCTCAAGGCGAGCCGCGGCCAGGCGGTGCTGTCGATGACCGACGGGCGCATCGTCCGCGATCTCGTCGAGCGGGCCTCCACCGATCTTCGCACCCTCTTCCGCAAGGACGAACGCTGGATGCCGGTGACGTGCCTCCTCGGCATCGCCGATTTGCAGGATGGCGTCGCGACGATCTCGCCGCTTCGCCTGCGGACGCCCGACACGACGCTGGTCGGCTTCGGCCGTGCCAATCTCATAACGAAACGCGTCGATCTGATCGTGAAGCCCGAAACCGGCAGCACCAGCCTTCTTGCCTTGAAGCTTCCGCTGCGCATCACCGGCAGCTTCGACAGGCTGAGCGTCGCCCCGTCCTTCGAGTCCTCTGCCAGCGAGCCTCCGGTCGGCGACCCCGGCCATTTGCTGAAGCCGGAGCTGCAGCTTCTCGCCGAGCGCAACCCCTGCCGTCACTAGACAGTTGTCATCGCCGGAGCGCCGCCGCTCAATCCTTCTTCGTCCAGCCCGTCGCAGTCTGCTGCCAATAGGTCAGCGCGTGGCCCGCCGCCTTGGCGAGGCGCCAGCGTTCGCGCGCCGCCGCGAGCGCCGTCTCGTCGCTTCCATCGAAGAGGTCGAGGCAGCGCCGATATTCGGCAAGGCGGGAAGAGGCGGCGCCGTCGGTCAGCACAAGCATGTCGGCGCCGTTCGGATTCTCGTCGCTGTCGGTCAGCCAGACGGGCTGACGCTCGGGCTTGCCGTCGCGCCGGCTGCCATGCGGCAGGAAGCTGGCATCGTCATAGGTCCACAAGGCGGCGTCGAGATGGTCGACACGCTCGCCCGAGCCGGCGAGCACGACGATGCGGAAGCCGGCGGCGAGGCCGCGCTCGATCAGCTTTGGCAAAGCGCGATCGAGCGGCGTCGCCTGCAGGTGGTAGAAGCCGATCTCGGTCATCGGCCCGGGTGCAGCGTGAGATCGTATCCTTCTGCTGCGCCCCCGCGGGCTCCGCCCAGGATGAGGGGCCGATGCCGCTGACATCGATAACTCATCAGCATCCCCCTCGTCCTGAGCGACTTGAAGCACATAGAAGGCGCGGCCAGCCGGTCGGCGAGCTCGTCGTTGTTCGAGAACAGCCCGGCATGCTCGTGGCCGAGCGCGATGATGATGGCGCCGGTCAGGGTGGCGAGATCGATCATGAAGCGCGGCTTGAAGCGGTCCTGGCAGTACCACAGCACGTCGGCGAGGACGAGCCGCCCCTCGGCGTCGGTGTTGAGCACCTCGATGGTCTGGCCTGACATCGAGGTGACGATGTCGCCAGGGCGCTGCGCCGAGCCCGACGGCATGTTCTCGACCAGGCCGACCATGCCGACGACGTTCACCTTGGCCTTGCGGCCGGCCAGCGCCTTCATCAGCCCGACGACGACGCCGGCGCCGGCCATGTCCCATTTCATGTCCTCCATGCCGCCCGCCGGCTTGATCGAGATGCCGCCAGTGTCGAAGGTGACGCCCTTGCCGAGGATGGCGAGCGGCGCATCCTTGGCCTTGGGATTGCCCTTCCACTGCATGACGACGAGGCGCGAGGGACGAACGCTGCCCTGCCCGACACCGAGCAGCGAGCCCATGCCGAGCTTCTTCATTTTCTTCTCGTCGAGGATCTCGATGTCGACACCGAGTGCGTTCAGCGTCTTGGCCTGCGCGGCGAGCGTCTCGGGGTAGACGATATTGGCGGGCTCGGAGACCAGATCACGGGTGAAAAAGACGCCGTCGGCGATCTTTTCGAACTTCTGGTAGAGACGCTTGGCGTTGCCCGAATTGGCCGACAGCACGGTCAAGCGCGCGAGCGTCGGCTTCTGCTCGGGCTTCTCTTTGGTGCGGTAGCGGTCGAAGCGGTAGGAGCGCAGCCGCGCGCCATAGGCGAGATTAGCCGCTGCGTCACCGGGATCGAAGCCGCCTTCGATCGGGTCGAGCGCCACCGTCGCCGCCGTCTCGCCGGCGGCGTTGAGATGGGCGAGAAGAGCGCCGCCAAGCGTCTGCATCTGGGTCGCCGCCACTGCCGAGGGCTTGCCGAGTCCGGCGAGAACGATGCGCGAGAGGGCAAGATTGGCCGGCGCGACGACGGACAGCAGCTCGTCTTTCTTGCCGGAAAAGCGGCTCGCCGCGATCGCGCGCTTGAGGGCGCCGCCGGTGCGCCGATCGAGCTCGGCGGCTGTCGGGGTGAGCTTGCCCTCCTCCTTCACGCCGACGACGACGGCGCCGGTCCTCGGCAGGGCGGGCTCACCAAACGTAATCTTCATGCAATCCTCTCGAAAAGGGTCGCCGGCCGTGACGGCAGAGCGCGCGGGGAGGGCGCCGCTTGAAGCACAGTGGCGCGATCATTCGCGATAGCCGCAACGTCGGCGCGAGTCAATTGCGTTGACGGTCCATCGTCGCGCAAAACAGCGGCGCCAGCGCTTGGATCGCCGGTGAATTTGGAACTAGGCTGGGGCGGGAGGCCCCCCCTATAATCCGCCGCCATGCACAGCCTGACCCGGTATATCCTGCGCCAGAGCCTCGGCACGACGCTGTTCGTGACCATCGCGCTGAGCGCGGCGATTTGGCTGACCCAGTCGCTGCGCCTGGTCGACCTGATCGTCAACCGGGGCCTTTCGGTCGAGCTCTTCTTCTATCTCGGCATCCTGATCCTGCCGCGGTTCATCGACATCGTGCTGCCGATCGGCATCTTCATCGCCGTACTGTTCACCTACAACAAGCTCACCGCCGAGAGCGAGATCGTCGTCATGCGTGCCGCCGGGATGAGCCAGTTCGGCCTTGCCAAGCCGGCCTTCATCCTGGGCGGCATCGGCGTCGCCATCCTGCTGTCGCTGTCCGCCTATTTCATGCCGACGGCCAACCGCGCCTTCAAGGATCTGCAGTTCGAGATCCGCAACAAGTTCGTGTCAGCGGTTCTCCAGGAAGGAACCTTCACGACGATCTCGGACAATCTCACCATATATGTCCGCGGACGTGATCCGAACGGCGAGATGACCGGCTTTCTGGTGCAGGACGAGCGCGACAAAACCAAGCCGGTCACCATCATCGCCGAACGCGGCGCGTTCGTCGAAACCGAGACCGGCTCGCGCGTCTTTCTCGTCAACGGCAACCGTCAGCAACTCGATCGCATCACCGGCAAGCTATCGGTGCTGACCTTCGAGAAGTACACGCTCGATTTGGCGGATGGGCACGACGTGGCGGTCGGACGGGCGCGCGAGCCGCAGGAGC
>WNFI01504474.1_pt1 | contig 18184 bp, 18 predicted proteins | sample 5400471 | NCBI WGS metagenome assembly WNFI01 (sample SAMN13153348, study PRJNA577476) | soil metagenome | isolation source: 100 cm saprolite on Douglas fir-dominated hillslope | place: USA:California | collected 2013-09-17 | reverse complement strand
GCTCCGCACATTCTTCTGCCCCTGATTGAAGAAGCCATGGGCTGCTTTGCGGAGGCGGAGAAAATTCGGCCTGCCGGCAATGACGACAGCATTCTCCGCTGGAACCGTTGCGTCCGGTTGCTGGAAAGCCGGCCCGACTTCCATTTCGAACGCGGACCCGGAGCCTTCGATGCCGAGGACATGCCGCCCGTCAGCCCGCCTGCGCGCCGCGCCGGTGGCAACCACTGAAGCTCACATTGCTTTCCTAGGCCGTGACCACGCGCTGGAATCGCCGCGCCAGTTTTTCAAGCTCTTCGCGAATTTGCCGCGGCAGGCGCTCGCCAAACTTGGCAAAGAAATGCTTTGAGTCTTCCATTTCCGCTTCCCAATCCTCCGGACTCACGCGCAGAAGTTCGTTCACTGCTTCCTCTGAAATCTTCAGTCCGTCCAGTGTCAGTCCGTTCTTCGCGGGAACATAGCCGATGGGCGTCTCCTGGGCAGCCCCGCGGCCTTCCACGCGCTCCAGTATCCACTTCAACACGCGCACGTTTTCACCGTACCCCGGCCAGAGGAATTTTCCATCCGCGCCCTTGCGGAACCAGTTCACGTGAAAAATCTTCGGTGGTTTCGGTATCTTCTTCCCCATTTTCAGCCAGTGCCCAAAATAATCCGCCATGTTGTAACCGCAGAAAGGCAGCATGGCCATGGGGTCCCGGCGCGAGATGCCCACGTCGCCGGTCGTCGCCGCCGTCGTCTCGCTCGCCATGGTTGCGCCCACGAACACCCCGTGCTGCCAGTCAAACGATTCGTATACCAGCGGCGCCACTCGCGCTCTTCGCCCGCCAAGTATGAAAGCCGAAATAGGCAGTCCCTCCGGAACTTCCCACTTCGGAGAAATGCTTGGCGCCTGTTGCGCGGGCACGGTGTAGCGCGCGTTCGGATGCGCGGCGGCTCCCTTGGAGGGATCCCACTTCTCGCCCTTCCAATTAATCAACCCCGCTGGCGCTTCGCTGCCAATTCCTTCCCACCACGGCTCCCGCTCCGAAGTCATCGCCACGTTCGTAAACAAGGTGTTCTTGCGCAGCGCCGCCATCACGTTGGGGTTGGTCTGCATTGCCGTGCCGGGAGCCACTCCAAAAAATCCCGATTCCGGATTGATGGCGTGCAAATATCCGTCCTCGCCGATCTTCATCCAGGCGATGTCGTCGCCAACAGTCCAAACTCGGTAGCCTTGGCTCTCCAGCGCGGAGACCATCATCGCCAGGTTCGTTTTTCCGATGCGCAGCGCAAAACATTTTTTCCCCAGCAGCGCGTTTCCGCCGTAGCCTGACCCCACGCTCCAGATCAATTTCTCCTGCGGGAAGTGCACGATGTACCGCCGCATGGGGTCCAGGTCGCCCAACGAATGCAGCCCGGGAACGAATTCGCTCGATGAACCCAAGCGCTCCATCGCCACCTTGCCCATGCGTGACATGATCCGCATGCTCGCGACCACGTATGGGCTGTCCGTCGCTTCCACGCCCAATTTGCTGATCGGCGAGTCCACCGGCCCCATTACGTACGGCACCACATACATCGTCCGCCCGCGCATTGCGCCATTCAGCACCGCACCCACCTTTTGTTTCGCGGCACCCGGGTCCATCCAGTTGTTCGTGGGCCCAACGTCTGCTTGATCGGGCGCGCAGATGAACGTCAGGTGCTCCGTTCGCGCCACGTCATTCGGGCTGCTTCGGTGGAGGTGGCAATTCGGGTAGGTCTTCTCGTTCAGCGTGAACGAATCCCCTCCGCGCAGCATCTCGGCGATCATCCGCTGATACTCCGCTTCAGAACCGTCGCAATACACGACTCGCTCCGGCTTCGTCAGCTTTGCCGCTTCATCGACCCAGGTTTCTAGTGGAGTTGCCACTCTAATCTCCCTGCCGGCCCAATATTTCGTCGCCACATCGTCCGAAGTGAAACGCGCCGACAGCTTGCAGCGTCCGTAACACTCCGGATGAGGGGCCCGATCGCGTCGGGGACGCGGTTCAAATGGACTCGGCCATGCCAACAGGACCATGCAAAGGCGGGAACTTCCGGCCAGGCTGGCAGACTTTCTGTTTCTACCCGTTCACAGTTTATGTTACCGCTCGCCGCCCACGCAAGCCGCGTCCCTGTTAAGCGCTGCTCCAGTGTCTTGAGCGCAGGCGAAGGCTCCGGGCTGCATCTTCCTCTTCGCTACCTCATTACTTCCTTACTTCATTGCTTTGCCCCTGCTGTAAACTCGTCTCCCTTGTCTCCTCTTCCCCGACTCGAAACTTGCGCGTCGTCCTCGTCCAGCCGCGCCATCCCTCAACATTGGCGCCAGCGCTCGCGCCATCCGCCCATTGACTCGCTTCCGTAGCGCGGCCTAATATGGCCACTCGGGTGCGTCAGCCAAGTCTTGGCTACGGTGCTGATATGGAAATTTATAACCCCGCGTTAGGCGCCTCCTCTATGGCGATGAGTTTTGGAGCCAAACCCAAACTCCTGTTCTTATTTCAGGGGTTCGCAGTCCTCATGGGTTTGGCGAGCATGGTGGCCGCATTGCCTGTGGCCGCGCTGTCCTTCGGATGCTACGGCGTGGCCATGTTCCTCGGAAAAGTTAGTCCGTTACGCGACGCCTATGAATTTCTCACCCGCGCATACGACCGGGTCCTCGACCGGCTCGGCCAAAAAGTTCTGCGCGACTCCCGAGATACCCCCGCGCTGCGACTGATGATCTCTCTTAGCCTTACCGTCGTGCCAATTTTCCTGATCCAACTCGTTTTAGGGAAACCTCGGCTGCTGCTGGTGATCGCTTTCTATCTTTCTCTTTACGGTCTCAGGTTCCAGCGGTTTGTGAGGATGTTCAGCGCCAGCCACTTGGAGGCACACCGGCGCCAGGGCTTCTTTTCGAAGAAATACGATAAGGTCTTCGGCCGCTACCTCGAATTCTTTCTGGGATACTTTTACGGGAACATTCCGGAACTGGGCCGGACGGCTCATGTGTGTCATTTGGACGGTCTTGGGGCTCGCTCCCTACGCCTACTTTAAAGCGAGAGGCGATGAAAAGAACCGAAGACGCATGTTATGGGGAATGGCGCGCTACTACGCTTACTTCGGAGCTGTCTTCATTTACGATTGGAGAATTGGGACGTTGTTCGTGTTGGTTCCTATCCTCTGCATGAATTTCATCAACGCCATCACCGCCTGGGTCCAGCACGCCTTCTGTGACCCGGAACGTCCTGAGGATTTTTTCGCTAATTCCGTGACCGTTGTGGATCAGGTGAACTTCATGAACGAAGGATACCACCTCTGCCATCACCACCGTGCTAGCCTTCACTGGACTGAGATGCCAGTCCATTTCGAGCGGCTTCGCGACACGATGAGAGAGGCCGGCTCGTTGGTCTTCCGGGATTTGGATTTTATGGGACTTTTCCTCGAGCTGACCCTCCTTCGCAGAATGGATGTGCTTGCCGAAAAACTTGTCCCGTGGGAGCCCTTGAATCACGAGCAGAGAGTGGCTTTGCTTGCGAAGAGGACCAGCCTTAGGACTCCTTGATTAAGATAAACCCCAGGTCAACGCGCCGCCCGCAGCGGAGTCTAGTTCATCGCTTCTCCTCTGCTGTAAACTCACTCCCTTGTCGTCCCTTCCCCAACTCGACCACTTGCGCGTCGTCCTTGTCGAGCCGCGCAATCCGCTTAACATTGGCGCCGCCGCCCGCGCCATGAGCAACTTCGGCTTTTTCCATCTTCGCGTGGTGAACCCTTACGAGCTGGCTTTTCGCGAGGCGCGCTCTGCGGTTGGCGCCGAGCCGCTGCTCGCCCGTGCCGAAGAGTTCAAGACCGTCGCCGAAGCCGTCGCGGATTGCACGCTGGTGGTTGGAACCACCGCCGTCGGCCAGCGTCAATTGCAGCATCCGGTCCGCCGCCCCGAGCAAGCCGCCCGTATCCTCCGCAAGCATCTTGCCGGCAGCCGCGCCGCCCTGCTTTTCGGTTCGGAGAAGCGCGGCCTCTCGAATGAAGACCTCAGCCACTGCCATTGGCTGCTGCGCATCCCCACGCGCGAGGAACATCGCTCTATGAATCTCGGCCAGGCTGTAGCCGTCTGCCTCTACGAACTCGCGCGCGATCCCCAAGTCGACGCGAAACCGGAAAAACAGATCGCCGCAACCGCTGCCGATCTGGAACGCCTGACCACGCTCCTGCTCGACGCCCTTCGCTCCAGCGGCTATTTGAAATCGAAGCCCGATGGTCCGCAGAAACGGCGCTCGGCCGCTCCTACCGAGGAAAAAATCCGCCGCCTCGTCCGCCGCCTCCACCTTTCATCCTCCGACGCGGAACTTTGCCTGGGCATCTTCCGCCAAATCCTCTGGAAATCCCGTCCAAACAATCAACTCTCGCAATAGGGTCGTGGCGCTGCGAAGTTGCGCGAAGGCACTCCCCCGTGGAAGAATGCCGGCATGTCTACAATGAAAAATTTTCACCTGCTCCGATTGTTCTTTGTGATATTCGTCTGCTCCGTTGGCGTCAGCGCGCAAACCACGCGGCCCGAGGCGGAGAAAAAGCTCGCACGCGACATTTACAAAGAATTTGTCGAAATCCAATCCGTTTTCACTACGGGCGCTACTACTCCCGTTGCCGAGGCTGCCGCTGCTCGCTTGCGCGCCGCGGGTTTCCCCGAGGCCGATATCTTCGTCGGCGGTGCGAATCCAAAGAAGGCCAATCTCGTCGTTCGGTATCACGGATCCGGAGCCCTCAAGCCGGTTCTCCTTCTCGCTCACATCGATGTCGTCGAAGCCAAGCGCGAAGACTGGAGCATGGACCCATTTCAGCTTATCGAGCGCGATGGCTTCTTCTACGGCCGCGGCACCGGCGACGACAAAGCCCAAGCGGCAATCTGGATCGCTAATCTGATCCAATACAAGAAGGAAGGCTTCAAGCCCGACCGCGACATCATCGTTGCTCTGACCGCGGATGAAGAGGGCGGCGGACCGTACAATGGCGTCGACTGGCTCCTCAAGAATCATCGCGATCTCATCGATTCCGAATTCGCCCTCAACGAAGGCGGCTGGGGTGAAGAATCCAAGGGCAAGAAAATCTCCAACGATCTCCAGGTCAGCGAAAAATACGTCATCAATTTCCGTCTTGAGGTGCGGAACAAAGGCGGTCACAGCTCGATGCCCGTCGCCGACAATGCCATCTATCGTCTCGCGGCCGCGTTGCAACGCCTCGCCAGCTTTGGATTTCCGCTCAAGACCAACGAAGTGACTGCGGCTTACTTCCAGCAGATGGCGAAAATCGAAACCGGTCCCGTGAAAGAGGATCTCGCCAAGGCTGACAAAGGATCGCAGGAGGCCATGCAACGGCTTGCGGCGTCTTCTCCGGCTTGGAACGCCACTCTGCGTACGACCTGTGTGGCCACTCTGCTGGAAGGCGGGCATGCGATGAATGCATTGCCCCAACTCGCGGCCGCCACCGTCAATTGCCGCGTCCTCCCCGAGGACCCCGTCGACTACGTGCAATCGACATTGCAGAAGGTCGTGGCCGACGACCAGGTGAGCGTAAAGATTCTCGGCGAGGCGGCTCCAGGGCCTGCATCCGCGTTGAGGCCGGATGTGTTGGCAGCCGTCACCCGCGCCACAAAGGCTCTTTGGCCAAGTGTGCCGGTAGTGCCCATCATGGTGATGGGAGCGACAGACGGGAAGGCCCTTCGCATCGCGGGTATTCCGACTTACGGAGTCCAGGGCATTTTCTTCGATCGGGATGACATCCGATTCCACGGCCGCGATGAACGCGTGGGCGTCCAGTCTTTTTACGAAGGCCAGGCCTTCCTCTACGAACTGGTCAAAACACTTTCCAAATCCTCGCCCGTAGCCCAGGCAGGTGGCCAGCATAACTAAATCTGCCTGCGATAGCAGGAGCAATCGGTTGAATATGCAACGCGGGTTTCTTGTCCTTCGTGCGCCGCGTCAAATCCTTCCGCCGTCGCTTTGCCGCCTTTGGCATTCAGCCGTTGGATATTTGTCACGCGAGCGTGAATATCGCCGGGACTTTCACCAATCAAACCCCCTGGTCATCCTGTTCACTTCTTGTGTTCACTTTTGAACAGTATTCCAGCGCATCGTCTCAGAAGATGGTATTGTTATAAGTGCCTATCACGTTCTGCAATCCAGGCACTCACGGATTCAAAAAAACAGATCACCGGAGAACACATGGAGTCAACGGTAACGCAACTAGAGCGCCCCTGGGACCGGCCCTTCTGGAAACCCGTTCATGGCAAAGAGGGCGTCTTCGCTTATATCGTCCTCATTCACGTTCTCGCGGTCATAGGGCTGATTCTCTTTCCGCTGCCGAGTCTCAAGGTTGTGGCCATGACTCTGCTCAGCATCGCCTTTGGCGGGCTCGGCACCACGGTCTGCTATCACCGCATGCTCGCGCACAAGACCCTCAAGACCAATCGCTTCATCGAGCAATTTTTGATTTTTTGGGCCGTCTTCAACGGCTCCGGTCACCCCGCAAGTTGGGTTGCGTATCATCGCCTCCACCACTCCGTTACAGACACGCCCGAAGACATTTCCAGTCCGAAGCAGGGCGGTTTCTGGTGGGCGCATCTTCGCTGGCTCTACCAAACGCAGCCAGCGGATAAAAAGCGCTGGGCTCCTGAGCTCACCGGCGGCATCTACAAAATTTGGGGATGGGCCGAAACGCCGGTCATTGTCTTCTCGATTTGCATTGGCCTGATTCTCGGCTTCGGCTGGATGGGTTTCTTCTGGATGGGGGCGATCCGCCTGGTCTATTCCTTGCACATGCAATGCTTGGTGAACAGCCTTACGCATCTGAACCACGTCGAAGAAGGCGATTCCAGCATGAACGTCTGGTGGCTCGGGCCGTTCCAATTGACCGCCTGGGGTGAGAACTGGCACCAAAACCACCACACGCACGCTGGTTCCGCGCGCCTTGGACTTCGCTGGTATCAGACCGACGTCGGCTGGTATTTCATCTGGATGCTTGAAGCCCTTGGCTTGGCGCACTCCGTCAAGCGCCCCCGCGCTTCATAGCTGGCGGGGTGTAGGCGGGCCCGTAAAATGTAGAGGCGAGATTGGGTCGCCCTCCTCGAGCCCATGTACGCGCAAAAATTCAATGTTCACGTGGTGATTCGCGGCGAAACCCGCGCCTGCCCGCTCGACTGGCTCGATCAATTCTGCATGCGCAACTTCACCAACTCCGCCGACTTTGACGACACGCTTCCCGTCGCGGATGGCAAAGTTGAAACCAGCTTCCGCCTGACTCCTGAACGATTTGCGGAAGGCCTCGCCGCCTGGCTCACCCAGCGGGGCAAAGGCGAGGGCCAGCCCGTGGCAGTACAGGTTACTCGCGAATAGACTCTTGGAATTTCCCCGCGTGACGATGGTGGTTTGGGGAAATCGCTCTAGGCTGCGGAATCCTTTTTTTCGCCGCTCAGCATGGCGCGCATCTCCGGCAATGCCGCCAGCGCCGCCGCTTCGCCGGCGGCAATCATCTCCGGCGTCTTGGTGAAATCATCCCACACAAAATTCTTCACATCCGGCTCGATGATGACGTCCGCCTGCGTTCGCCAGGCAAGATCGCCATGCCGTTGAATGATGTTGAAGGACCGGCTAAGGACATCTGTGAATGTGCGAGGCTCCTCGATGTTGCCCGATTCCAGGTACACCGCGATTACTACGTCCGCGCCAAGGAGCAGCGCACCTTCCACCGGTACTGGCGCAGTAAGGAATCCGTCGACCAGCGTCCGCCCCTCAAATTGAATGGGCACAAATAGGCCAGGGTACGCGCAAGAAGCTCGCAGCGGCGGGACGATGGGACCGTGCGAATAGTAGACGGAAACGCCCGGGCTGATGTCCGTGGTCGCGATGGCCAACGGCGTCTGCAATTCCTCGAACGTTTTTACGGGAGTAAAACGCGCGAGATATTTTTCCATGCGCTGGTTGGTCGCCAAACCGAGCCACGACGGCGTCCACCGGCCAAAATCCGTGAAGCTCGTGGTTGCTCCAACCTCGGCCATTTCATCCAGCGACGCTCCGGAGCAATATCCCACGGCGATCAGCGCGCCGACGCTGGTGCCGGCCACGCAATCGATGGGAATTCCAGCCTCGCGTAAAACGCGAAGGACACCGATGTGCGCGATACCGCGCGCGAAGCCGCCCGCCAGGGCCAGGCCGACGCGCGGGCGTTCCCGAGGTTCCTTCTGCTCGCCGTGGGCGAAGGCCCGCAACTTGTCCTTTGCGCTACGAAGCCAGCCGAGAGTTCCAGAAACTTTGCCTTCTTCCGTCATTTCTCTATTTTAGCCGTATCATTGCGGATCAGCCTATCGTTTGACCCGCGCATGCCGGTTTTGTAACCTGTCCTTCGCACTAAGCAGGTCCTGTAAATCCAGTAAAAAAGGCGCACCATGAATCGTCGCATCGAAAAGGCAGTGGTGCTGGGAGCGGGAACAATGGGCTCGCGGATCGCCGCGCATTTCGCGAACGCGGGGCTGCCGTGCATTTTGCTGGATATGGTCCCGCCGAATTTGCCCGCGGAGGCGCCGGCCGGAGAGCGCAACAAAATCGTACGCGCTGGATTCGACGCGGCGAGGAAAGCGAAGCCGGCCGCGTTTTTCACCGCGGCGCTCGCGGACAAAATCGCCATCGGAAACTTCGAGGATGATCTGGCGCACTGTGCGGAAGCGGACTGGATCATCGAAGTGGTCGCCGAGAATCTGGAAATCAAACGGAAATTGCTGGCGCGCGTGGCCCAGTTTCGCAAGCCCGGAGCCATCGTGACGACGAACACATCCGGATTGCCCGTGCACTTGATCGCTGAGGGCATGAGCGAGGAGTTTCAGCAGCACTGGGCGGGGACGCATTTCTTCAATCCGCCGCGCTACCTGAAACTCGTCGAAGTGATTCCCGGACCGAAAACATCCCGCGAAGTGGTCGAGTCGTTGAGCGAGTTTTGCGACCAGCGATTGGGAAAAGGCGTGGTGGTGGCCAAGGATACGCCAAACTTCATCGCCAATCGCATCGGAACGTTTTCCATGCTGAATGCGCTGCGCCTGATGGGCACGCTGGCCATGACCGTGGAAGAAGTGGACGCTTGCACGGGCCCCGCGGTGGGCTGGCCGAAATCTGCGACGTTTCGCACGGCCGATGTCGTGGGCCTCGATGTGCTGGTGCACGTGGTGAAGAACATTTACGAGACCGCGCCCAAGGACGAGTCACGGGAGATGTACAAAGTGCCGGCGCTGGTGGAGGAAATGTCCAAGCGCGGCTGGCTCGGCGACAAGACCGGGCAGGGTTTTTACAAGAAGGTGAAGGGCGAAGGCGCGAAAGAGATTCTGACGCTCGACGTGAACACCATGGAGTATCGTCCACGGCAGAAGGCGAGATTTGCTTCTCTTGAAATGGGCAAAGCAATTGAGGACACCCGGGAACGGTTGCGCGCGCTCGTTGGCCCCGTGCTGGAAGGGCAGAAGGGTGACAAGGCGCAACAGTTCTTGTGGGGCGGACTTTCCGAGATGTGTTTGTACGCCGCGCGGCGCGTGCCGGAAATTTCCGACACTATTGTGGACGTCGATCGCGCGCTGCGCTGGGGCTTTGCCTGGGAACTGGGGCCATTCGAGATCATCGATGCGATCGGCGTGAAGGCTTTTGCCGGACAGGTGCGGAAGGAAGGCCGGGCGCTGCCGGCGGTCATCGAGAAGGTGCTGGCAAGCGGGCGGAAGGGATTTTACGAATCGGAGAATGGCACGACCACAGTTTTCGATATCGGCAGCGGCGCATCGAAGAAAGTCGAAGAGCCCAAGGGCGTCATCATTCTCAAGTCGCTGAAAGACGCGGGCCGCGAAGTCGAGCGCAATCCCGGAGCCAGCCTGATTGATCTCGGCGACGGCGTGGTGTGCTGCGAATTTCACGCCAAGATGAACGCCATCGGCGCGGACCTGATTGCCATGCTGCACAAGGGACTAAAGCGGCTGGAAACGGATTTTGACGCCATGGTCATCGCCAACCAGGCGGTGAATTTTTCCGTCGGCGCAAACCTGATGCTGGTTCTGGTGGGCGCCCAGGAGCAAGAGTGGGACGAATTGCACATGGCGGTGAAGCAATTCCAGAACATCAACCTGGCGATCAAGTACGCGCCGAAGCCGGTGGTGGCCGCGCCGCAGGGGATGGCGCTGGGCGGCGGCTGCGAAGTGGGCCTGCACTCAGCAAGAGTTCAGGCGGCGGCGGAAGCATACATCGGCTTGGTGGAAACGGGTGTGGGGCTGATTCCGGGCGGCGGCGGCACCAAGGAAATGCTGATTCGCGCGAACGAACGCGCGGCGGGCGGCGAGGATCTCGATTTGTTTCATGCGCTGAAGCCAGTGTTTGAAGCGATTGCGATGGCCAAGGTCGGCACAAGCGCGGAGGAATGCCGCGACATGGGATACTTGCGCCGCGAAGATGGCGTCTCCATGAACCGCGACCGACTGGTCTCGGATGCGAAGGAAGCCGCGCTGTCTCTCGTGCGCGGCGGATTCAAGCCTTTGGCGGCAACGTGGCAGGAAGGCGCGCAGACCACGCAGATCAAAGTGCTTGGCGAGCAGTTTCTTGCCGGGGCAAAGCTCGCGATCCACATGATGCTGCGCGGCGGCTACGCCTCGGAGTACGACGCCCACGTCGGCCGCAAACTCGCGAACATTCTGGCCGGGGGCGCGCTGACTTCGCCGCAACTGGTCAGCGAACAATACGTTCTCGATCTCGAGCGCGAAGCCTTCGTCTCGCTCTGCGGCGAGAAGAAAACCCAGGAGCGCATCGCGCACACGCTGAAAACCGGGAAACCCTTGCGGAACTAAAGCAGCCAGTCCCCACTAATCGTACAAAAACGTATTGCTATAACGATTAATTGTGCAGTATTCTGTGGATTCGCAGGAGGCGAACCGTGCAGAAGCACTTGGCGCCGCGAGAAGCGGCGAATATTCTGGGCATCAGCTATCCCACCTTGAAGCAGTGGATCTACCACGGAAAACTCAAGTCCGTGAAAACCCCGGGCGGGCACCACCGCGTGCCGGAAAGCGAGATCGACCGCCTGTTTCCCAAGAAGCTGAGCCATGGTGACATCGAAACGCGCAGGGGAAATTTTCGAAAGATCAGTGGGCGCAACCAGTTGATCGGGCGTGTGGTGGCCATCAAATTCAGCGGGCTGCTGGCGCAGGTCACGCTGGCGATCGGCGAGCAGCACATTACGTCGATCATCACGGCTGATGCGGCAAGGGAGTTACGGTTGAAGCCGGGCGAGCGGGCCGCGGCGCTGATTAAATCGACGGAAGTAATGATTTTGAGAGTGTGACAGAAACCAAGATTCGTGAATGTTGACCCGTGAGTGATGGAAGAACAGACCGGCTTAAGCTATTAAGCGTGTTGCTGCTCATCATCCCCTTTTTCCTTTGGCAGCGTGAGGTGCGAGCGCAGGGAAAGGAAATTCGCATCGCGGCGGCAGCCGATTTGAAATTTGCAATGGGAGAGTTATCAGGAAAGTTTGAGAAGCAAACCGGGACCAAAGTGAATGTGACTTACGGGTCGAGCGGTAATTTTTTCTCGCAATTGCAGAATGGCGCTCCTTTCGACCTGTTCTTTTCGGCGGACATCGAGTATCCGAAAAAACTGGCAGCTGCGGGCCTCGCGGAACCGGGGACCCTCTACGAATACGCTCTCGGACGAATCGTGATTTGGACGCCGGCGGATTCAAAAGTGGATGTTACCAAAGAAGGATGGAAGGCCCTCTTGGATGCGAGCGTTGAGAAGATTGCGATCGCAAATCCGGAGCATGCGCCTTACGGACGCGCGGCGGTAGCGGCGCTGCAAAAGGCGGGAATCTACGAATCTGTGAAGGCCAAGCTGGTGTACGGAGAAAATATTTCGCAAGCGGCGCAGTTTGTGCGGTCGGGAAATGTGCAGGCGGGGATTTTGGCCATGTCACTGGCGGTTTCGCCGGCGATGCGCGATGGGAAACGATGGGAGATTCCTGCGGGGACCCATCCGGCGCTGGAACAGGGAGCGGTCGTCTTGAAAGATGCGAAGAATAAGGATGCTGCGCGCGCGTTTCTGGAATTTGTGAAGAGCGCGGCGGGGCGGCCAATTCTCGAGAAGTACGGATTCACAGTTCCTGCGGCGCCGAAACCGTGAAGGGCAGAAGCCCGAGGACGAGAACTCAACAGAGAGTCCACAGAGAGTGCAGAGAATACGGAGCAGAAGAGAAATGGAAGCGTTGTTGTTGTCGATGAAGTTGGCGGGATGCGTCGCGGCGATCCTGCTGTTAATCGGGATGCCGGTAGCGTACTGGCTGGCGTATTCGAACTGGCGCGGGAAATTTCTGCTTGAATCAGTAGTAGCGCTGCCGCTGGTTCTGTTTCGGGGGACTTATTCTTGCCTCCGTGCTGTACAGCTTTCCATTTGCCGTGCAGCCGCTGATCGCTTCGTTCGAGGGAGTGGATCGAAAGCTGCTGGACGCTTCGGCAGTACTGGGTGCGGGAAGCTTGCGGACATTTTGGCGCGTGATCCTGCCGTTGTCGCTGCCCGGTTTGATCACGGCGGTGGTCCTGAGTTTCGCGCACACCCTGGGAGAATTTGGCGTGGTCTTGATGGTGGGCGGGAATCTGGCGGGTGTGACGCGCACGGTCTCGATCGATATTTACGATCATGTGCAGTCCCTCGAATACGGTGAGGCCAATCGCATGGCGCTGTTGCTGCTGGTGATTTCCTTCGCCGTGTTGTCCGTTGTCTATGCTGTGAATCGCCGCGTGTGGATGCCGTGGGCGGCGAAGTAAACGGCGCGATGCTCACGGCGCGAATCCGCAAAGAGCGGCGCCGCGCGGGCGCCTCTTCCTTTGCCCTTGATGTTTCCATCGACGTGTCTTCCGGAATCACGATCCTGTTTGGAGCTTCAGGGGCTGGCAAATCCACGCTGCTCGATTGCGTCGCGGGACTGGCCGCGCCGGAAGAGGGACGAATCACGGCCGGCGGCGACGTCCTGTTCGATTCCGCGCGTGGAATCCATGTCCCCGCCCCGAAGCGGCGCATAGCTTACGTTTTTCAGACCCTGGCGCTATTTCCGCATCTGAGCGCCGAAGAGAATGTTGCCTACGGCTTGATCCATTTGCGAGAGGAAGAAAAGCGCGAGCGAGTAGGGACGATTCTCGAAGCCTTTCGCATTGAGAAATTGAAGAAACAAAAGCCCGGCGAGATTTCAGGTGGCGAAAGACAGAGAGTCGCGCTGGCGAGATCGTTGGTAACCGAGCCGCGCACGCTGCTGCTCGACGAGCCGCTGACGGCATTGGATACGGAACTGAAAGCGGCGATTGTAGACGATTTGCGCGCGTGGAATACAGCGAAGGAAATCCCGATTCTGTACGTGACGCACAGCCGCGAGGAAGTGGACGCGCTGGGCGAGCGCGTGATCGCACTCGACAATGGACGAGTCGTAGGCGCCGGTTCACCGATGGAGGTACTAAACGCGCCGCGCCGGAGAACTCTGGCGCAAGCGGCAGGATTCGAGAATCTGTTGAGTGCTACCGTGCTCGATTTGCGGGAGGCCGATGGCGTGATGCGTGTTCGCCTGGGCGAGAGCGCGTGCGAGATCGAGGTTCCGCTCGGCTACGCCGCGGCCGGAAGCCGCGTGCAAGTAGCGGTTCGCGCCGGAGATATTTTGCTCGCTACGGAACGGCCGCATGGATTGAGCGCGCGAAACGTTTTGGAGGGGTGCATCATTTCGCTGGAGCAGCGCGGGACGATGGTCGTTGCGCGCGTGGATTCCGGTGTCACGTTCGTCGCGCACATCACGCCCGGCGCGGTGCGCACGCTGGAGTTAACGGCGGGACGGCATGTGTGGCTCGTGCTGAAGACGCACTCGTGCCATCTGGTGAACTAGAAGAAAAGTTTAAAGACCAAGAATTCTTCAGGGTTTCGGCTTCGCGGGAGAGGGTATCGCAGGTTTTGCCGCGGCTGGAACAGAAAACTTTACTTCGTCGGCCTCAAGAATCGCGTCCTTGGCCGTCGCGTGGATGACGACTAGGTCGCCGGCGGCGAGGTCGCTCGCCTTGGCTGGTTTGTCCTCATTGTTGGATCTCGATTGAAATACGGTCGAAGCGCCGAATTTCACTTCCACGGACTTGCCGTCCGCGGTCTTCACAACCACGGAATCGGCGCTGATTTTCGCCACCGTGCCTCTCACGTGAACCTTGTTGCCGTGCGCGAGCCCCATGCCCGTAACGAGCGCGAACAATAAAACCAGCAAGGATAATCTAAGTTTCATGAGCGTCTCCCCTGGGAACCGGAGGCCGCCATCATCCAGCCTCATCCCCGGCCATGATCTTGTGATTCTTATTTTCGCTGTGGTGTTGCTCCATTCAAAAAATCATTATCCCGATGTTCTTCCGCCCGGTCGTTCGGGCCCTTGGGATTGTAGCGCTCCATTTGGATGCGCTCCGCGGCGGTGAGATGAGGAAGGTGGCGAATAAAGTGAACCAGCTTCCAACTGTCCACCGTGCCTCCATGCTCGTCGCCGTTGGAAAATGACGGCATCCCCGTAAACCGCACGCCGTTCTCGATGATCCAGAACAGCTCGCCGTCGGTAAGGTTTTGCGTCGCCGGCAAACGCAGGTCCGGCGGCTTGGGGTAGAGGCCAATGCCAAAGGGAGTCTGCCCGCCGCCATCGTTGCCATGGCAGGTGGCGCAATGATCCGCGAAATGAAGCCGCGCGTCGCGTAAATCCTCCTCCGAGGCAAGTACGGGGTTCTGGGCCAACCGCGCATTCGAAGGGATCGCCAGATGACGCGCCGTGCGTGCAACCATGATTTCGAATCGATTCGGCGTGGCACGCGAACTGAGGCCATCATGCAGGAGCGAGGCCGCCACACCGGCAAAGAGGCCGAGGAGCGCAAGACCGGAAATAACGAGCACGAGAGTTCTGCGTTCCATGACCCTATGAGCATGTTAATCGATGAGCGTCGGAGCAGCCAGTGGCAAATCCGTCGGCGCTGACCGCGGCGGCGCTGCGGTGCCTTACCACGGCGAGGATGTATTCCCGTTGAGAAAGGGCAACATGACGGGGAAGTGCCTGGTTTCTACGCTGCAACGCAGTTGCGTTTCATTCGAATCGAAGCGGCGGGCGAATATCGGGCATTTTTGAAAAGAGCGGCGCGGAAAATGAAAGAGCCCGCGGCTGTAGCCCCACCGGCGGCTTCCTCTGGTACGATACATAGGAAATGGTGACGCCCACGATGAACGAAAGCAGCGCGACTGCGGTGGAAGCCTGCCCGGTAGAGGTTCGCGAGATTCTCCAAGCCGCTGCGTGCGGCGCGGAATTGACGTTCGAACAGGGACTGGTTTTGGCGACCGCGGACGGCGCGTCGCTGGAAGCGCTGATTGCCGTTGCCGATAAGTTGCGGCGAGAGACCGTGGGCGATGAAATCACTTACGTCGTAAATCGAAACATCAACTTCACCAATGTTTGTTTCGTGGGATGCAGTTTTTGCGGCTTTGGACGCGGGCCCGGCGCCGCGGACGCGTACTCTCTCTCTTTCGACGAAGTGGTGCGCCGCGCGCGTGAAGCCTGGGAACGCGGCGCCACGGAGGTTTGCGTTCAAGGCGGGCTGCCTCGCGATCTTGACGGATTTTTCTACCGGGATCTGCTGCGCGCCATCAAACAGGCCATTCCCGGGATGCACGTGCATGCGTTCTCGCCGATGGAAATTGATTACGGCGTGACGAAAACAGGAATGGCTCTGCGCGATTACCTGCAAATGATGAAGGACGAGGGGTTGGGCAGCATCCCGGGAACGGCGGCGGAAATTCTCGACGACCGCGTGCGGAAGGAACTGAGTCCGAACAAATTGCCGGCGGGACGTTGGGTGGAGATCATCACCGCCGCTCACGAACTGGGCATCCCGACGACTTCAACGATGATGTACGGACACGTGGAAGAGCCGGCGGATTGGGTGCGGCACATGCTCCTGCTGCGCGCAATCCAAAAACGCACCGGTGGCTTTACGGAGTTCGTGCCCCTGGGATTCATTCATGAAAAAACGCGCCTCTACCGTCATGGCGGAGCGAGGCCCGGGGCAAAACGGGAAGAGCACCTGCGAGTGCACGCTCTCGCACGGGTGCTCCTGCACGGAGCGATCAAGAACTTGCAGGTCTCTTGGGTAAAGCTGGGCTTCGAAACGTCGCTCGCATGCTTGCAGGCCGGCGCAAACGATTTCAGCGGCACGCTCATGGAGGAGAGTATCTCCAAAGCCGCCGGAGCAACTTTCGGGGAATATGTTTCGCCGGAGGAATTTCGCGCCAGGATTCGATCCATTGGGCGAGTCGCGGCGGAACGGACGACGACCTACAAAATTCGGCGCATCTTTGATGAGCCGGAACACGACTTGCAAACCGCGGCGGCGCAGCTCCCGTTGGTTCGGGGGGAGAGCCACGTGACATACACCGAAGGCGCTTATTGAGCGATTCCTATGCGAGCTCTCCTCTTGCCGGTCAAGGATTTGAACAATGCGAAGAAGCGCTTGATCGGCGTGCTGACTCCGGAGGAACGGTTTGCGCTTGCCGGAGCCATGCTCGCGGACACCATTCGCGCCGTGCAAAGCGTGCGTTGCGTGGAAAAGATTTTTGTCGTCACGAATTATGAGCCGGTCATGCGGCTAGCGGAGGAAAATCGATGGGAAATTCTGCGCGAAGAGCGGCAGATTTCCGAGAGCCACTCTGTGGATGCTGCTTCGAGGATATGTGAACAAAAAGGCGTCACTGGATTGCTGCGCTTGCCCTTCGATGTGCCGCTTATCCAATCGAGCGACATCGATGAACTCCTGACGGTAGAATGCCACGCGCCAGGTTTGGTGATTGTGCCCTCGCGTGATGGAACTGGCACAAACGCCATGCTGCGGATGCCGCCCACTCTCTTTCCCTCACATTTTGGCAACGGAAGTTTCGCGAAGCATCTTGCCGAAGCCGAGAAGGCCGATGCCACGGTGCTGGTGCGCCGCAATGCCCGGCTGGAGATGGATGTGGACGACGAAGCGGACTTGCGAGCGCTGCTCGAGCATGATTTGAGCGGAACGGAAACGGGGCGCTGGCTGCGCGCAAGCGGCGTTGAGGCGAAGTTCCTGCCAAAGGCTCGAGCGGGGGCGATGAGCGCGCGATGAAGAAAAAACTCTACGCCAGTCTCGACGACGCCGTGGCGGATATTCCCGATGGCGTTCGAATCATGTTCGGTGGATTCGGCGGCGCGGGCTTTCCGAATAACCTGATTCAGGCGCTGGCGCGGAAAGGCACCAAGAATATCACCGCCATCAGCAACAATTGCGGAACGCGCGAAGGCGAGCTTGGGTTGATGTTCAAGAACAATCAGATCAAGCACGTCATTGCGTCGTTTCCTGGGCCTCATTCGAATCATTTCCAGGAACGCTTCGCGGCGAAGGAAGTCACTCTGGAACTTGTGCCGCAGGGAATTCTGTGCGAGCGAATGCGCGCCGCGGGCGCCGGTCTGCAAGGCTTCTACACCACGGTGGGAGTGGGCACCGAAGTTGCCGAAGGAAAAGAAGAGCGCTTCCTTGACGGCAAGCGCTGCATTCTGGAATTGCCGATTCAAGCGGACTATGCCCTGATCAAGGCGCAGCAAGCCGATGAGTTGGGGAATCTGACCTATCGGCTGGCCGCAAGAAATTTCAATCCCATCATGGCCATGGCAGCGAAGACCACCATCGCGGAAGTGGAAGAAATCGTGCCCGTGGGGTCCATCCATCCGGAACATGTCATGACACCGGCGATCTTCGTTCATCGTATCGTGCAGGCGAAAGGGCTCCGATATGCCGGGTAACGGCATGCAAAAAAATGCCATGCCGGGTAACGGCATACAAAAAAATGTCATGCCGGGTAACGGCATTCAGAAAAATCTCATGCCGGCTGGCGGCATTCAGAAAAATGCCATGCCGGGTGATGGCATTCAAGAAAGGATCAGGCCGGTTAAGCCGCGATTGACGAGGGAGCAGATCGCCCGACGCGCGGCTCGTGAATTGCCCGACGGCGCCTATGTGAATCTCGGCTGGGGAATTCCCAATCTCATCGCGGACTTTTTGCCGAAAGAGATCACTGTTTATTTCCACAGCGAAAATGGAATTCTGGGAATGGGGCCCCGCGCAAAGCCCGGCGAA
>WNFI01290540.1_pt2 | contig 18185 bp, 18 predicted proteins | sample 5400471 | NCBI WGS metagenome assembly WNFI01 (sample SAMN13153348, study PRJNA577476) | soil metagenome | isolation source: 100 cm saprolite on Douglas fir-dominated hillslope | place: USA:California | collected 2013-09-17 | reverse complement strand
CGACGCCAAGGCGAAGGGCTTCCGCACGCTCGCCGACGACGCCATCTCCCGCGTCCTGCTGGGACAGACGAGCCTCGAGGAGATTTCGCGCGTGGTCGACCTCACCGACCGCGTGCTGTAGAGGATTCGCGATGGCGCTCTTCGCGTACCGCGCAGTGGACGCCGAGGGCCGTATTTCCTCCGGCAACCTCGACGCGGCCAACGCGATCGACCTGGAGCTCCGGTTGAAGCGCCTCGGGCTCGACCTCCTCACCTTCGATTCGGTGAAGAAGAGCGTGGCGGCGCGCTCGCGCAGCATCTCGCGCACCGAGCTCATCACGTTCTGCTTCCACCTCTCGCAGCTCCTCAAGGCCGGCGTCAACATCATCGAGGCGCTGACCGACCTGCGCGACACCGTCGACAACGCGGGCTTCCGCCAGGTGCTCGCGAGCGTGGTCGAGGACATCGGCGGCGGATTGAAGCTCTCCGAGGCGATGGCCAACCATGGTTATTGCTTCGACAACGTCTTCGTCGCCCTGGTGAAAGCCGGCGAGCAGAGCGGCACGCTGAACGAGGTGCTCGATGAACTGGCCGAGAACATCAAGTGGCAGGACGAGATGGCGGGCCAGGCGAAGAAGGCGATGATCTACCCGCTGATCGTGTTCGTGGTGATCACCGCGGTGATCTTCGTGCTCATGACGGTCCTCGTGCCGCAGCTCGCCTCCACCCTGAAGACGATGGTGCCGAAGCTGCCGCGCGAGACCGAGGTATTGGTGTTCCTCTCCAGCATCTTCGTGCGCTGGTGGTACCTCATGCTCGGCATACCCGCCGTCCTCGTCTTCCTCGCGTGGTTCTTCGGGCGCACCAACGAGCGCGTGCACCGCGCCATCGACGACCTGGGGCTCAAGATCCCGGTGCTGGGCGAGATCCGGCAGAAGATCATCCTCGCGCGGTTTTCCACGTACTTCGCCATGTTGTACCGCTCGGGCATCAGCGTGCTCGACTGCATCCAGATCTGCGAGAAGATCATGGGCAACCGCATCATGGAGGAGGGGCTGCAGCGCGTCGGGCGCAGCATCTCCGAAGGCCAGGGCATCTCGCAGGCGTTCATGGCGACCAAGCTCTTCCCGCCGCTGGTGCTGCGCATGCTGCGGGTGGGAGAGTCGACCGGCGGGCTCGACGTGGCGCTGCTGAACGTGAGCTACTTCTACAACCGCCAGGTGCGCGACGGCATCTCGAAGATGCAGGCGCTCCTCGGACCCGCGACCACGATCGTGCTGGGCGGGCTCATCATCGCGGTCCTCTACTCCATCTTCCTGCCGATCTACGATATTTTCGGGAAGATCAAGTTCTAAGCCGGCCCGGTGGCGAAACACTTCCTCTACCTCACCAACACGCGCCTCGTGAGCCTGGCCACGCAGCGCGGGCGCATCGTGTCGCGGCGCGAGTTCGCGGTGGCGGGGGCGGGAGCCACGGCCTTCGAGCGCTACCTCGCGAGCCTCGCGAAGGTCCCCACCCAGCTCTTCACCGATCTCGCCGAGGAGGACTTCCGCCTCGATACCGTTCCCCACGTCGGCCCGGGCGACCGCGAGGCGATCACCTCGCGCAAGCTGGCGCAGATGTTCCGCAACACGCCGTATCGCCACGCGCTGCTGCAGGGACGCGAGCCCGAGGGCCGCAAGGACGACCGCGTCATCTATACCGCGATCACCAACCCCGAGCTGCTGCGGCCCTGGCTCGATATCCTCGAGCGCCTCGAGGTTCCCCTGGAGGGCATCCACTCCGCGGCGGTGTTCAGCAGCGTGCTGCTCGAAGAGCTCGACCTCCTCTTTCCGAACACGCTGCTGGTGACGTTCACGCCGGGCGACGCGATGCGCCAGTCGTACTTCCGCGACCGCGAGATCAAGTTCAGCCGCCTGTCTCCCATCGACCTCGAAGAGGGACAAACGCTCGGCACCATGATCGCCGAGGAGACCACGCGCACCTGGCAATACCTCGACAGCCTGCGCCACTTCGGGCCCGAGGACCGGCTCGAGGTCTGCATCCTGATCCACAAGAGCGACCGTCCGGCGATCGAAACGGCGCTGCGCGATTTCGCGCAGCTGCAGTACCGCCTCCTCGACATGGACCAGGTCGCGGCCAAGCTGGGGCTGAAGCCTCCGCCGCTCGATTCGACCGCCGAGGAGGTGATGGTCCACCTCTTCCACCTGAGGCGCGCCGAGAACCATTTCGCTTCCTCGGAGCTGCGCCGCCATGCCACGCAGAGGCGCGCGCGCCTGCTCCTGAACCAGGTCTGCGTCGGGGTGCTTGCGGCGAGCATCGCCTGGGCCGGGTGGAGCGTCTCGCGCGTCTTCCGCACCAACGAGGCCGACCGGGCCGCCACGCAACAGCTCAATGCGTTGAACCGCGAGTTCGACGAGATCACGCGCTCGCTGCCCTCGTTCGGCGTCGGCGGCTCGACGATGCGCGACGCCGTCACTTTCTACAACCACGCCTTGCGCGACTTCCCGACGCTCTCCGGCTTCGTGGCGCCCCTGTCGGAAGTGCTGGGGACGCATCCCAACGTGCGCCTGAGCCAGCTCTCGTGGCAGGCCACCGACGATTCGAAGGCGGTGCCGCGAATCCAGACCTCCGCCTCGCGCAACGCCCCCAGCGTGACCGCGATCGCGACCGGCCCCGCGGCGGGCGGTGCCGCGCCCGCCGACACCAAGGCCGATCCGCCTTTCGCCGGCGGCCGCTACGAGGTGGCGCTCATCGAGGCGACCGTGAAGGTCGCGCAGAACGACTTCCGCAGCGCCATGAACGAGGTGGAGAGCCTCGTGGCCGACATCGCCCGGGTCGACGGCTTTCGCGCCGACGTGGTCGAGAGCCCGCTCGACACCAGCCCGAAGCTGGCGCTCCAGGGCAAGCACGGCGCCAGCGATCCCGCCATGATGGAGCCGCGTTTCGTCTTGAAGATCGTGCGCGAGCGGCGCGGCGCGGCATGAAGCAGATCTTCAGCGCCGGGGGCTTCAAGTCGCTGCGCGCGGCCTGGATCCTGCTGGTGGTGTCGGTCGCCTCGGCCGCGGGCATCGTCGCCGGGTCGCAGTGGTACTACGAGAAGGAGCAGCGCGACAGCGCGAACTTCGGCAAGCGGCTGCAGGAGGCGCGCGCGCGGGTCGAGGGCGCGCGGCGCGAGCGCGACAGCCTGCAGGTGTCCTCGGACGTCTTCCGCACGCTCGTCGAGCGCGGCATGCTGCAGAGCGAGAGGCGCCTCGACCTGGTCGAGCTCGTGAACGCGCTGCGCGCGCGCCACCAGCTTGCCACGCTCGACTACGAGGTCGCGCCGCAGCGCCCGCTGCAGCTTGCGGGCGGGCGGTTCTTCGCGTCGATCGACGTGCTCGCGAGCCGCGTGAAGCTGAAGGCGAGAGCCCTGCACGAAGGCGATATCATCGATTTCATGGACTCTCTCACGCGCACGCCACAGGGCTTCTACCCGGTCGATCGCTGCGTGATGCGCCGCGTGGAAGCGCCCAATCCCGATTCGATCCAGCCGCGCGTCGAAGCCGAGTGCGCGCTCGAGTGGATCACCCTCAAGGAAAAGCGTGGCGACCGCCCGAGCTAGGCGCGCCTTCGCGGCCCTGGCGCTGATGCTCGCCGCGCCCGCCGCGCAGTGCGTGCAGCTGGGCACGCTGTTCAATACGCCGGAGGAGCGCGCGCGGCTCGATCGCCTGCGTCGCGGCGAGCCCGACGCCGCCGGGCAGCCGGTGCGCGCCGGCACGCCCGCCCTTACAGGGTTCGTCAAGCGCAGCGACGGCCGCCACACGTTGTGGATCGACGGGACGCCGATCTCTATCGCCTCGCCCGAGGCCGGGCGCCTGCTCGAGCCGAGCGCGGTGCGCGACTACTCGCAGCACTCCGACGAATCGCTCAAGATCGAGCGCAAACCCGCGCGCTAGTCAAGCGCAGTCCGCAAATCGCGTTTTCCGGTTTCGCCGCTCGCGGGGGCGCACGCCCTGCTATCAAGAAGCCTCACGACGAAAGGAGGCGGCATGGCGCGGCACGTACGGCAACGAGGCGCGGCATTCGTTCTCGCGATGCTGCTGCTCTTCGCGGCGGTCGGCGTGGTGCTGGCCGTCGAGCTCGCCGCCTCGTCCACGGCGGCGCAACGCGACCGCGTGAGCGATCGCGCGCTCGCGCAGGCGCGCGAAGCCCTCATCGCCTACGCCACCGACCGCCCGATCAACTCTTCGGTCGGGCCCGGCTACCTTCCCTGCCCCGACCTGGACGACGACGGCTGGGCCGAGGCCACCTGCGGCTCGCAGAACGGCGACAGCGGGCAGTCCGAGCGGCTCGGACGGCTGCCGTGGAAAACGCTCGGCCTTCCCGACCTGCGGGATGGCCACGGCGAGAGGCTCTGGTACGCCGTGTCGAGCAAGTACAAGGGCCTGCTCAACTGCGCGGTGAGCCGCGCCTGCCTCGACATGACGCCCGACGCCGCGCTCGGAACCATCACCGTGCGCGACTCCGCGGGCACGATCCTTCACGACGGCGCCGTCGCGGAGGCGTATCGGGCGAACGCGGGCGGTGCCGTCGCGGTGGTGATCGCGCCCGGTCCTCCCCTCGCGCGCGTGCAACTCGACGGGAAGCGCGCCGAGCAGGTGCGCGCGTGCGCGCCGGGCGAGTGCGACGCCACCGGGCGCTGCCTCACCGATCCGCCGCAGCGCTCCGCGCGCTGCAATCCGTTGAACTACCTCGACGCGGCGCCGGGAGCGCGCTTCGGCGACGAGGATAACGCGGATTTTCGCGATCGCAACGACGCCGCGGGCCGCGCGCAGAATCGCAACGGCTTCATTCACGGCCCGGTGGTCCTGCCCGATGGAACGCTCGCCGTGAACGATCGCCTCACCGCGATCGGCTATCGCGACATCATGCCGCGCATCATGGCGCGGGTCGCGCTCGAAGTCTCGCATTGCCTGCGCTACTACGCGTCCCGCCCCGAGAACGGCGGGCGCTATCCCTGGCCCACGCCCGCATGCGCACAGGAGTCCGCCGATCCGCTTCTCGCCTGGAGAGGCCGGCGCGAGGTCTACTTCGGCCGCGTTCCCGACGCGCCGTTCGGCGACAGCGCGGCGCACGGCCGGCTCGACCGCTGGTGGCGCGCCGCCGCGCGCTCCCCGGAGAACCTCGCCGAGCTCCCGACGCGCGACGACGCATGCCGCATCGCGCTCGCGCCCGACGACGCGGGACCGCAGCGCAGCCGGCCCCCCGGCACGCCCGCCGACGAGGGACGTACCGCCGGGCGCTCCGAGAATTCGTGGTGGACCGCGTGGAAGCCCTTCGTTTTCTATGCGCTCGCGCACGGCTTCGCGCCCGCATCGCCGGAGCCTCCCGCGTGCACCGCGCAGTCTGCGTGCCTCGATCTGGTCGAGCCCTCGGGACGCGTCCTCGCCACGCAGAAGCACTTCGCCGTGCTCGTGGCGGGCGCGCCCCTGGTGCGCGAGGGGCTCGTGCAGAGCCGCTGGGCGGCCAATGTGGCGCAGGTGCGCGAGTGGCTCGAGGAGACCAATGCGCAGCTCGAAAGCGCGGGGAGCTGCCCCGGATCGCCGCCGCGCTTCACCTGCGAAGCGCTCGGCACGTGCAACCGCGTAACGGTGGCCGCGGCGAGCCGCGGGTTCAACGATGTGGTGCTTCCCTTCCCGTAGCGCGGCCTTCACGCTGGTGGAGGTGATGGTCGCCCTCGTCATCCTCACGCTGTTGCTGAGCGCCATCGCAGTCCCGCTCGCCGCGGTGCTCGACATGCGCCGCCAGGAGGAAACGCGCCGCACGCTCGACGAGGCGCGGGAAGCGCTGCTCGGCTTCGCGGGCTTCGCTCGCGACGCCTGGCCCGGGGAGCGCAATCGCATTCGCTACGCCGTCTTCGGCGGCGCGGTGAACGGTGTGGCGAATGCGCTCACGCGCGACAACGGCATGCAGATGGCGACTCTCGCGGGGCTGGGAGCCGCACCGCACTTCCTCATCATCTGCTCCACCGCGCAGGCCGCCACCGCTTCCAACTGCGGGACGGCGGCGAACCAGCTCACGCGGCGCGCGGCGCTGGTGCTGCTGTCCCTCGGACCCAACGCGGGCGCCACGCCCCCCGCGGGCAGCGACGAGGCGCGCAACCTCGCCGGCTCCGTCGTGTTCGTGTACCGCGAAGCTTCGCTCGCGGCGGGCAACGAGTTCGACGACATCCTGCTCTGGGTGCCGGTGCATCTCGTGATCAACCGGCTGCTGGTGGCCGGCCGGCTGCCGTGAGGAGCGTGGAAGCTTTATAATTCCATCATGAATCAGCGCGACAGCCGCCTTCCCATCGCCGACGTGCAGGCCACACCGGACACGCGCCGGCTGGCGATCGATCGCGTCGGGATCAAGTCGATCCGCCACCCGGCGCGCATCCAGGAGCGCGACGGCGGCATCCAGCACACGGTGGCGCACTTCAACATGTACGTGGGGCTGCCGCACCACTTCAAGGGCACGCACATGTCGCGCTTCGTCGAGATCCTGAACGCGCACGAGCGCGAGATCTCCCCGGACACGTTTCGCACCATGCTGCGCGAGATGATGCGCAAGCTCGAGGCCGAAAGCGGGCATATCGAGATGACCTTCCCCTACTTCGTGGCCAAGAAGGCGCCGATCTCCGGGGTCGCGAGCCTGATGGACTACGAGGTCACGTTCGTCGGCGAAATCGAAGAGGGCCGCGAGTCCTTCACGCTGAAGGTCCTCATTCCGGTGGCGAGCCTGTGCCCGTGCTCGAAGGAAATTTCGGCGCGCGGGGCGCCTGCTCAAGCGCCCCGACGAGAAGTTCGTGACCGAGAACGCCTACGACAACCCGAAGTTCGTCGAGGACATGGTTCGCGACATCGCCGCGCGCCTGAACACCGACCGGCGAATCGAAGGCTACGTGGTGGAGTCCGAGAACTTCGAGTCGATCCACAACCACTCGGCGTACGCCATGATCGCCAGGGCGATGCCCGCCCGGGGCGTAGCCTAGTAGCGCTTCGTCAGGGTGAGATTCTGTCCCTCGCGCCGCATTTCCACCCGGTTGAGGAAGCTGTTGCCCAGCAGCGCCCCGCCGATGCCGGGGGATTCGCTCACCGAAGCCTCGACGTTGAAGATCGTGATGTCGCCGATGGTCACGCTGTCGAGGGTCACTCGAAAGGTCGCCATGCGCCGCCCGTCGGCCACCACGGACTGGCCCCGCCGGCCGCTGCGGTAGTCGATTCCCAGGCGCGTGGCGTCCGCGGCCGCGAGCGAGATCGTGGTCGCGCCGGTATCGACGATGAAGCGCATGTAGCCGCCGTTGATCATCCCGTCGACGATGTAGTGGCCGCGCTCGTCGGGCCCCAGGGTGACGCTCTGGCGCGCGCCCGTTTGCGCCGCGCTCTCGAAATGCCGGCCCATCTCGATGGTCTCGCGCTTGCCGTCGATCTCGAAGATCGCGCCCTTCGAATCGGCGGAGATGAGGACCACGCCTTCGGCGGTCTTGTCGCCGACCGAGAGCGTGCGCGGAGCTCCGCGATTGATCGTGATCACCGCCTTGCCCGGAAAGAGGCCGATCACGTTCACATCGACGGCGCAGGCTCCCGTGCACGCGAGAGCGGCCGCCAGGATCAATCCACGATTTTTCATCGATGAGCGCTGCGAGAGCGGTCGCGGTATTTCGTTACTCGGACACCGAAGGTCCGGGCCATTTTGCCACATTCCTCGACGCTCGCCGCATCCCCTGGAAGCTGGTGAAGCTCGACGAAGGCGAGCCGGTTCCCGCCTCGAGCGCGGCGTTCTCCGGCCTCGGCTTCATGGGCGGGCCGATGAGCGCCAACGACGACCTCGAGTGGACCGTCCCGGTGCTGGATCTCATGCGCGACGCCGTCGACCGCGGCGTGCCGGTCATCGGGCACTGCCTCGGCGGGCAGATGCTCGCCAAGGCGCTCGGCGCGGAGGTGAAGCGCAACCCGGTGAAGGAGATCGGGTGGAACCGCGTGCGCCGCGAGGACACGCCGTTGGCGCGCCGCTGGTTCGGCGACGACCTCGGCGAGTTCGTGACCTTCCAGTGGCACGGCGAGACCTTCGCCATTCCGCCGCGCGGCGAGCGCATCCTCACCGGCGAGTACTGCCCCAACCAGGCCTACGTCGTCGACGACCGCCACCTCGGCCTGCAATGCCACGTCGAGATGACGCCCGAGATGATCGCGAGCTGGATCTCGAGCGGGGCCAGCGAAGTCGCGGCCAACCTGCACAGCCCCGCGGTGCAGCCGGTGGGCGAGATCCGGGCGCAGATGCGCGAGCGCCTGCCCGCGCTGGAAAGTGTGGCGGAGCGGCTCTATACGCGCTGGGTGGAGAAGCTCAGGAAGTAGGCGCGAGGTCGAGCGCGAGAAAGCGCACGCCGTCGACCGGGTTTTCGTTGTACGGCGCGGTATCGACGAATCCGAGCTCGCCGTACAAGCGCTGCGCCTCGCCCATCGCGGGAAGCGTGTCGAGCTTGAGCGCGCGGTAGCCGAGAGCGCGCGCTTCGTCGATGACGCACTCGGCGAGCGTGCGGCCGAGCCCCATGCCGCGAAAGGCGGCGCGCACGTAGAGACGCTTCATCTCGGCCGCGCCATCGGCCAGCGGTCGCAGCGCCACGCACCCCGCCGGCTCGCCCGAGATGCGCGCGAGCAACAACCGCCCGCGTGGCCGTGCGTAGTCTCCCGGCAGCGCTGCGAGCTCTTGGTCGAAGTTCTGGAAGCAAAGATTCACGCCGAGCCCCTCCTGGTACTCGACGAAGAGCCGCCGGCACGCCTCGACGGCTTGCCGGTCGAGCGCCTCGGCGATGCCGAAGCCCGAGGAATGCTCGATCGCCGCCACGCGAGCGCCTATTCGCGGAAGTTCTGGTAGGAAAGGGGCACGTCGGTCACGCCCTTGCGCACTGCTTGTATCGCCTCCTGCAGCGTGTCCTTCTTGGCACCGGTGACGCGCACGACGTCGCCCTGGATCGATGCGGTGACCTTGAGCTTCTGGTCCTTCAGCATCTTCACGATGCGCTTGGCGAGCTCCTGCTCGACGCCGTTCTTGACGACCATCTTCTGCTTCATCTTGTCGCCGCCGATCTTCTCCGGGTCGGAGAGCTCGATGAAGCGCGCATCCACGCCGCGCTTGGCGAACTTCGCCATCAGCACGTCGCGCACCTGCTGCAGCTTGAACTCGCTGTCGGCGAAGGCGGCGAGCTCGTGCTCCTTCTCCTTCAGCTCGATGCGCGCATCCGACCCCTTGAAGTCGAAGCGGTTGGCGATCTCCTTGTTGGCCGTGTCCACCGCGTTCTTCACTTCCACGGCGTTGGCCTCGCACACAATGTCGAACGACGGCATCGCTATTTCCTCCCGCGCTTGGCGGCGATCCGCATCCGCAGCGCATTGAGCTTGATGAATCCGCCCGCGTCGGCCTGGTTGTAGGCGCCGCGGTCCTCTTCCATGGTGGCGATCGCCTGGTCGAAGAGCGAGTCCTTCGAGGCTCTCCCCGTCGTCAGTACCGTGCCCTTGTACAGCTTTACGCGCACACGCCCGTTCACATACTCCTGCGAGGCATCGATGAGCCCCTGCAGCAGGGTGCGCTCGGGGCTGAACCAGTAGCCGTTGTAGACCATGCGCGCGTAGCGCGGCATCAGGTCGTCCTTCAACGCCACCACCTCGCGGTCGAGCGTGATCGATTCCATGGCACGGTGGGCCTTCAGCATGATGGTGCCGCCCGGTGTCTCGTAGCAACCGCGCGACTTCATGCCGACGTAGCGGTTCTCGACGAGGTCGAGGCGCCCCACGCCGTGCTTGCCGCCGAGGCGGTTCAGCTCCGTGAGCACCTGCGCCGGCGTCATCTGCTTGCCGTTGACGGCGACGATATCGCCCTTGCGGTACTCGAGCTCCACATGCTCGGGCTTCCCCGGGGCCTTTTCGGGCGACACCGTGATGCGCCACATCGACTCCTCGGGCTCGAAGTCCGGATCCTCGAGGATCCCGGACTCGTAGGAAATGTGCAGCAGGTTGGCGTCCATCGAGTACGGCGCCCCGCCCTTGCGCTTCTTGAAATCGACCGGGATGCCGTGCTTGTCGGCGTATCTCAGCATGCTCTCGCGCGAGGTGAGGTCCCATTCGCGCCACGGCGCGATGATCTTCACGTCCGGCATCAGCGCATACGCGGTGAGCTCGAAGCGGACCTGGTCGTTGCCCTTGCCGGTTGCGCCGTGGGCGATCGCGTCGGCACCGGTCTTCTTCGCGATCTCGACCAGCTGCTTGGCGATCAGCGGGCGCGCGATCGAGGTCCCGAGCAGGTACTCGCCCTCGTAGACGGCGTTGGCGCGGAACATCGGGAAGACGAAGTCGCGCACGAACTCCTCGCGCAGGTCCTCGACGAAGATCTTCTTGACTCCCATCTGCTTCGCCTTGGCGCGTGCCGGCTCGAGCTCCTCGCCCTGGCCGATGTCGGCGGTGAACGTGATGACCTCGCAGCCGTAGCTGTCCTGCAGCCATTTGAGGATCACGGATGTGTCGAGGCCGCCGGAGTAGGCGAGGACGACCTTCCCGGGCTTCATCTTCGGTTTGTTCTTCATTGGGCGTTGTTCATTGGGGCAATCTGAGGAGGGTGCGCTGCTCGGGCTCCGGCTCGCGCTTGAACGCGAGTGCCCGCGCCTCGAAGTGGCCGGCGCCGCCATAGACGATGGGAAAACCCGCCGCTCGCAGCGTCGTCACGAGCGAGCCGCCGGTGAATCCGTTCTTGTGGGCGTAGTAGTCCTGCCCGGTGGACTCGATCTCGCGCCCCCAGCCGTAGATCACGTCGTTCACGGTGATGGGCCCGTCCTGGGAGACGTAGAGCACGTCGTCAGGGCCGAGGTGCCGCCGCGCCATGTCCTCGAACACCAGCTGCAGGTCCGGGACCGCGACCTCGGCGAAGCCGTCGTCGCGCAGCACGTGCAAGAAGCCGGCGAGCACCCGCCCCAGGTCGTGGCGCCAGTAGTGCTCCAGGTTGTGCGAGCAGTAGACCGCGTCGTAGGTCGCGGCCGGCAGCGTGGCCAGCTCGCGCGCGTCGCAGACCACGTCCGGGGCACGGCTCGCGTCGATGTCGAGCAGGACGTGCTCCCAGCCATCGTAGTGGCGCGGCACGACGATGCGCTTGCTGCCGCCGCCCACGTTGAGGAACCGCTTCACGTCTCGACCCGCCCCAGCAGGAGGTATTCCATCAGCGCCTTCTGCGCGTGCAGCCGGTTCTCGGCCTCGTCCCACACCACGCTCTGCGGCCCGTCGATCACGTCCGCCGACACCTCCTCGCCGCGGTGCGCCGGCAGGCAGTGCATGAAGAGCGCCTCGGGGCGGGCCTTCGCCATCACCGCGGCGTCGACGATGAAGCCCGCGAACGCCTTCTGGCGCGCGGCGTTCTCCTCCTCGAATCCCATGCTCGTCCAGACGTCGGTCGTGACGAGGTCGGCGCCCTCTGCAGCCGCGCGCGGCTCGTCGAAGACGGCCACGCGCCCGCCTGCCGCCTGCACGCGCGCTGGATCGGGGGCGTACGCCTTGGGGGTGGCGATTCGCAGGTCGAAGCCCAGCACCGTCGCCGCCTCGATCCAGCTGGTGCACATGTTGTTGCCGTCGCCGATCCACGCGACCGTCCGGCCCGCGATCGGCCCGCGATGCTCGTGGAAGGTGTAGACGTCGGCGAGCACCTGGCAGGGATGGTGCTCGTTGGTGAGCCCGTTGATCACCGGCACGCGCGACTGCGAGGCGAAGCGCTCGATGATCGCGTGCTCGAAGGTGCGGATCATGACGATGTCGACCATGCGCGAGATGACGCGCGCGACGTCCTCGATGGGCTCGCCGCGGCCCAGCTGCGTCTCGCCCGTGTTGAGCACGATCGACGAGCCTCCCAGCTGGTGGATGCCGGCTTCGAACGACACGCGCGTGCGCGTCGAGCTCTTCTCGAAGACCATTGCCAGCATGCGGTCGGCGAGCGGCTGGTAGGCGACGTAGTTCTTGAACCGCTCCTTGATCAGGCGTGTGCGGCTGAAAAGGTGTTCGAACTCCCCGCGCTCGAAGTCGGTGAGCCGCAGGAAATGCTTCACGCGGCGGCGGCGGCGGCCGCTTCGGCGAGAAACGTCTTCACCAGCGGCACCAGGATGGCGACGAGCTGCTTCGCCTCCTCCTCGCGGATCACGAGCGGCGGCAGCAGGCGCACGACCGTGTCGGCGGTGACGTTGATCACGATCCCGGCTTCCAGGCCGCGGCGCACGAGGTCGCCGCACGGCCGGTCGAGCTCCACGCCGAGCATGAGCCCCAGGCCGCGGATCTCCTTCACGCCCGCCACGCCGGCGAACCCGCGCTCCAGGCCCGTCCTGATCACCTCTCCCATGCGGCGCGCATGCTCGAGCAGGCCGTCCTTCTCGATCACTTCGAGGGTGGTGAGCCCCGCGACGGACACCAGGGGCCCGCCGCCGAATGTCGTGCCGTGGTTGCCGGGCTTGAACACCTTCGCGGCGCTTCCCCTGCCGAGGCACGCGCCGATCGGCACTCCCGAGCCCAGTCCCTTGGCGAGCGTCATCACGTCGGGCGTGATCCCGGCCCATTGGTGCGCGAACCACTTGCCGGTGCGGCCGATGCCGCTCTGCACTTCGTCGATCATGAGCAGCCACTGCTTGCGATCGCAGAGCGCCCGCAGCTGGCGCAGGTAGTCCGCGTCGGCGACGTAAATGCCGCCTTCGCCCTGCAGCACTTCCAGCAGGATGGCGACGATCGACTGGTTCTCGGCGATGCGCTCGACGGCGGCGTAGTCGTTGTACGGCACGCGCAGGAACCCGCCCATCAGCGGCTCGAACCCCGCCTGCGCCTTGCGCGAGCCGGTGGCGGAGAGGGTGGCGAGCGTGCGGCCGTGCCAGGCCTTCTCCATCACGACGATGGTGGCGTTGCCGATGCCGCGGTGGTGCCCATGCAGGCGCGCGATCTTGATCGCGCACTCGTTGGCCTCGGCGCCCGAGTTGGCGAAGAAAGCGTTGTCCATCGCGGCGAGCGCGCAGACCTTTTCGGCGAGCTTCTCCTGCTCGGGGACACGGAAGAGGTTCGACGTGTGGATGAGTTTGCCCGCCTGCTCGCTCAACGCGCGCACCAGCGCCGGATGGGCGTGGCCCAACCCGTTGACCGCAATGCCCGCCAGGGCATCCAGATATTTCCTGCCCTCGGTGTCCCAGAGCCACGCGCCCTCGCCGCGCGCGAAGGCGACGGGTTGCGGGGCGTACGTCTGCATCAAGTGGGTATCGGCCATGAGTTCCCCTCCCCCAAAAAACAGAAGCGGCGGCCTTTAAGCCGCCGCCGGCTCGTTGCTCGCCAAACTCTAAGTGCGGGCGCCCAGCGCCTTGATCTGGGCTGCAAGCCGGCTCTTATGTCGCGCCGCCTTGTTCCTGTGGATGATGCGCTTGCCGGCGATCGCGTCGACGGTCGCCTGCTCCGACTTGAGGGCCGCTTCGGCGGCCGCGCGGTCGCCCGAGGCGATTGCCTTCTGGACTTTCTTGATGGCGCTGCGCAGCGTGGTGCGCAGGCTCACATTGGCCGCGCGCTGCTTGATGGATTTCTTGGCGCGTTTCGCGGCCTGCTTGGTGTTTGCCATTGATCTCGCTTTCCTGACTCGAAGAATCCAAAACGAAGCCTGATATGATACACGGCTTGTTCATACAAAACAAAGCCCTAGGCCGATGAATCTGCTCAGGGCCGCGGCATCCGTGAGCGCCATGACGCTGCTGTCGCGCATCACGGGCTTCATCCGCGACACCCTCCTCGCGATTTTTTTCGGCGCCGGCATGGCGATGGACGCTTTCGTCGTCGCCTTCCGCATTCCCAACTTGCTGCGCCGCCTCTTTGCCGAAGGCGCTTTCACGCAAGCCTTCGTTCCGGTGCTGGGTGAATACCGCAACCGGCGCGGAGAGGCGGCCACGCGCGAGCTCGCGGGCAAAGTGCTCGGCGCGCTCGCCGCGGCGCTCTTCATCGCCACGCTCATCGGCGTCATCGCCGCGCCGCTGATCGTCTATCTCAGCGCCAGCGGTTTCGCGAAGGATCCCGACAAGTTCGCGCTCACCGTGACGCTGCTGCGCATCTGCTTTCCGTACATCCTCTTCGTCTCGCTGGTGTCGTTTTCGGCGGGCCTGCTGAACACCTACGGGTCGTTCAAGGCGCCGGCCTTCACGCCGGTGCTGCTCAACCTTTCTTTCATCGCCTTCGCCCTCCTCGTGGCACCCCGCCTCGAACAGCCGGTGGTGGCGCTCGCATGGGCGGTGTTCTTCGGCGGAGTGGCGCAGCTCGTTTTCCAGATTCCGTTCCTGAAGCGGATCGGCATGCTCACGATGCCGAAATGGGACCCGCGCGACGAAGCGGTGATCCGGATCCTGAAGTTGATGGCGCCCGCCGCACTCGGAGTGTCGGTGGCGCAGGTGAGCTTGCTCATCAACACGCAGATCGCCTCGTGGCTGGGCGACGGCAGGATGTCGTGGCTCTACTTCGCGGACCGTCTGATGGAGTTTCCCTCGGCGCTCCTGGGCGTGGCGCTGGGGACGGTGCTGCTCCCGGCGCTGGTGCGCCACCACAGCACCGAAGACACCCGGTCGTACTCGCGCCTGCTCGACTGGGGCCTGCGCGTGACGCTGCTGCTCGCTTCTCCCGCCGCGCTCGCCCTCGCGCTCCTCGCGGTGCCGCTCGTCTCCACGCTCTTCTGGCACGGCGAATTCCTGCGCCACGATGTCCTCATGACGCGCAACGCCCTCATCGCCTACGCGGTGGGCCTCGTGGGAATCATCCTCGTGAAGGTGCTCGCCCCCGGCTTCTACGCGAAGCAGAATGTGCGCACGCCGGTGCGCGTGGCGATCGTGACGCTGGTGGTCACGCAGCTGCTGAACGCGGCGTTCGTCCCGTGGCTCGATCACGCCGGCCTGGCGCTCGCCATCTCCGTGGGCGCCTGCTTCAACGCATTCTGGCTGTGGATCCTGATGCGCCGCTCCGGCGCCTATTCCCCCGAGCCGGGCTGGGGCGCCTTCCTGCTCAAGCTCGCCGTGGCGCTCTATCTGATGGGCGGCGCGCTCTGGTTCTCGATGGGCACCGAGGGCTCATGGTTCGAGATCCCGGCAGCGGCGCGCGCGTGGAAGCTGGCCATTGTCATCCTCGCGGGAACCGTGGCCTACTTCGCCGCGCTCGCCGTCATGGGCTTCCGCCTGCGCCATTTCTCGCGCCACGAGTGACGCGTGAAGATCCTGCGCCACGCGCCTCCCGCCGCGGAAACCGCGCTTGCCATCGGCAGCTTCGACGGCGTGCATCTCGGCCACGCCGCGCTGATGCGCGAGGTGGTCGCGCAAGCCCACAAGCGCGGGCTGGAAAGTGCGGTGCTCACCTTCGAGCCGCTGCCGCGCGAATTCCTCGCGGGCGATGAAGCGCCGGGGCGCTTGAGCTCGCTCGCCGAGCGCCTCGCCGCCATCGAGCAAACCGGGATCGGGACCGTGCTCGTGCAGCGCTTCGACGCGCGCTTTGCCTCCCTCACGGCCGAGGCCTTCCACGAGCGCATGCGCAGCCACTACCGCGCGCGCTGGGTCGGTGTGGGCGAGAACTTCCGCTACGGCAAGGGACGGCGCGGCAACGCGGAGCTGTTGGCGGCAGCGGGGAAGTCGCTGGGCTTCGAGGTCGCCGCGATGCCCGCGGTCGTCGCGGACGGCGAGCGCATCTCGAGCACGCGCGTGCGCGAGGCGCTCGCACACGGCGCGTTCGACGAAGCCCGGCGCCTGCTCGGTCGCCCCTATGCGATCTGCGGACACGTGGTTCACGGGGCGAAGCGCGGCCGCGGCCTCGGCTTTCCCACCGCCAACGTGCGCCTCGCACGCCCGAAGCCGGCCCTCGGCGGCATCTTTGCGGTAAAATGCTTCGGTGCAGCAACTCGCGGACTCGAGGGAGTGGCGAGCCTCGGAATCAACCCGGCCGTGCGGGACGGCGGCCCGGCGACTCTCGAAGCGTTCCTCTTCGATTTCTCAGGCGACCTCTACGCTCGCCGCCTCACCATCGAGTTCGTGAAGAAGCTGCGCGACGAGGCCGATTTCGCCTCGCTCGACGAGCTGCGCGCGCAGATCCGGCGCGACTGCGACGCGGCGCGCGAGTATTTCCGCGCGCGCGAGGACAATGAGGCGGCACCCTGATGGCCAACGATACGGCGACCGACTACAAGAGCACGCTCAATCTTCCCGACACGCCGTTCCCGATGCGCGGGGACCTGGCGAAGCGGGAGCCGCAGTGGATCAAGGCCTGGCAGGAAACGCGCCTCTACGAGCGCATCCGCGAGCACAGCCGCGGGCGCCCCAAGTACGTGCTGCACGACGGCCCGCCCTACGCCAACGGCGACATCCATATCGGCCACGCGGTGAACAAGATCCTGAAGGACCTCGTGGTGAAGTCGAAGACGATGGCCGGCTTCGACGCGCCTTATACGCCCGGGTGGGACTGCCACGGCCTGCCGATCGAGCACCAGATCGAGAAGAAGCATGGCCGCAATCTCGAGCCCAACAAGGCGCGCGCATTGTGCCGCGCGTACGCCGCCGAACAGATCGAGCGGCAGAAGAAGGACTTCCAGCGCCTCGGCGTGCTCGGCGACTGGGACCATCCGTACAAGACGATGGACTTCCAGACCGAGGCCTCGGAGATCCGCGCGCTCGGGCGCATCTGGAAGAACGGTCTTCTTTACCGCGGCTTGAAGCCCGTCAACTGGTGCATCGATTGCGCCTCCGCGCTCGCCGAAGCCGAGGTCGAATACGAGGACCGCACTTCGCCCGCGATCGACGTGGCCTTCGCGGCGGCGGACCCCGCGCGCGTTGCCGCGGCCTTCGACGCGCCGGGAAAACCCGCGCGCATTTTCGCCGTCATCTGGACCACCACGCCGTGGACCCTCCCGGGCAACCAGGCGATCGCCGCGGGCGCCGAAGTCGAGTACGAGTTGGTCGAGACGGAGCGCGGAGCGCTCATCCTCGCCGCCCCGCTGCGCAAGGCCTGCCTCACGCGCTACGGGCTCGAGGCGAAGGCGATCCTCGGACGCGCGACCGGCGCGGCCCTCGAAGGCCTGAAGTTCCGCCATCCTTTCATCGACCGCGAAGTGCCGATGGTCCTTGCCGGGCACGTGACGGTCGAATCCGGCACGGGCCTGGTGCACACCGCGCCCGCCCACGGCGTCGAGGACTTCGAGGTCGGCACGAGGTACCGGCTGCCGTTCGACCAGCCCGTGGACGATCACGGCCGCTTCAAGCCGACCGTGCCGCATTTCGCCGGCATGAGCGTGCGCGAGGCCGAGAAGCCGATCCTCGAGCTGCTGGGGAAGAACGGCGCGCTGCTGCACCAGGAAGCGTTCCGCCACAGCTATCCGCACTGCTGGCGCCACAAGACGCCGATCATCTTTCGCGCCACGACGCAGTGGTTCATCGGCATGGACAAGCCCGCGCACCTCGGCCTGCCCGGCACGGACGGCCACACGCTGCGCGAGATCGCGATCCATGCGATCAACAACACGCGCTTCTATCCCGAGTGGGGCCGCTCGCGCCTGACGGCGATGATCACCGGTCGTCCCGACTGGACGCTCTCGCGCCAGCGCTACTGGGGCGTGCCGCTGACCTTCTTCCTCGACCGCGAGAGTGACGAGCTGCATCCCGACACCGAGGAGATCCTCGAGAAGGCGGCGCGGAAAGTGGAGGCGGGCGGAATCGAGGCGTGGTTCGCGGCGAGCTGCGAGGACTTCGGGGTGGATCCGGCGCGCTACCGCAAGCTCACCGACACCGTGGACGTGTGGTTCGATTCGGGCACGACGCATTTCTCCGTGCTGCGCAAGCTCGCCGAGCAGAAATGGCCGGCGAACCTCTATCTCGAAGGCTCCGACCAGCATCGCGGCTGGTTCCAGTCGAGCCTGCTCACCGGCTGTGCCATGGACGGGCGCGCGCCCTACGATGCGCTGCTCACGCACGGCTTCACGGTCGACGGCCAGGGCCGCAAGCAGTCCAAGTCGCTCGGCAACGTGATCGCGCCGCAGAAGATCTCCGATACCCTGGGCGCGGAGATCATCCGCCTGTGGGTCGCCGCGACCGACTATTCGGGCGAGCTGTCGATCTCCGACGAGATCTTGAAGCGCGTGGTCGAAAGCTACCGGCGCATTCGCAACACGCTGCGCTT
>WNFI01444731.1_pt1 | contig 18186 bp, 14 predicted proteins | sample 5400471 | NCBI WGS metagenome assembly WNFI01 (sample SAMN13153348, study PRJNA577476) | soil metagenome | isolation source: 100 cm saprolite on Douglas fir-dominated hillslope | place: USA:California | collected 2013-09-17 | reverse complement strand
GCGGCGATGAAGGCCGCACGGACGCCGTGCCGCTCCAGTTCCCTGATCGCGCTGATCGTCGTTCCGCCTGGCGACGTCACCGCTTCGCGCAGGATCACCGGATGCTCACCGGATTCCCTGAGCATCGTGGCCGCGCCGTAAACGGCCTGCTTGACCATCTCGAGCGCCGATGCGCGTGACATTCCCAGCAGGATGCCCGCGTCCACCATCGACTCGACAAGGAAATAAACGTATGCGGGGCCGCTGCCGGATAGCGCCGTGGCGGCGTCCTGCTGCGACTCGGGAATCCGCAGCACCTTGCCGACCGGCCCGAGCAGCTCCTCGGTCCTGCGCAGGTGCTGCTCGCCCGCGTAGCGCCCTGGCGAGATCACGCTCATCGCCTCGTCCACCAGCACGTGTGTGTTGGACATCACCCGGACCACCGCGGCTTGCGCGCCGAGCCTGGACTCGATGAACCTGGTCGTGATCCCGGCGGCCACCGAGATCACCAGCTGATCCGCGTTGACGTGCGGCGCGATCTCCTCCAGCAGGCCGGCCATGTCTTGCGGCTTTACGGTGATCACGAGCGTGTCCGCTTTGTCGGCAGCCTCGCCCGCCGAGGTCACGTCGATGCCATAGGAGTCGTGCAGCGCTTCTGCCCGCTCCGGCCTGCGCACGGCAGCGATGACGCCGGATGGCGCCACGCCGGCCCTGAGCATCCCGGACAGCAGCGCCTCGCCCATCTTCCCCGCACCAAGAATCGCGATCATTCTCCGAGCCTAGCCCGGCCCGGGGCGCCGGGCTCCGGGCGTTAGCGCTAGTGGCGGGAGGCGAGCGCGCGGAGGAAGAACGTCAGGTTCGCCGGCCGCTCAGCGAGCCTGCGCATGAAGTACCCGTACCAGTCGCTCCCGTATGGCAGGTACACCCTCACCTGCGCGCCCTCGGCCGCCAGGCGGGCCTGCTCGTCGGTCCTGATGCCGTACAGCATCTGATACTCGAAGCTGCCGGAATCGCGGCCAATGGTGGTGACTCGCGACTTCGCGATCGCGATGAGCCGCGGGTCGTGGGTGGCCAGCATCGGGTAGCCGCGGCCATCGAGCAGTATCCGCATGCACCGCGCGTAGCTGCGATCGATCTCCGACCGGGCAGCGAACGCGAACCCGTCGGGCCCCTGGTAGGCGCCTTTGCACAGCCGTACCCGTGACCCGGCCACGGCCATGGCCTCGCAGTCGCCCGGGCTGCGGCGGAGGTACGACTGAATCACGCAGCCCAGGTCGGGAAAGTCCGCGCGGAGCTCGTTGACCAGGCGCAGCGTCGCCTCGGCTCTGGCCTGCTCCTCCATGTCGACCGTCACCGTGGTGCCAGCCGCGCGGGCGGCAGCGCAGATCCTGACGATATTCTCCGCCGCCGTCTTCGCACCGTGCTCGGGCAGGCCAAGCCCGACAGCGGTTGGCTTAACCGACACCTCAGCCCTTCCGCCGACGGTCAGGCCTGCGGAGGCGAGCAGGTCAAGCAGGGCAACGTACTCGCTCGCGACGGCGGCGGCCTGGTCCGGGTCGACCGTATCCTCGCCGAGATAGTCGATCGTGACCGACAGGCCCTGGCCGATCAGCCGCTCGGCGACGGCGAGAGCGGCAGCCGCGCTGTCCCCGGCCACGAACCTCGTCACCACGTCCCTGGTCAGTGGCACGGTCGTGATCAGCTGGCGGACCTGTTGGCTGGCCGAGGCGGCCAGCAGAACTCGGCGCAGCACGGCAGTGCACCTCCATGAAGCACGAGCGAAGAGCCAGTTCCTGCCGGCACAGGTTACTCCTGCACCGCTGGTCTGCCGGGTCGCTGGTCAGGCTGCCACGATCCGCCGCGGCTGTCGCCCTGCGTCCCGTTACTCCTCTTGCTCTCAGTCTTCGCCCAACGGCCCAGCCTGGCCAGAGTTAAACCCCTGCGCCCCTGGCCTACTCGCGGCGGGACCTCCGGCCGAGGGTGATCTTGACGTTCGCCCCCGCATCCGGCGCCACGATGACTTCCTGAGCCGCGCTGATCTCGGCGACCTGCAGCGCTTCGGTGACCGGGAGGGTGCGCTTGACCAGAGCGAGCGCGATCGGCCCGAGCTCGTAGTGCCTGGCGCGGGAGCCGGCGAAGCCTACTGCCACCGCGCCGGCATGAACCAGATCGCCGTGGCCAGGCAGCCTGTCCGCGCTCCCGTCCAGGTGCAGCATGACGAGCCGGCGCGGGGGGTGACCGAGGTTATGTACCCGGGCAACGGTCTCCTGGCCGCGGTAGCAGCCCTTGTCTAGTTGCACGGCGGACCCGATCCAGCCCACTTCGTGCGGGATCGTCCGGTGATCGGTGTCGATCCCGAACCTGGGCCGGTGCGCGGCGATCCGCAGCGCCTCGTGCGCCCAGATCCCGGCCAGCCTGAAGCCGCGACGACGCAGGCCGGCTGCGACCTTCTCGACCTGACCGCGCTCGACGACCAGGTCAGTAGCGAAGCCGAAGTCCATCGCGGCGGCCGCGTCGTCAGCGGCCTCGGCATCAACATCCGGCCCCATGACCGTGAGCACGGCGTAGCCGCCCGTCACGTCCTCCGCCTCGACTCGCATCATGAACCGCATCGACTCGAGGAAGCCCAGCAGCGAAGGCGCCTCGCCAGGTTCGGTGTGGATCCATGTGTACGTGCCGTCATCGACCAGGCTGAGATGGTGCTCCACGTGACCGTGCGGGCTGAGAATCAGCGACTCCCGGGCGCTGCCAGCGGGCAGGTCGTCGAGCTTGTTGGTGCTGATGCTGTTCAGCCAGCTGAGCCTGTCCTGACCAGCGATCCTGAGCACGTCCCGGTTCGAGCGGTCGACCAGGCCGGCCGCATCGGCTAGTGCCCGTTGCTCGGCGAAGGGATCACCGTAGTGCGCGGCCACGCCCACGTCAGGTCGGTCGGCCACGACGGCGCCGGGAACCGCTAGCAAGGGACTGTCCATACCGCAAGGCTATGCGCTGAGCGCGATGAACCGCGGGACGGTCCCTCGGGCCTCCGCCTGCTGCCGGCCTGTTCGGGAGCCCGGGCACCGCGGTCACGTTTCGGTGACGGCTCCGCCGCTGACGATCAGCCGTCGCGTCACCCGGACCCGCCCGGCCATAGTGCGGTCGTGCGTCACGATGAGCAGTGTCCCGTCGTAGCGGTCGAGGGCCTGCTCTAGCTGCTCGATCGCCGGCAGATCAAGGTGGTTGGTGGGCTCGTCGAGTACCAGCAGGTTTGCCCCCGAAGCCGTCAGCAGCGCCAGGTCGGCTCGGGTCCGCTCCCCGGGCGAGAGCAGGGCGACCGGCCGCCGGACATCGTCGGCGCCAAGGCCGAACTTCGCCAGCAGGGTCCGCGCGTCCGACTCCAGCAGCCCGGACGCCGCGCTGAACGCGTCGAGCAGACGGGCCCGGGCCTCGAACGTCAGCCTGCCCTGGTCGATCTCACCGATCCGCACCGAGGCCCCGAGCGATTGGCGTCCCTCGGCGAGCGGCGTCCGACCGAGCAGCGCCTGCAGCAGCGTGGTTTTGCCCGAGCCGTTGTCGCCCTGGACCAGCATCCGCTCGCCCCAGTTGAGCTGCATGCTGACCGGGCCGAGCTGGAAGTTGCCGCGCCGCACCACGGCCTCGGACAGGACCGCGACGATGTCGCCGCTTCGCCGGGCGGCACCGAAGCGGAGCCGTAGTTCCCACTCCTTGCGTGGCTCGGCGACCGGCTCGAGTCGCTCGGCCGCCCGCAGCGCCGCGGCACCCCGCGCAGCCTGGTGCTGCGCTCCCTCGACCATTCCGCGCCTGATGTTCTTGTCCGGCTCCTTCCGCCGCGTCGCCGCGCTCTTCGCCGAGCGCTCGCCGGAACGGGCCCATTCCTGCTGCCGCCGTGCGCGCTCGATCAGCTCATCCCGCCCGGCAGCGTAGGTCTCGTAAGCTTCGGCGGCCCTCGCCCGGTCGCGCTCCAGTTCCTCGCGGTACGCACGGTAGCCGCCGCCGTACAGCTTCACCTCGCGCGTATGCGGGTCGATCTGCACGACCTGCCGCGCGGTCCGCTCGAGGAACGCGCGGTCGTGCGACACGACGGCCAGGCCGCCGCGGAACGCCGTGAGGTGACTCTCGAGCAGCTCAAGGCCGGTCAGGTCCAGGTCGTTGGTTGGCTCGTCCAGCAGCAGCACGTCGAATCTCGCCAGCAGCACCGCTGCGAGCGCCAGCCTGGCCGCCTGACCGCCGGAATACCCAGCCGCCTGCCGGTTGAGATCGGCCGGCAAGCCGAGCCCGGCGCCCAGCTCGGTAGCTCGTGCCTCAAGGTCAGGGCCGCCAAGCGCGAGATAGGTATCGAGCGCGGCGGCGTAGTCCAGGCCAGCCTGACTCTCGCTCAGGCTGGCCTGGGCCAGCCGGTCAGAGGCGGCGAGCATGGCCGCTTCGGCCGCTGCGACGCCGGTCCGCCGGGCGATGTACTCCATCGCCGTCTCGCCGCGGCGGCGATCGCGCTCCTGCGGCAGATAGCCGACCGTGCCGGCGCCGCTGACCGTACCCGCGTCTGGCTGCACCAGGCCAGCAAGCACACGCAGGAGGGTGGACTTGCCCACGCCGTTCGGCCCGACAACCGCGATCCGGTCCCTGGCAGCGATCGTCAGGCTGGCGTCCCGCAGCACGGCAAGAGCACCGTACGAGACGCAGACACCGCGGGCAGTCAGCAGGGACACTTCGCCACCCTAGACGGGAGGCTCGAGTGGCTGCCGCTCAATTACCGGTCAGCTGGCGCCGCTCGCTGGTCGATGCCGCCGGCTGGTGCTCGCCGCTACGCGCCGGTCGGTGCCTGCGCTGGCCGGCACTGCGCGCAGGTACCGAAGACGGTCAGGTGGCCAACATCGGTCTCGAAGCCAAACTCCGCATCCAGGGCCCGGACCAGGGATCCGACAGCCGACGGGTCGAGCTGGATGATCGCGCCGCAACTGCGGCAGACGAGGTGGACATGGTGGGAGTCGGAGGCCAGGTGATACCGGTGCGCACCGTGCCCGAGATGCGTGTGCGTGACCAGGCCGATCTGCTCGAGCAGCTCAAGGGTTCGGTAGACGGTGGAGAGATTGACTCCGACTGCCGTCTGCTTGACCTCGGCGTAGATCTCCTCGGGAGTAGCGTGCTCGAGCCTCGTGACGGCCTCGAGGACGAGCTGGCGCTGCGGGGTAACCCGGTAACCGCCGGCCCGCAGCGTGTCATCCCACGTCTGCGACATACTGCCGATTCTAGTGAGGTCCGGATAACCGACTTGCCGGTCGACGCGAACGTGTCGTAGCGTGCTGGCTAACGCGGGAAAGGAGGTGGTCCAACAGAATGCATAGATGTCGGACTCGCGAGGTGGCTGTCAGCTAGCCGCCGTCCCGTGGAGCGCATCACGCGTAGCGGATGCGCGCGTCACCGGCCTGCGAACCAGTCTTTCCTGACTGCGTTCAGCGTGCCGCCAAGGCGGCGGTCGGCGAATACACGGCAGACACCGGACCCCCGGGTGATCGGCCTTGTCCAGCCGGTCCCCGCGATGGTCTGCCTCGGCAGGCCAGGCGCGGGAGCAGCCCGGGGGCTTCTCTTTTGCTAATCGCCGGCAGCGACTCTTTTGCTAATCGCCTGCAGCGGCGCCTTCCACGCGCTTGAGTTGGGCGGACAGATGCGCTTGGAGCGGCTGCCCGACAGCTGCCATGTCGTAGGCATAGGCCAGATCCTGGCCGACCAGACCGTACAGCCGCTGGCCGGCGGTTACCTCCTTGGCCGTCGCTGTGCGGACAACGGCGTCGGTCGCCATTTCTATCTTGGTGCTGGTGATCGTGCCGATGTAGATCTCGGTGATCCCGGTCGGGTGCGTGATAAGCACCTCCAGGCCATTGTCGGGCTGCGGGCGCCAGAAGCCGACTTCCATATGCGACGGACGGCCAATAGTCCCGTCCTCCTCAAGCAGCCAGGCCCTGCTGGAGTAGATCAGGAATGGCTTTCCGTTGTGGCTGAAGGAGATTTCCTCGCCGTAGTTGGCGCTCTGGATCGTGGGATAGCCCAGCACGCCCGCTCCCTTCCAGCGGCCGAGCAGGAAGCTCAGCGGAGAGATCGCGGGATGAGGTTCGTACTGAGAGTCGTTCTGCGCGCGATGCATTCCGACAGCCTAAGGCCGCCGCGCCAGATGCCGTCCAGCGCGCCAGAGCTTCAGGAAAAGCAGAGTGCAGCCGGCTGCGATGGCGGCGCATGCGACGGTCAGGATGATCGCCGTCACATCCGCTGCCACGCCCCAACCCTACGGTGCCCCACCCGCATCTCCTGGTTACCCGCGGCCGTCCCGGCGCGGCGGGCTGGCGGTCCGGTGATACAGGTCGGGGAATTAGGGTGTGATGCATGGCTTCAGGCTCACTGGTAGTGAAGGCGACGGCAGGCAAGAACGATCCGGAACGGTGCAATCAGGCCTTCACCGTCGCGGCCACAGCGGCCGCCAGCGGTGTTGGGGTCTCGCTCTGGCTCACCGGCGATGCGACCCTGCTGGCCCTGCCCGGCCAGGCCGACGAGTTCAGGCTGCCCTATGCAACTCCCTTGGGTGACCTCCTCGAGACAGTGCTTAAGACCGGTTCGGTGACTGTCTGCACGCAGTGCGCCGCGCGGCGTGATATTACCGAGGAGGACCTCATCGAGGGGGTCAGGATCGCCGGGGCTTCCACGTTCGTCGCCGAGGTGCTCGCTGACGGCGCCAAGGCCCTCGTCTACTGAGCCAAGGGTCGGGCGCTGCGGGGTCCGGGAAGACCGTCCTTGGGTGGGGCTGGGTCAGGTCCGGGTCAGGCTGAGACCCGCGGCCAGCCGCTCAGCGCGCAGCCGCCTTGTCCAGGCCTCGTCCGCGTCGGCGATCGGTGGCAGCGGGCCCGCGGCCCAGGCGAGCAGCAGGTCGGCCAGCCCTGGATTACGGACTAGGGCCGGGCCGTGCAGGTAGGTGCCGAGTACCCGGCCCGCGTAGGCACCTTCCGTACCGTCGCCGTTGCCGACCCCGAGGACGACCCGGGCTAGCGGCTTGACTCCCGGGCCTAGCCTGGTTACTCCCTGATGGTTCTCGAAGCCGGTGAGCTGATCGACGCCAAGCTGCGCATCGATGTCCGCCAGCACCTCGCCCACGCCCCGCCGGTCACCGCGGCCGCTGCTGATGTCGATGATGCCGAGGCCCTCGACCGGCTCCCCTTGCGCGCCGCCGAATACCGTCCCGATCAGCTGGTAACCGGCGCAGACGGCGAAGATCACTCCGCCGTTCGCGGCCGCCGCGGCGAGCCCGCCGCCGGCCCGCAGCCGCTGGGCGGCCAGTACCTGGGGCAGGTCCTCGCCGCCGCCGAGCAGGTAGATGTCACCCTGGCGCGGTACGGGCTGATCGGAGTTCACCTGGATCGGGTCGACGGCAATGCCGCGCAGCCTCGCCCGGCGCGCCAGGATGATCAGATTGCCCCGGTCGCCGTAGGTGCTGAGCAGGTCCGGGTAGATCCAGACGAGGCGCAGGGCGCTCGGCCCCTGAGCAGTCCGCTGGCGTTTGGCCGCCTGATCACGCTCGTCCTGATGGCTGCCGGGCTGGCCGGGTTCCTGGGCCATCCACAGCATCTCGTTGGCCGGGTCGTAGCCGTTCGCGATGTACGCCGGGCTACCGGGCTTCGGCACCGTCATGCGCCCAGATCCCTCCCGTTACCACCGTGCGAGCGGCACGTCAGCCGCGTCACGCTGTCCGTCCCAGGCTCACCCTGATCTGCTGGAACGCGGTGTAGTTAGCGATCACGTCCAGGCCGCCCGGCGGAACCATGTCCACTGCAGCGTCGATGCCGTCCACGAGGTCGAACGGGATCTCGTCCGCCTCCAGCCTGACCGCCAGGTCGATCCGGCGCTCGCCGGCCACGAGCACCTGCCGGCCGCGCAGCACCCGGTAATCGACGTCCCACAGCCAGGACGTGTCCTTGCCGTCGGGGACCTGAGCGTTGACCGCGAGCAGCACGGGCCGCCCGTCGGGATCAAGCACATCGAATGCCTCCAACCAGCCCGCCGGGTTCTTGGCGAGGAGCAGGTGCAGCATCCGCCCGCGCCGCTGCACCGTCGTGTACCTGCCGGCGACGGACACGACAGCGCGCAGGTTCGGCAGGGCCTGATCGACATCGGCTCCGAACAGGCCAGCAACGGCCAGCGCCATCACCGCATTGGACTTGTTCGCCCGGCCCGGCAATGACAGGTCAAGCTCGCGCACGACACCCGCCGAGTCGATCACCGAATCGCCATCGAGCACCCAGCGGGCCGGCGGCCTGGACAGGCCGCACTCGCCGCACCGCCAGCCGAGCTCGTCCCTGCGCAGGTGCGAGCCGCACTGCGGGCAGCACCAGGAGTCATCGTGCCAGCGCTGGCCGGCCGACACCCACGTGACATGGCTCGCCGACCCGGCGGCCCACGCCACGAGCGGGTCGTCGGCGTTGGCGACCACGCGGCAGTCCGGCATGGCTGCGAACGCCTCCCGCCACCGCCTGGCGACCAGCCAGATCTCAGCCGCCCTGTCCATCTGGTCACGGCTCAGGTTCAGCAGGACGACCACCCTCGGGTGCGTCGCCTTCATCATCGACGGCAGGTACCGCTCGTCGACCTCGAGCACGGCGTACGGGGCATCTGGCGCGCCGCTGAGCGCGGAGACGAGTCCGCTCTCCATGTTGGCGCCGAACGCGTTAGACGCGACCTCCTGGCCGAGCGACCGCACCGCGGCCGTCACCAGCCGGGTCGTCGTGGTCTTGCCGTTGGTGCCGGTCACCAGCACGATCTGGCGCCCGGCCGCGAGCTGGCTGAGCAGGTCCGGGGCAACCCGCAATCCGACCACGCCGCCGATGACGGAGCCGTCGCCACGCCCGGTCAGCCGCGAGACCTTCCCGGCGGCCTCGCCGAGCGTGGTCGCGACGCGAGCCCTGATCGGAAGCTTGCTCATGGGCGCAGATGCTATCTGGCCACTGGCGCGGACAGCGCCGCAGCAGCCCAGGTCAGATCTTCGTCACGTCCGATAATCAACAAACTAGTTCCTAAACGGCGGGAATTTCTGGGTTTTGCGGCATCCAGGATAACCGGCGGCCAGAACGCCGCAGGGAACCGTTCTGGCGTAAGGAGCTCGCCGGCTGACCAGCCGCCCGGGAGTTCACCCCGAGTGCGCCCGTGACTGCGCCTCCGGCCTCGCCAGCCGCGCCCCGGTCCACTCGCTGCCCGGCGTGCCCGCCGGACGGCCTAGGGAACCCGCGCTACCTCCATAGTCTCCAGTCGTACTGCCAGTGTTTGACCAGCGAGGAGTCGTAGTTCGACCCGTTGGCGTACTGCGTGGCCTTGACCATCCTGTGCGGGTACATGAACGGCCCCTTGCCGGCCCAATCGGCGACCCAGTATCCGTCCACTGCGGGGTTGCCGAAAACGGTCGAAGCCGGCCCGTACACCCAGACGTGGAACCCGGCCCACCTCATGACGCTGTGGAACTTTCGCACGTAGGGTCCGTCCACGGCGGTCTCCAGGTCAATGGCGACGGTGATCCCGCGGGGGGCCCTGAGCTCATAGAGCCGCTGAAGCGCACCGAATGCGTCGGCCTCGGCATTGACCTCCCTCGGGTTCGACCGCACCCAGATCGGCAGCTTGTGCAGCCTGCCGAACCGCCTCCACTCGGCCTCGGTCCAGACGTGCGGGGTGTCGCCGCCGATGTATCCGTTGCGGGTCCGGGGCAAGCCAAATCCGCCTGCCGTACGCCGCCTCGTAACACCATCGTCGCCTAGCCGGCGCTGCGATTCCCGGCAGCGGCGGGAGCAGATCCGGGGCCATCCAGATCTGCCTGCGTGTCGTAGCCAACGATGAACCGCCGTGGCCAGGAGAGCACAGGCTCGAGCCAGCCGACCACGCCCATCTCGCCGGCCGCCTGCAGCAGCTGGCCACGGTGACTGGAGCCGACGGCCAGCAGGGCCAGGTCAGCCGAGAAGGCGCGCTGATCGTCCTCGCCGAGCAGCGCGGTCCAGGCCGGAAGCCTGTTGCTGTCAAGCTCCATCGACAGCGGGTGCCTGCGCAGCGCGCTCACTCGCTGCCCGACCTTGATATCGGGCCGGTCGATCAGGCCGGGCAGCTCGAACTCCAGCGGCAGCGCGAGCTCGAACGGGTCGGTAGTCGGGCCGCTGAGCGGCAGCGCGCGCTCGATCTCGTGCAGCCACTGCAGCTGCGGTATGACCCAGTCGCGCCCGACGCGGGTCCCCGCGCCCTTGCCGCCGTCGAGAATCCGCCGCGCGTTCTCGCTGACCGCCGCCGTCAGTTCTTCCGGCGCGAAGTGATCCCGGATCGCGCGGGACCGGCCGGCGACGGCCCGTTCGACGACCGTGGCGAGCACGCATTCCCGCAGCCGCGGGTCGAGCGCTGACCAGCGCGACTTCAGCGACGACGGCGCGACGGGCAGCGGTGAGTTGGTGAGGAAAGCGAGCACCATCGCCTCGGTCCAGACCCTGAGCCACGCGTACTCACCGGACCTGGCGAGCAGGTCAGCCGACCGCAGCTCGAGCAGTGTGCAGGCGCGCGCGCCCGTGCACTCAGGGCCGCACGCCGCGGACCGCCGGGCGGCCAGCGGGGGCGGCGCCAGCTCGCCGGGCTCCGGCGGGCACTCGGCCTGACCGCCGAACGGCACCCTGACCCGGAGTGGCCGGTCCATCCCGTCGGCAAACACCGCGGCCACTCCAGGCGGGAACGAGACCACCTGCCTGGACTGCTCGGCGTCGAGATTCATGGTCGCGCCCACCAGCTCCCGGTCGTCGTGCGCGGGCAGCCGGTGGACGATCTTCAGCGCGGTGTTCTTCACGACGTCGGGCACGAGCTTGGCCGGGATCTGCTCGGCGATGAGCAGGCCCTCTCCGTAGGCACGGATCTCGGCCAGCAAGCTGGCGAATAGCTCGACGGCGTGTGCGCTGGCACCTTCCCGGCCGGCCCGGAGCAGCCGGTGCGCCTCCTCTATGACGATGACGTGCCGCAAGCTCTCGCCGCCGCGCTGCGCACCGGCTCGCTCGCGCAGCCGCAGGTGCTCGGTGATCCTGATGATCAGCGTGCCGATCAGGAAGGCCTTGTCCTCGTCGTTGGCGACGTCCTCGATAGCGAGCACGGCATTCCGCTTGAGCAGTTCCGCGATGTCGGCCGGGTGGCCGCCTTCGAAGAAGCGGCCTGCCGACCCGGTCCGCAGCGACCGCAGCCTGACGTCCACGAATCCCCTGACGTCCGCCTGCAGCTCAGGGCCGTAGCCGACATCGCTGATCACCTCGAGCGCGGCCGCCTGCAGCTGCGCCAGGGTGGGAACCGCGGGCGGGACCACGGCACCTGGCCGTCCCGCGCCGCTGACCGGATCCCAGCCGCAGGACTCGTAGACCCGCTGCAGCGCCTGGGACATGATCTGCGGGAACGGCTCGTGCGCGTCGAAAGCCGCCAGGAACAGCGCGCGCACCATATCGATATGAGCCTGGACCGGATAGCCAGGTTCCGGCGTGAGCGGGTTGACGGCCAGCGGGACGGCGTCAGGATCCGCTGGGCTGATGAGCGTGAGCGCTTCGCCGGCCGGAGCGATCCGGCCAGCCATGGCCGCGTACTCCGACTTGACTGGCTCAACGACCAGCCAGGGGATGCCCGAGCTGGTCAGCTGCTCAAGCAGGTGCCTGATCGTCTGGGACTTACCCGACCCGGTCGCGCCGGTGATCAGCGCATGCCTGTTCAGGGTGGCCAGCGGCACGCCCAGCTCGCCCACCGGCCGGTCCTGGCCGTCCAGGATGGAGCCGATGCTGACGTCATCCTCGTCCGGCGGCTCGGCCGTCACGTCGAAGTAACCGACGTCGAGCAGCCGCAGTCCGGGTACCTCGCGCCGCGGCAGGCCGGCGAGCGCGGCGAGGACGCCGGCCGTCGCGGCGAACGGGACGGCCGAGCCGTCCGCCTCGTCTGCGCTCTTCGCCGCAAGGGCGTCCGCCAGGTCCCTGGCGCGCTCCGGGGCGCGCAGCCGGTACGGATGCGCGCTGAGGTCGGCGGACCCGACCAGGATCGGGGCGATCACGCTGAGCTGCTCGGCGTCGGCGGCGCCGACCAGCACCCTGACGTTCAACAGGCCGGCCTCGCGGAACGCGTCCAGTTCGGCAAGGCGGCTGGCGGCGCGGTAGGCCTCGAAGCGTGACTGCTCCTCGTCGAACCTCCGCAGCACGTTCAGCTCGCTGCGCAACTCGGCGATCTCGGCATCGATCAGATCGGTCGGCTCAGCCACGACCAGCCAGCCGAATGGCCGGGTCATCAGCGTGGTCAGCGCCGCCTCGAACAGCGTTGGCGCGGCAGCCGCCAGACCGGGCCCGCCGCCGAGCCAGGGGGCGCCCGTCAGGGCCTGGCCGGCGAGCTGGCCGAAGCTGCCCGGTCCGGCCGCCGGCCAGGATGGCGGTCGCTGCGCCGCGGGCTCGGCGGACAGCGGCGCGGCCTGCCGCCCAGGGCACGGCGCCCACACCATCGCGTTGAGATCGGCCATCAGGCCGTCTGGGCAGAGCACGCCCCTGGCACCCCACGGAAACAGCAGCTCGCAGCGTTCTGGCCGGGCAAGCAGGCCGGACAGCCTGGCCGGGAGTTCGCCGGGCGTGCCATACGGGTGCTCGCCGTCCCTGGCGCGCTGGCCGGACCGCGCGGGCTGCTCGCCGGCCGCTGCCGCGCCGATGACCGGAGGCTGCGCGGCCGACGGCAACGGCCCGGCGTTGGTGAGCAGTTCAAGCGGCGCCCCGCCGCCGCGTGACAGCCAGCCGGCCACGAACGGCCGGCGGCTCTGCGCCGCGTCAAGCAGCGCCGGCAGGACGGATGCGTAATCCCGCTGCGCAGTGCCGCCGTAGCAGACATCAGGAATCGCGACCACCCGGTACCAGGGCGCGCCAGGGCTCGCCCCGATGCCAGGATCGCTGTTCATATGGCGTGCATATCAGCCGCGCAGTCGAGTGTGCCACCAGTTGCCCAACAATCGGCTACAGATCTACCGCGCCGGTGATCCTCGTGCTCGTGGCTCCGGAGACCCACACCGTGCCGTCCTCGTCCGCGTCGATGCGGACCCGGCCGCGCCGCCCGATCGCGGTGCCCTGGCTGGCGACATACGGGGCGGTAGCGCGGCCAGTTGACAGCAGCCACTGGGCCAGCGACGCGTTCAGGCTGCCCGTGACCGGATCCTCGACCGGCCGCCCGTCCGCAGGGAAGAAGGCCCGCACCTCGAAAGCGCACTCCGAGCCTGGCGGGTAAGGCGCAGCCAGGCCCAGCATAAGGTCGCTGGCCCCGGGCCGGACGTCGAGCACAGCCTCGGCGCTGCCCAGCAGGATCGCGATCCAGCCAGGCCCGTTGTCCGCCCATTGCGCGTCCACGATGTCGGCGCGGGCGATCCCGAACTGGGCCGCGATCTGCCCGATCAGGGGATCGTCGACCGGTCCAGAGCGGAGCAACGGCGGGGCCGCGAAGCCAAGCAGGCCCGCGCTCCGCCTGATCCTGACCAGGCCAGCGCCGCACTGCTGCACGATCTGATCGGCGCGACGTGGCTCGTGACCGGACTCCAGCCAGGCGTGGCAGGTGCCGAGCGTCGGGTGCCCGGCGAACGGCAGTTCCATCTCCGTCGTGAAGATCCGCACCTGGTAGTCGGCGCCAGGATCGTCGGCAGGCAGCACGAACGTCGTCTCGGACAGGTTTGCCCAGCGCGCCACGACCTGCATCTGCGCACGGGTCAGCCCGGTGCCGTCGAGCACCACCGCGACCGGGTTGCCGAGGAAGGGCTCGGAGCTGAAGACATCGACCTGGCTGAATGGCCGCTGCATTCGTCTGAGTCTGCCATGGCACGTCGGCTCGCGACCGCGAGGACTGCCTTGCCTGAGCAGCTCGCCGTGCGGGCGTCAGGGCGGGGCGACAGGCACCACGCCAGGCGCAGCGCCAGGAAGAGTGATCAGCGCCGGGTTGGCGTCGGCCAGCGTTACGATCCGGCCGTCCGGTGACGGGTAGCTGACGATCATCGCGCTGGGCGGCAGCCGCTGCAGTTCGTCGGGCTCGACCAGGAGCTCTCGCGACCGCTGCGCCGTGCGGCCGAGCGAGGCGTTCTCGCCGAGCGCCCTGGACAGGCTGATGCCCCACGACGTGCCCGAGTTGATGCCTTCAGTCAGCGAGACCGATTCTGACACGCTGAGGGAGTAGTTCGAGTCCCTGCTGGACGAGGAATTGAAGTCGCCGAACGGCCCGAACCCGTGCCGGCCGCGCCCGCGGCCCTGGCTGCCTCCGCTGCTTCTGGCGGCCGTGACGGAGTCCGCGACCGACTCGGACGTCCCGACGGTGCTGGTGTATGAGTCACCCCAGGTATCGGTGACCGACGTCCCGACGGTGTCGGTGAGCTGGCCGACTACGAAGCGGTGCTCGGTTCCGATCTGCTCGCTGGCCGCCCGCGCGTCGTCGCCGTTGCCGAGCCGCATGAACGCGGTCACCGCGCTGCCCCTGCCCAGCCGCTCGCGCACGCTGGCCGGGATCGACCGGAACGCCAGCACCAGCCCGGTCCGCGAGGCCTCGCAGGCGTCGGCGAGACGGTCGAGCACGTCCCCGCCGAGCCGGTCGGCTCCGAGCAGGCAGATCACGTGCGCCCACGGCTCGCCAGGCTCGCCCTGCCGCAGCATGCGGGTCATCGCCGCGACGACGTACGTGCCGAGCATCCGGTTGCCGATCACGCCGGCCCGCCGGTCGAGCGCCACCACTCTCAGCCGGGTTGGCGACCGGGGCACCGGCGGCTCGCCGGTTCCGAGCGCGTCGAGCGCGCGCAGCCTGGACTCCAGGACGAATGCTCGCTCCAGCACCATCCGCTCGGCCGCACCCTGGCGGAACAGCGTCGCGATCTGCTGCAGCTGGCCGGTCGTCAGCAGCCCGGAACCCACGTCGGCCCGCGGGTCGCCGACATCGGCCAGCATCCGCAGCGCGGCGGTCACCGACGCGATGCCCTGGTCGGGGCCGAGCACTCCGAGCACGCGTTCGAGCACCGCACAGTCGGCTGCCGCATCGGCCGCAACGCTATCGCCTGGCCGGCCGCCCGGCCGGTCGGCGGCGGCGCTGGCGGCAAGTGCCAGCACGTCGGCAAGTGCCAGCGAGTCAAGCCCGGCGCCGAGGTCAAGCCGTGGCAGGTCGGCGGGGAGCGTCCACACGAGCGGCCGCAGCCCGGCCCGCTGCGCCAGGCCAACCAGCTCGCCCGCCACCGCCGCCTCGGTGAGGTCGACCACGGTAACCTCGCATCCGCCGCTCAGCCGCGGCGCCGCGATGGTCGTGACCAGCGCCGACCAGCCGGCCATGGTGCCGCCGGCGACGTCCACCCGGTCGATCCCGGCCGGCAGGCCGACGGCGAACCAGCACTGCTGGCGGTCGAAAACCACCCGGCGCCGCTGCCAGGCACGGTAGTCGCTGGCGTGTTCGCGCTGCTGCGCCTCGAGCAGGCGGGAGCTGGCAGCGCACGCGGTCTCGACCCGCTGCCGCTCGCTGGCGAGCACGGCGGCGAGCCTGCGGTGGTGCCCCCATGCCGATCTGGCACATCCAGCCGCCGCGGCGGCCCCCGCCAGCGTGCCGAACGCGCCGACACCAGGGCCAGTAAGCCCGGCCAGCCATGCGGCGCCGGACAGGGCCGCGACGGCGGCTCCGGCCGTCACGCCGGCCCGTGCTGGCCGGCCGGCCATGCGAGCGATCCGCGTCTGCGCGTCGACCCAGCCCTGGTCGAACCGGTCCGCGGGCCCGGGAGCCGGCCTGGGCGGCCGTGGGCCGGGATCGGCCATTGCGGGAGCGAAGTGCCAGCCCAGGCAGAGCCCGCCGGACCCGCCGTTCACCGCGCCGCCCGGCAGCCGGTCACCAGGCGCGGCTGCGGGCTCCGCACCTGAACCGACAGCCCGTCAGGCCGCTGCTCCGCCAGCAGTGCCGCCGGCAATCCCTGGCCGCCTTCGGTGCTTAACGAAATCTCTCCCGCAACTCCCGGCAGGTCAGGCCATGATGCCGCCCGGGCTGCGGAGCCGACCGGCGGCTGTCCCCGGACAGCAACGACGTTGACCTGGTCGGCGATCCAGCCGGCAGCCTCGCCGTCTGCCGTGCTGAGCAGCGTGACCGCTCCGGCACGTGGACCGAGAGCGAGCTGAGCCGCGAGCTGACCGCGGCCCATCGCCTGGAAGCCGTTGATCCAGAGCAGGCAGTCGGCCCGCGCGCCCAGGCTAGCGCGGTCCGCCAGGATCCCGGCCAGGTCCGCGAGCACGAGCTGTGCGACCATAACGGCCCACCGCCCGTGCGTCAGCCGGTCGAGTGAGAACACCGCCACATCCCGCTCGGCCAGCGCCCGGGCAAGGTTGATCGCCTCGTCACCGCCCGGCCCGGGCTGGCAGAGCCCGGCCCCGATGGCGGCAGAACGGAGTCCGGCCAGCTGAGCCGCCATAGCTCTGGTTGCCGGCGGCGCCGCAGGGTCCAGCCGCGCGGTCAGCTCGTCGAGGATCGCGGCCCGCTGGCCAGCGGCGGCTGGCCCGCTCGCCGCGAGGAGCTCGAAGGCGGTCCTCAGGCGGTCCGCACTCAGCAACCGCTGTTCCTGACCGGCGGCGGACCAGTCGTGCCCCGCCGGTGAGATCGATAATGATCACCGTCTTCCGGTGCTGGATCGCTGCCGTTGCCAGCTCAAGCGCGGTCCTGGTAACTGCGGGGCCGTCCCGGCCGGTGACGAGGACGCCGCCCTCGGCCTCCGGCCAGGAGATCTCCGCGGGCCTGCCGGTCCCCGTGACAGTGCCGAGGCAGCCGCCGCCCGGAGTCGCCATTTCGCCATGGCGGTGTGCTGCCCGCAGGTACGCGCGGCGAGCCGCGACAACCAATCCGGGCCGGCATCGGCCGGCGCCGCCTGACCATCCGATAACGCCCGCCTCGGCCGCTGCGATGATCAGCGCCAGCGGTAACTGGCCAGGCAGCCTGTGCTGCCAGCCGGCGACAGCCGGGCCGAGCCTGAACAGATGCGCAGACCCCGGACCAGGCTCGGCGAGGATACCGACGACGCGTCTGGCGGTTGCCAGGTAGCTGTTGAGGGCGCGGCCGGCGCCGGCGGCGGCAACCCACGTCAGACCTGCCGCGGCAGGCATGATCAGCCACAGCGGCCGCCACCGGCCGTACCTGCTGACAAGCAGGAAGACGGCCGCTAGTGCGAGGGTGAGGGGCGCGACCGCCAACTGGATCACGACAGCGGCGACCGCGACTGCCGCGGCTAAGTTTCTGCGCGGCGCCGCAGCCGCCGAGCTCAGGCGGTCCGCACGCCATGAGAGCGGCTCGGCTCGGCCGGTCAGATATGGCTGCATGGAGCCACAAGATAGTACGTCCGCACGCGGAATGCCGCCCGGCACGTGAATAGCCAGCCTGGGCAAGCCGGCAGGCCCAGGTGCTTGCTAACGCACCGCTGGCTGCTCGTCGGCCGCCCAGCCGTCGTCATCGCTGGCCGGCACGGCTGCGAGGTCTTCGACCAGCGCCTGCGCCGGAGCGATGTTCCTGACTGAGGCAGTGTCGGCCGGCGAGTCAACCACGATCCTGAACAGGTCCGCCCTCAGCGCCGCGACGGTCAGTGCTACCGCCCGGCCCGACGCCGGGTCGTCGAAGCGCACCGTGATCATGGCGGCCGGCTGGCCAGCCCCCAGCCGGAGGCCGCGAGCGATCGACGACGGCGGCGGCTGCACCTCCACGTGCACGGCGGCGGGCACTCCAAGTGCGGGCCGCTCTGTCCGCTGCTCAGGGGTGTCGGCCAGGCCATAGAGCTCGAACTCGGGCATCGTGGCGTCTCTGTCGCCGGTCAGCCCACCTACCTGGCCCGCGGCCTCCGCTGTGAGGTAGGTGGTGGAGATCGCCGCGGGCTCGCCGTTGACCGACCAATGGCATTTGACGGCGCAGACCGAGTCCGCGGGAGCGATGCCGAGCGCCCAGCCGATGTCCTCGGGAACCCGGCGCCAGGACACCTTGCGCTTGCGGCAGGCGACGTCACCGCCCATCGGATCCAAGTGAGCGCCCAGGCCCGGGACTCCCTGCACCGGAATCAGGTACTCGGCCGGGCTGGCCCGGTAGAGCTGCCCGTCAGGCAGCTGCCTGATCAGGTGCCTGGCCGCGAGCTCCCTGACGGCCTGCTCGACCTGGGCGGGCCGGACGTTGTAGCGACGG
>WNFI01170842.1_pt1 | contig 18191 bp, 24 predicted proteins | sample 5400471 | NCBI WGS metagenome assembly WNFI01 (sample SAMN13153348, study PRJNA577476) | soil metagenome | isolation source: 100 cm saprolite on Douglas fir-dominated hillslope | place: USA:California | collected 2013-09-17 | reverse complement strand
GCGCGACGCCGTTGGATTCGGAGTCGGCCACGTAGATGTAGCCGTCGCGCAGGTAGACGCCGCTCGGGCGGCCGAACTGCTTCCACTCGGCGATGAAGCGGCCGTCCTGCCCGAGGATCTGGATGCGGTGGTTGCCCCGGTCTGCGACCCAGAGGCGGCCCTCGGCGTCCATGGCGATGTCGTGCGGTGTCCTGAACTCGGCGGGCCCGGTGCCGAGCTTGCCGAAGGAGCGGATGAACTTGCCGTCCCGGGTGAAGCGCGAGATGCGCGCCACGGTGTCGGGGGTGGCGGTGGGCTGCTGGCCGGAATGGCCTTCGGTGATGAAGAGCTCGCCGTTGGGCGCCTCGACGATGCTGCAGGGCTCGGTGAGCGCGCCGTCCTGCGGATTGCCGGCGACGCCCGGTCTTCCGATCACCATGAGGACTTTGCCGTTCGGATCGAACTTGACTACCTGGTGGCCTCCCGACTTCGCGTCCGGATACTTCATGCGCTCGCGGGTGTTCATGGCGCGCATGTCGACCACCCACACGTTGCCCTCGCGGTCGACATAGATCTTGTGCGGGAAGACGAACATTCCCGCGCCGAAGCTCTTCAGGATGTTGCCCGACGCATCGAGCTTGTGCACCGGCGCCCAGCTCGAGCCGGCGCAGGTGTCGAAGAGGAACGGCGACTGCCCGGCCGGGACTTCGGGGTTCGCGCCGCAGCGGTCCACGACCCACACCGAGCGGCCGTCGTTGTCGATGGCGACGCCGTTGAACGCGCCCCACTTGCTGTGCTCGGAGGGCAGGCTGCCCCAGGGCGAGACGGAGCGATAAGGGTTCGGCAGGTCGTTGGTGGGCGTGGTGTCGGTGTTCGAGGCGATGCCGGCGCAGCCGGCGGCGGCGATCGTGAAAAGAATTGCCAGCTTCGCTGCGTTTCGCTGCATGGCTCCTCCCGCGGTTGCGCAATACTAGCCCCGGCACGAGAATCGGCGCGAGGAGGATCTCAAATGAGCTCGAGACGGGAGTTCCTGGGCAAGGCGGCTGGCCTGGCCGGCGTGTATTTCACCGGTTGCGGCCTGATGGGCGCGGCGCAGGCGCAAGGCCGGCGCACGGTGACGCTGCGCGGCAAGCGCATGAAGGTGATCGACGTGCACGCGCACGCCGCGGTGCCCGAGGCGATGGAGCTCGCCGGGCAGAAGATCGGCGTCGGGACCAACCGGCCGGACCTCGTCCTGCCCGCCACGGTGACGCAGCGCCTCGCCGACATGGACGCGCAGGGCATCGACATGGAGGCGCTCAGCATCAACGCCTACTGGTACGGCACCGACCGCGACACCGCGAAGAAGATCTGCCAGATCCAGAACGAGAAGCTCGCCGAGATCTGCGGCAGGCATCCGGAGCGCTTCGTCGCCTACGCGTCGGTCGCGCTGCAGCACCCGGACCTCGCCGCGGAGCAGCTCGCGGAGGGCGCGAGGAAGTACAACCTGCGCGGCGCGGCGATCGGCGGCAGCGTCGAGGGCCTGGAGCTCAGCAACCCGAAGTTCCACCCGTTCTGGGCGAAGGTGGAGGAGCTCGGCGTGCCGGTGTTCATCCACCCGCAGGCGGGCGGCGCGAGCGCGCAGCTGAAGAGCCGCCTGCAGGGCAACGGCCGCCTCGACAACGTCGTCGGCTACCCGCTCGAGACCACGATCGCGCTCTCGCACCTCATCTTCGACGCGACGCTCGACCGCTTCCCGCGGCTGAAGATCATCGCGGCGCACGGCGGCGGCTTCCTGCCCTCCTACGCCGGGCGCTCGGACCGCGGCTGCCTGACGGTGCCGGCGGCCTGCCCCGGCGGCCCGCACGGCGGCCTGAAGAAGGCGCCCACCGAATACCTGAAGCAGCTCTACTACGACACGATGGTGTTCACGCCCGAAGGCCTGCGCCACCTCGCGGCCGAGGTGGGCGTGAGCCAGCTCATGGTCGGTCAGGTCGGCGAAAGCACGTAGATCGCCCGGCTCGCCATCATGTCCTTCACCCTGGCCGCATAGGCCGCCATGTGCGGCTGGGCGGCGTGGGCTTTCAGGGCATCCACGTCGGCCCACTTCTCGATGACGACGAAGGTGTCGGCGCCGTACTTCGCCTGGAAGGACGGGCCGGGGTCGGTATCGACGGCGGCGCCATACTCGATGCAGCCCTTCTCCGCCTTCACGTTCGGGACGTTGGCGCGGAATTCCTTGAGCACCGCGTCGCGCTTGCCGGGCTTGGCGGTGAGGACGGCGATTACGTGGATCATTGTTTTTCCTTGTCGGCGGGGGGCTTGCGGTCGGCGGGCTCGGCTGGCGGCGCCGCGGCGGGCTTGGGCTTTCTCTGGATCTTGAAGCGCTTGTCGCGCTCGTCGACGCCGCGCGGGTTGGAGATGCCGGAGTCGATGCCGGTGCCGCCCAGGCTGGCGCCGCCTTCAGAGGAGGCGCCGCTGCCGCCCGTCCCCTTGTCTCTTTCCTGGGCCGATGCGGGCAGCGGGAAGGCGGCGACTGCGACGCCGAAAAGCGCGGGCGGAATGAATTTCTTCACCGGGTCAGGCCAGGACGACAAGTTCCGCCTTGCCGCCCTTCTCGATGAACACGATCGCGTTCTGGCGCAGCATGGCGCCGAGCCCCTGGGCTTCCTTGCGCGGGATGCCGACGATCAGCAGGCTCGGCTCGGGCGGCCAGCGCCCCTCGGGATCGCGGCCCTCGCCCCTGAACCAGGGATAGCCGACCACCAGCGGCGACTGGCGCAGCGAAACAGTGGCCTTCTCGTTCTCGTCGAAGGTCCTGCGCTCGCCGTTAGGGTTGGAGGCGGTGACGAAAGCCGCGGCGACCGCCTCGTTGTGCTCGAGGAGCTCGTCGAGGCCGGGGCTGCGCTGGCCGATGCGGATCACCAGCTCGGGCTGGCCGCGCTGGTGCCCGAACACCACGTAGTCCGCCTTGTGATAGGCCGTCAGGAGCTCAGGATTGACGGGCATCGGCTTCGAGCGCCGCGAAGGCGCCGGGAGTGAGGATGCGGAAGGGAACGCGGCGCGCGAGGTCGAGCAGCGCGTTGTCCTTGGTGACCAGGATGTCGGCGCGCACGGCGAGCGCGGTCTCGAGGAATTTCTGGTCGTCGGGGTCGCGGCACAGGGGAAGCGTCGCGGTGCCGCCGGGGTCTTTCGACTTGGTATGCACCGACATCTGCCGGAATTCTGCCATGCGGGCCGCCTGCGCGGCGGCGTCGAGCGAGCGCTTGCCGAAATCGTAGCCCAGGGCGCGGATCAGCTCGGCTTCGCCGCCGGCGTCGGCCAGGATCTCGGCCCGGCGCGCGGCATGCGCCTCGCAGATGGGGGCGATGGCCGGGTCGCGGAAGACCAGCACATCGAGCCAGATGTTGGTGTCGAGGACCAGGCGCAGCACGGTTGCAGCTTACTATGCGGCGTGACCCAGGCCCCTTCGACGCTGCCGGAAGAGATCCTGCGCCGGATCGTCCACGAGGAGATGATGGAGCTGCCGATCCGGCGCTACGAGGGCGAGGTGCGCCTGGTCGCGGCGCCTGCAGATCTCGAGCGGGCGATGCAAGACATCCGCAAGGAAGCGGTGGTCGGCTTCGATACCGAGACCCGGCCGGCATTCAGGAAGGGCGAGAGCTACCTGCCCTGCCTCGCGCAGGTCGCCACGGCGCGCGCGGTGTACCTCTTCCAGCTGCAGCAGCAGGACTTCTCCGCGCCGATGGCGGAGATGCTCGCGGCGGACGGGATCGTGAAGGCCGGGGTTTCGCTGGCCGACGACCTGCGAAGCCTCAGGAAGATTTTCAGCTTCGATGAAAAGGCGATCGTCGACGTCGGCGCGGTCGCGAGGCGCCACGGCCTCAAGCAGACCGGCGTGCGCAACCTGGCGGGCATCTTCCTCGGCTTGCGGATTCCCAAGGGCACCAAGACCTCGAACTGGGCGGCGCCGCGCCTCTCGCCGCAGCAGATCGCCTACGCGGCGACGGACGCCTGGGCGTGCCGCGAGCTCTACCTCTGCTTCAAAAAAATGAAACTGGTGTGAAGAAGTGCGCTGACGGCACTGAGCGCCGGTGAAAGACTGGCCTGCAGGGGAAACGAGGAGGGGTCAGTCATGGAGCTTTCCAAGGCCGTCGCCGTGACGGCGATTCTGTTCGTCATCGTGCTGATCCTCACGTCGGGCCGCTCGCTCGGCCAGAACCCCCCGCGCCCGGGGGCTCCCGCCAAGCCGAACGAGGCGACGTTCCAGAGGTCGGGCCCGAGCGCGGCCCGGCCCGCGGGCACGGAGTACGCGCCGGCCAGGAAGCGGCAGCCGGCGGCGAGCAGCCCCTGCCTGATCAAGGCGGTGATGACCGAGGCCGACATCGCGGCCTGCCGCGCGGTGAAGCGAAGATAAAAACTACTTCTTGAGCTCCCCGCTCGCGAGCAGCTTCTCCAGGTCCTGGGCGCCGCCGACCAGCACGCCCTTCACGAACACCATGGGCAGGGTCGGCCAGCCTGTCCACATCTTGAGCGCGAGGCGCGGACGCCACTCGCCGAAATAGCTGCCGTACTCGAGGTATTTGTAGGGAATCCCAGCGGCCTCGAGGAGCCGGCGCGCCTTTTTCGGGAACGGGTTCTGGCGCATGCCGACGACCACGATGGCGTTGGCGGCGATCGCCGCCTCGACCTCCTTCACCATCTCGGAGCGGTAAGCCGCGACCTTTTCGCGGATTGCCGGGTGGATCCGGCTTTCGCCGAGGATGCTGCGGGGCATGGCGCCCTCCCGATGAACGTGTTTTTGCCGCGGTGGAATTGTCTCCTACAATCTGGTACATGGCGGTCGACGACATAACGGTCTCGAACCTGCCGGCGGACGCGAACCGCCCGGCGACGGTGCTGTTCGCCGACGTCAGCGAAAGCACCAAGCTCTACGAGACCGCCGGCGACGCCATCGCGCAGGCGGCGATCAGCAGGTGCCTCGAGGCGATGAAGCGCGCCGCCGAGGCGACCGGCGGGCGCGTGGTGAAGACGGCGGGCCGGTGATCCAGAAGGACAACGACGTCTTCGGCGACACCGTGAACCTCGCGGCGCGCCTGGTGGCGACCGCGGTGAAGGGCCAGATCATCACCTCCAGCGACACCGCGAAGCTGCTCGGCCCGATGATCCGCAGCTCGATGCGCGAGCTGTACAAGATCCAGGTCAAGGGGAAAGCCGAGGAAGTGGGCCTGTGCGAGATGGTGTGGCGGCGCGACGACCAGGACACCACGGTGTTCGCGAGCGGCCGCGTGAAAGCGCGCTCCACGAACTCGGTGCTGCGCCTCAAGTATCACGACAAGCAGATCACGCGCCGGCGCGACATCGAGTCGGTCGACATCGGCCGCGACGCCGAATGCGGGGTCGCGATCACCGACACCATGGCCTCGCGCCGCCACTGCACCGTCGAGCGCCGCGGCGACAAGTGGGTGCTCAAGGACCACAGCACCAACGGGACTTTCGTCACCGCGGAAGGCGACCCCGAGATCCTGCTGCAGCGCGAGGAGATCACGCTGCGAAAGCACGGCTGGATCGCCTGCGGCCAGGCGCGCGCCGGCACGCAGGAAGTGGTCGAGTTTTTCATCGAGTAGGCCATTTTTCGAACCCGGAAAGAATTTCCATGACAAAGACGGCAAGCGGGCTGGTGATCGACGAGCTCACGCTCGGCACCGGCGACGCCGCGGCGACGGGCAAGAAGGTTTCGGTGCATTACACCGGCTGGCTCTTCGACCAGGGCGCCAGGGGCAGGAAGTTCGATTCGAGCAAGGACCGCGGCGACCCGTTCATCTTCCCGCTCGGCCAGGGGCACGTGATCAAGGGCTGGGACGAGGGCGTGGCGGGGATGAAGGTCGGCGGCAAGCGCCAGCTCACCATCCCGCCGGATCTCGGCTACGGCGCGCGCGGCGCCGGCGGCGTGATCCCGCCGAACGCCACCCTGATTTTCGAAGTCGAGCTGCTCAAAGTTGGTTAGGGTTTCGGACAAGAAGCAGATCCGCGCCGCCGGCGCGGTCGTCTTCCGCCGCACCCCGAGCGGCATCAAGCTCCTCGTGCTGCGCGCCTACAAGAACTGGGATTTCCCCAAGGGCCTGGTCGAGTCGGTCGAGGACCAGCTCAGCGCGGCGAAGCGCGAGGTGAAGGAGGAGACCGGGCTCACGGAGGTCGACTTCCCCTTCGGCGAGGAGTACCGGGAAACCTTGCCCTACGCCGCCAACAAGGTCGCGCGCTACTACCTCGCCGAGACCGGGCAGCACGAGATCGAGCTGCCGGTGTCGACCGCGCTAGGCAGGCCCGAGCACCACGAGTTCCGCTGGGTGAGCTTCGAGGAGGCCGAGGAGCTGCTTCCGCCGCGCCTTGCAGGCGTTCTCGACTGGGTCAAGCACACCCTGGCAGGCCACTAGAGATTCAAAAGGGCTTCGGCCACATCCAGCACGTCGTCGGGCCAGCATTCGGTGGGCCGCGGCCTGAGGGCGCCCGTCTCGGCCATGGGGCGACAGGCGAGCACGGGAAGGATCCAGCGCGCGGGAATCGCCTCGCGGCCTCGCGCCGCGCCGAGCAGGGCGCCGGCGATCGCGGCGTTGGTGTCGGTGTCCCCGCCGCAGCCCACGGTCGAGATCAAGGCTTTTTCAAAATCTTCATGCATCAATCTATAAAAAGCGTTCTGAAGCGACACCAACACCCATCCCATGCGTTTTTCGAATTCGGCGGGCAGGGTGCCTGCGGCGCCGAGCTCGATGGCGGCGCGCGCCTGGCCGGCGGAATTGGCGAGCGCGGCCTCGAGCATGGCTTTGGGATCGCTGCCGCCGACGCCGGCGGCGACCGCCGCCGCGTAGCCGGCGCAGGATTCGATGCAGGCCGCGCTCGGGTGCGTGAGCGCGGAATCCTCGCGCGCGGCGCGCGCGGCGCGCTGCGGGTCGCCCGCCGCCCAGATGCCGACCGGCGAGACGCGCATCAGCGAGCCGTTCGACTCGCTCTCGGTGGTGTGCATGCCGAGCAGGCCGCGCTCGGTGGTGGCGCCGACGTCGACCGGCCGCGTCTGCAGCCACTCGCGGTAGGCGGCGAGGACCGCTTCTTTTACGTAAGCCCTGTTTTTTATCAGGGAACGGGAAAGGGTCAGCGCCATCTCGCTGTCGTCGGTCGGCTGGCCGGCCAGAGTGTGGTAGACGCCGCCGTCGGCGAGCTCGCTCACGCCCCGCGGGAATTCCCGCGCGATCTCGGCGGCGCCCTTGAACTCGACGCGCGAGCCCAGGCTGTCGCCGATCACCTGGCCGAGCAGGCAGCCGATGGCGCGCGCGAGGCGCCGCTCGTCGGCTTTGCGGGGGAAGCCGAGATTGACGCGGGGTTCCCGCCTCGGCTCTTCCTCCAGCGCGCCCCAGTGGAATCTCGACAGGTGGAGGGCCGCTTCCCGCCCGCCTGGACGGTGATCGCCGCGGCGCCGTCGCCGGCGGCGACCCGCGCCAGGCGGTAGGCGATGCTCGGCATGGCGACGAAGCGCGCCGGCTCCGCGGCGCGCCCGTAGGTCTCGGGGCGCAGCGCCGCGGCGGCGGTGGCCCAGACGAGCTCGCCGGGCGCCAGCCTGCGTCCCGATAAATCATTCTTTACCGAAACGCCGTTGCGCAGAATTCCCTGCGCGCCTTCGGCCCAGGCGATGGTGTCGCGGCCGCGGTCGGGCGCGAGCGGGCTGGACACCACGCCGAGGACGGGGATGTTCTTCCTCAGCAGGGCGACGGAGATCGCGGAGCCGCGCCGTCCCTGCAGGAACTCGTAGGTGCCGTCGTGCGGATCGACGAGCCAGAGCCATTCCGCCTGCGAGGAATCGGGGGCGCCGGCCGTCCCGGTCTCCTCCCCGGCGAACGCGCAGCGCACCAGCGCCTGGAGCTTTCCCCGCAGGCGCTCCTCGATCTCCCGGTCGATGGGCGCGCTGCCGCGCCGGCCGCGCGGGCCCGCGGCGCCGTAGAACTCGGCGCGCAGCCGCTCGCCCTCCTCCTCGACGGCGGCAACCACGCCGCGCAGCACGTTATTCATCGATGATTCTTCGCCTGAGGTTTTTTATCCTGGATCTCTTGTTTTTGACATCCAGGCGCTTCTGCTTCGACGAAAAAGTGGGCCTTGTCGCCCTCCTTTTCTTCGGCAGGTGCGCGGCCGCCTCGACCATCGCGTGCAAGCGGGCGAGCGCCTCGGCGCGGTTCTGCTCCAGGCTGCGGTGCTGCTGGGCCTTGATGACGACCACCCCGGCGCGCGTGATGCGCTGGTCGCCGCGCTGCAGCAGGCGGTCCTTCAGCGCTTCGGGCAGCGACGAGGCGCGCACGTCGAAGCGCAGGTGGACCGCGTTCGAGACCTTGTTGACGTTCTGGCCGCCCGCGCCCTGGGCGCGCACCGCGGTGAGCTCCACTTCATGCCCGGGAATGGCAAAGGAAATGCGGCTCATCGGCTTACGCGGTTGCGGCCTCTTTCCTTCGCCCGGTACAGGGCCTCGTCGGCGCCCCTGATCACTTCCGCCGCGGTCTTCATCCGCTTGCCGGGCTCGGCGGCGCCGATGCTCACGGTGACCGAGAGCAGCATGTCGGTGCGCTCGAAATCCTCCTTTTCGGCCGCCCGCAGGGTCGTGGGGGGCGCGCGGCGCTTGCTGCCCTCCTCCTTGTCCTTCGGCCGGTCCTCGCCGCGGATCGTCATCTTGTAGAGCGCGACCGAGCTGCGCATCTCCTCGAGGTGCGGCATGACCTCGGGAACGCTGCCGCCGGGGAAGAGCACGGTGAACTCCTCGCCGCCGTAGCGGAAGGCGCGGCCGCCGCCGCCCACCTCGGCAAGCCGCGCCGCGACCAGCCTCAGCACCTGGTCGCCGATGTCGTGGCCGTGGGCGTCGTTGAATTTCTTGAAATGGTCGACGTCGATCATCGCCACCGCGTAAGGCGGCATCAGCGCGCGCAGCTGCTCTTCCAGGGCGCGCCGGTTCGGCAGCCCGGTGAGGGCGTCGCGGAAGGCCATGCGGTGCGACTCCTGCAGCACCGCGACGACCAGGATCATGCTCGACGCGGTGACGAAGGTGGCGAAGATCCTCGGCTCCTCGATCCACTCGCAGCCGATGAAGAAGGCGGCGAGCGAGCCGGCGACGCCGATGTCGAGCGGCGTGTAGCTCGGCCAGCTGCGCGCCACCGCGGCGGCGAAGGCGGCCGCGAAGGCGAGCCGGCCGATGAGCGGCGTGGGCGGCGAGCGCAGCAGCCAGTTGTCCATGGCCTCCTGCAGCTCGAATTCCTGGTCGAGGAGGTAGAACACGAACAGCTCGAAAAACAGCAGCGCGACCCAGCGCCAGACGCGCCCGAAGCGCAGGCCGCGCTCGGGAAGGGCGAGCGCGAGCAGCAGGTTGAGCGGCACCAGCGTGGCGAACGCGGCGAAGGTCAGCGCGTCGGGCAGGTAGTCGTTGGCGGTGAATCCCGCGAGCAGCGAGGCCGCCAGCACGAAGGCGCGCTCGCGGTTGAACCAGAGGCTGACCCCCGCCGCGGCGATGAGCAGCATGTACGGCCCGAGGGAGCGCAGCCCGGCGAGCGACGGCGGCAGCGGCGGCGAGAGCCACACGGTGAACACCGCCACCGCGAGGATCGCGACCGCCGCCCATGCCGGGCGCAGCACGCTGACTACGCTGCTTATCTTTGGGGAAAGAATTTTTCTTTCCGCGGGGAGAAATTGCTAGTCTTGGAAGGAAAACGCATTGGTCAGGTCGCCGACGTTGGCGCGCCCCCCCGGCAGCGGCTCGAGGCCGAAGCGCCGGGTGATGAGCTTGATCACCGAGGTCGTGTCGTACATCGTCTTGTCGACGAAGCCGCGCCGGGCGAGCGGCGAGACGACGATCGCCGGGACGCGCGTGCCCGGCCCCCAGCGGTCGCTCCAGCCCTGCCCCGACGGCGGCGGCTCGTGGTCCCAGTAGCCGCCGTTCTCGTCGTAGGTGACGATCACCGCCATGGCTTTCCACTGCGGGCTCTTTCGCAGGCGGGTCAGCAGCTCGTGGATGTGCTGGTCGCCGCTCGCGAGATCGGTATAGCTCGGGTGCTGGGTGTAGCGGCCCGCGGGCTTGTAGAACACCACCTGCGGCAGCGTGCCATCGCCGATGTCGCGCACCAGGTCCTCGTAGTCCTTCAGGTGCCGGGCGCGGTCGGGCGTCCCCGGCGCGAAGCGCGCGTAGTAATTGAAGGGCTGGTGGTGCGGCTGGAACATCAGGTTGTCTTTGTCTCTCGAATAAATAACCGTCCTCTTCTCTCCCGGCGGGCGCCTGCCGTCGGCGAGCGCCGCGTTCCAGCCGCCGGAATACCAGGCCCAGGAGACGCCCTTCGCCGAAAGCGTGTCGCCGACCGTCTTGTCGCGCGAGGGCGGGACCGGATGAAGCTTTACATCTGCAAGATCCAGATTTTCGGAAGAAGCTGGCGCAATCCCGCTCGGCTGGTAGGCCGGCTGCGAGGTGTTCACGGTGTAGCCGTCGGGCGAGATGCGGCCGTCGAACGCCTGCACCGGGCCCTGCAGCACCGACTTCGGCGACGATTCCCTTTTTACGAGATCGCCTTTCTCGTCCAGCCGCGCGCGCAGATTCGCTGGCGCGTCCCCGTGCCTGGGCGTGCAGGCGCAGATGAGCCACTGGTGGTTCAGGTACGAGCCTCCCAGCGCCGCCATGAAGAAGTGATCGGCGAGGGTGTACTCCTGCGCCCATTTCCACAGCTTCATCTTCGAGCCGTCCCAGTAGCCCATGGTCCAGCTCCCGACGGTGGTCATGGCGACGAACATGTTGTTGCGGCCGCCGTTGATCTGCTCCCGGTTCTGGTAGTAGTTGTGGATCGGGCTGGGAAGCACCTCGTCCATGCGGCGGCTGGCCGGCGGCGCGTCGATGCGGAACGGGCCGTTGGGCAAGCCCTGCGGGAAGCGTGCATCGGCCTTGCCCGCGCCGTCGTACACCGGCGGCAGCTGCGCGAGCGGCCGGCCGTCGTGGTCCAGCTGGGTCTTCTGCTGCTCGTTCGCCTGCGCGAGGCCGCTCGCGCCCGGGAAGAGGCCGTAGAGGTGGTCGAAGCTGCGGTTCTCGGCGTAGATGACGACGATGGTCTGGATCTGCTCGAGGCCGGGCGTCGCAGTGTTGGCGCAACCAGCGGCAAGAATTGCGCTTGAAAGTAAAAAACCTCTTCTGAAAAGAGAAAAAGCCACCGTCAATCTCCCAGCCGGTCCGGCCTGAAGCCCACGTCGCACACCTTGCCGCGCTGCGCGCGCTTGCCCATGTGCCCGGCGAGCTGCTTCGCATCCAGGGTTTCCACGGCCCGATTTTTCCTCTTGATCCCGGAAACGACAAGCGACTTTCCGTCGGTTGTCGAAACATTTGCCAGCTTCTGGCCTTCGGGTATCGAAATCAATTGAACCCCGACGCCGCCGTTGGGCCGCACCGGGACTTCCTCGAGCGGGAACAGCAGCAGCCGCGCGTCGGAGGACAAGGCCGCGACATGGGAAGCATCTTCCGCGATGAACGCGGGCCTTTGCGCCCTGGCGCCTTCTTCCACTTTCATGAAGTCCTTGCCCTGGCGCGTCTTGGTGACGAGGTCGCCGAGCCTGCAGACGAAGCCCAGGCCCGCCGAGCTGTTCATCAGGAGCCGGCGGCCCTGGTCGCCCGAGGCGATCCACACGATGTCGTCGGAGGAGTTGACCAGCGTGTTGACCGGCGCGCCGTCGCCGCGGCCGGCGGGGATGTTGGCGGCCTCCAGCGTGAAGCTCTTGCCCGAGGCGGCGAGCGCGATCACCGGGTCGGTGGTCTTGCACTCGAGCGTCTGCAGCAGCGCGTCGCCGTCCTTGAAGCTGAGCTGCGACACGTCCAGGCCGTGCCCGGTGCGCGCGCGGATCCAGCCCTTCTGCGACAGGATCACGGTGATCGGCTCCTCGACCACGGTGCGCTCCACCTGCGCGCGCTCGGCCGCCTTGATCAGCGTCCTCCTGTCGTCGCCGTGCTTCTTCGCGTCCTCCTTCAGCTCCGCGATGACAAGGCTCTTCAGCTCTTTTTCATCGCCGAGAATTTCCTTCAGCCCCTTCCGTTCGGCTTCAAGGGCTTTCCTTTCGTCGTTCAATTTCACCCCGTCCAGCTTGGTCAGCTGACCAAGCCTTAGGTCGACTATGTCCTGGGCCTGCCTTTCCGAAAACCTGAATTTTTTCTGCAGGTTCTGCTTGGCGTCCGCCTGATCCTCACTGCTTCTTATCAATTTGATAATTTCATCAATCTTGACGAAGGCCAGAAGCCTTCCCAGGACGATATGAAGGCGCTCCTCGCAGCGCGCGAGGCGGAACTGGGTGCGGCGGCGGACGGTGGCGACGCGAAACTCGCCCCATTCCCTCAGGATATCGACGATGCCCTTGGTTTCGGGCAGGCCGTCCAGGCCGAGCCAGGTCAGGTTGATCGCGACGATGCCCTTGGTTTCGGGCAGGCCGTCCAGGCCGAGCCAGGTCAGGTTGATCGCGTAGCGGGTTTCCAGGCTGGTGTGGACCAGCAGCGCGGCCATCGTCTCGTCCGCATCCTGCCTCGAGCTCCTGGGCTCCATGACGAGGCGCAGCTTGGATTTGCGGTCCGACTCGTCGCGCACCGCCTCGACCTGGTCGAGGATGAACTGCTTGAGCCGCTTCTGCTCCTGCGAGGTCTCCTTCTTCGCCCCCAGCGGCTTCGGGTTCGCCAGCGCCTCGATCTCCTCCATCACCTGCTTGCACGACACGCCGTGCGGCAGCTCGGTGACGACGATGCGCCACTGGCCGCGGGCGAGCTGCTCTTTCTCCCATTTGCATCTCAGGACGAGCGAGCCCCTGCCCGTCTCGTAAGCCTGCTTCACTTCCTCGGCCGGCGAGATGATCTGGCCGCCGCCCGGGAAATCCGGCCCGGGCATGAGCTCGAGCACATCGCCGATCTTGGCGCGCGCGTGCTTGATGACGTGCGCCGCCGCCGCCGCGACTTCCTTCAGGTTGTGGGAAGGAATCCGGGTGGAGAAGCCGACCGGAATTCCAAAGGAGCCGTTCAACAGCCCGAAGGGGAGCCTCGCCGGAAGCAAAACTGGCTCATCGAACTTCCCGTCATAATTTTTCTGAAAATCGACGGTGCCCTCCCCTATCTCGCTCAATAACAATTCAGAAAAGCGAGACAGTCTTGCTTCCGTATATCTGTATGCAGCCGCAGCACGGCTGCGCGAGGTGCACCAGCGCCTCGTAGGTCGAGCTGTCGCCGTGCGGGTGGTACTTGCCGAGCACCTCGCCGACGTAGCGCGCGCACTTGGAGAAGCCCTGCCCGCCGCCGGGCGTGTCGCCCATGGCGTACAGGATTCTTCTTTGCACGGGCTTCAGCCCATCCGCAATTTCCGGAAGAGCCCTCGACTTGACGGTCGAGACCGCGTAGCCGAGGTAGGCGTGCGACGCGTGCTGCTCGATCGGCGCCGCTTCGTCGCCGTTGTCGGGAGTAAAGAGGTCCAGCGTTTGGGTGTCATCCATTGAACAGGTCCAGTTGCTTGTCGGCCATCACGACCGCAAGTTCCACGGCTTTCTTCGCTTTATCCAGATCTTCGGCGGCGCCGGTTCTGCCGGCCGCTTCCCACGAATACCTGCCCTTGTCGAGAAGCGAAACCCTCCCGAGCTTTTTCTTGCCGAGCCAGTAAGCGTGGCCCTTGTATGCGCGTTCCCAGAATGGCTTCGCCTTTTTTTTCTTCGGCATGAAAATCTCTCTCTTGAATTAGACGTCGGCCTCCACCGTTTTCCAGTGCTCCCGCATCCAGTCGCGCCTGCCTTCCGCCTCGCCGGCGTCCATCAGCAATTCGAATTTTTCCCTGATGGCTTTTATTTTCTTCGGATCGAGCTGCATCCTGACCAGGCGCCGCGTGTCCGGGTTCATGGTGGTCTCCCATAGCTGCTCGGGGCTCATCTCGCCCAGGCCCTTGAAGCGCGAGATCTCCCAGCTGCCCTCCTTCACCTTCTCTTTCTTGAGAGCGGAGAGCGTTTGTTCGAGTTCGTCGTCGTCCAGGCAGTAGACGCGGCGCGCCGGCCTGCCTTTGCCCTGCGACGGGACCTCGACCTTGAACAGCGGCGGCTGGGCGACATACAGGTGGCCGCGCTCCACCAGCTTCGGCGCGTGCATGAAGAAGAAGGTGAGGAGCAGCGCCTGGATGTGGCCGCCGTCGACGTCGGCGTCGGTCATGACGATCACCTTGCCGTACCTGATTCCGCTTAAATCAAAACTCTCTTCTAACGAATGCGGGTCAACCCCAATCGCGGTGGCGATCGCTTGCAACTCCTTGTTGGCGAGCACCGTGCGGCTGTCTTTCGACATCGTATTCAGGACTTTGCCGCGCAGCGGCAGGAGCGCCTGGGTCTCTTTGTCGCGGGCTTCCTTTGCCGACCCCCCCGCGGAATCGCCTTCGACGAGGAAAAGCTCGTTTCTCGAAATATCGCCGGAGGCGCAATCCACCAGCTTGCCGGGAAGCGTGGCGATGCCGCTCGACTTCTTGCGCTCGACCTTCTTGCCCCTGGAGAGCCGCGCCAGCGCCTGCTCGATCGCCAGCTCGACGATCTTTTTGCCCTCGTCGGGGTGCTCGTTGAGCCACAGCTCGAAGGCGTCGCGCACGCACATCTCGAGCAGCTTCGCGGCGTGGCGCGTGGTGAGCTTCTCCTTGGTCTGGCCGTGGAACTGCGTGCGCACGATGCGCGCCGAGAGCGTGAAGCAGGCGCGCTGCCAGAGGTCCTCGGGGATCAGCTTGACGCCCTTGGGCGCGAGCGAGCGCGTGTCCATGAAGGCGGCGAGCGCGTCGAAGATGCCCGAGCGGAAGCCCGCCTCGTGCGTGCCGCCCGAGCGCGTCGGGATCAGGTTGACGTGGCTGTCGGCGAACACATCGCCCTCCGCCACCCAGCCGATCGCCCACGACGCGCCTTCGCCCGGCTCTACGTCCGCAATGTCCTTGGTCGCTTTCTCATCGAAAAATCTTTCCCCTGTGAAGAGGGGAGCAATCAGTTCCCTCCCCTCGAGCATGAAGTCGAAGTACTGCTCCATGCCGCGCTCGTACTTCCAGACCTTGTTCTGCTTGCCTTCGACCTCCAGCACGGCGGTAAGGCCGGGAAGCAGGTAGGCCTTGGAGCGCACCAGATGCTCCAATTCGTTCATCGGAATATTGGGCGAATCAAAATATTTCGGATCCGGCCACAGACGAACGACCGTGCCGCTACGCTTGTCTTTGCTCTTTTCCGTTTTTAATTTATTTTTTAATTCACCGCCTTCGAAAGCGATGGTGTGTTTCTGGCCGTCCCGATGGACCGTGACTTCGCATCTTTTCGAGAGCGCGTTCGAAACCGCCACGCCAACTCCATGCAATCCGCCCGATATGTGGTAAACACCGTCGCCCGTGCGCGAGAACTTGCCGCCGGCGTGCAGCATGCCGAACGCCACCTCGACCGCGGGCTTCTTTTCCTCCTTGTGCATGTCGACCGGGATGCCGCGGCCCTCGTCCTCGACCTCGACCGAGCCGTCCTTGCGCACCGAGACGGTGATGCGCTTGCCGAAGCCGGCGAGCGCCTCGTCCACCGCGTTGTCGATCGCTTCCTGCACGATGTGCAGCGGGTGGACGGTGTGGGTGTACATCCCCGGCATGCGGCGCACGGGCTCCAGGCCCTTGAGCGCCTGGATCGCGGATGCGTCGTAGACCTGCTGCTTTGCCATGTATTTAGTGCTCTTTCACATCTCTTCTACTAGATATTGTAGTCCTCGCCGTCAGGCCGCTCTAAGCGCTGCATAGCGCCGCCGCACCTGGGCCGCCGTCGAGCGGCCGGGGGCATGAACCGGCACCCCCTCGGCGGCGGCCGCGGCGGCAAGTGCGCGATCGAGCGTCGCCAGATCGAACTGCTGCCGCATCGCGCATTCCAGGTATGAGGCGTCGTAAGTGCTGAGGCCCCGCCGTTCGGCGAGGGCGCTGATCGTCTTCATGTCGACCGGCGCGGTGTCGATGCGGATCCCGAGCGCAGACGCTCTTTCGAGCGCCTCGATCCGCATTTCACGCTGGATGCGTTTCTTGCGCTCGGCGACCAGCAGGGCGTTTGGCACCTCGAGCAGCCAGATGGCGGGCGCCCAGAGCTCGACCCGCTCGACCTGGTCGAAAAGCGCCTCGCTGAATCCCGTCCGCTCGCCCTCGAGAAACCAGGCGAGGGTGACGGAAGCATCGACTACGAGCGCCACTAGTAGCGGCGCCCCGCTTTGATGAGCTCGGGAATGGTAGTGCCGGGGCCGGCGCCGCGATCTTTCCCGACCCGCCAGCGCTTAATCTCTTCGACCAAGGCGCGCTTGCGCGCTCTTTCGGCCTCGTCCGCGCTCGCCGGGACCAGTTTCGCGACAGCCTTCCCATGCCGCGTGATGGTGATGGTCTCGCCACCCTCGACCTTGTCGAGCAGCTCGGCGAGTTTTGTCTTGGCTTCGAACGCGCCTACGGTGGACATCAAGACCCCAATCAACTAGACAACCAGTTGGAATTCTACCGCTTGCGGTGGGCTTCTGTAAATAGCTCGACGCTGCGGGAGATCGACTGGGCGAGCGGGGTCTCATCCCAGAGCCGGATGAGCTCTTTCTGCATCTTCAGGGCCTGCCGGTCGGCGGCGAGGACGCTCTGCACGGTCGTTTCGACTGCGTCCTGGCCGCCGATAGCCTCGATGAGCCCCCACTCGTACGCCCGCTTCGCGTCGATGGCTTCGCCGGTGAGCACGAGCCACGCCGCGCGGCCCGAGCCCATGAGGCGCGGCAGGAGCGCGGCTTCGACGACCGACGGAATGCCGAGCTTCACCTCGGGCATGGCGAGCTTCGTGCCCTCGGCGGCGATGCGCAGGTCGCAGGCCGCGGCGATCTCGAGGCCGGCGCCGATGCACGCGCCGTGCAGCTGCGCGAGCACCGGGATCGGCAGGCCCCTGATCGCCGCGCACACCGCGTGAATCTTCAGGACAAAATTGCCCGCATTCGCCTCGGTCAACGCCTTCAGCTCATTGACATCCGCCCCTCCGCAGAAGGCTCTGCCGCGCCCGCCGAGCACCACCACGCGAAGTCGGGAGTCCCTCCCGATTTCCTTCAATGTGGAAAGCAATTGATCGAGGAACCCCGCAGTCAATGCATTGCTTTTCTGCGGGCGGTTGAGGAAGATACGCGCTACCCCGTTCTGAATTTCCACGTCAATCATATTGGTCACCCATGACGAGTTTATCCGCTGCAAACCGCGAGGCGCTGAAGAAAATCTCCACGGCGACGCTGACCACCGTGCTGTTCAAGCGGGGGTTCAGGAACGTCTTCATGCAAGGCATATTCCTATTGAATTCAAATGCGCCGCGGATGGTCGGCGAGGCTTACACGCTGCGCTACATCCCGGCGCGCGAGGACCTCGACACGCTCGGCGCCTTCGAGGGCCGCGGCCACCCGCAGCGCGAGGCGGTCGAGACCTGCCCGCCGGGCCAGGTGCTGGTGATGGACGCGCGCCGCGACGCCTCGGCGGCGACCGGCGGCGACATCCTGATGGCCCGCCTCATGGTGCGCGGGGTCGCCGGGATCGTGACCGACGGCGGCCTGCGCGACTCGACGACGATCGAGAAGATGCCCTGGCCGGCGTACTGCGCGGCGCGCTCGGCGCCGCTCAACCTGGTGCGCCACCACGCGGCGGACAGCCAGCTGCCGATCGGCTGCGGCGGGGTCGTGGTCTACCCGGGCGACATCGTGGTGGGCGACGGCGACGGCGTGGCCGTCATCCCGGCGAAGATCGCCAACGAAGTCGCGGAAGAAGCGGCTTCGCAGACCGTATTCGAGGATTGGGTCGAGGAAAAAGTAAAAGCCGGAAGCTCGATATTCGGGCTATACCCTCCGAGTCCCGAGACCCGCGCCGAGTTCGAGGCCTGGAAGAAAACCAAAAAGGGCTGATTGTCGGTTATCATACAACCGTCCCCTTAGAGGAGGGTTTCGTCCCGTGTTGATCAAAAAACTGCTCGCAGCAGCCGTGCTCATTGTGTTTTCCGTTCCTGCCGCTGCGCAGGAAACGCTGGTGGTGTACTGGTCCAAGGGGTTCTATCCGCAGGAGGACAAGGCGCTCGACGAGGTCGTCGACAAGTTCCAGAAGAAGACCGGCGTCAAGGTCGAGCTGTCGCGCTACTCGCCGCAGGAGACGGTGCCGAAAGCGGTCGCCGCGCTCGACGCCGGC
>WNFI01597958.1_pt1 | contig 18206 bp, 10 predicted proteins | sample 5400471 | NCBI WGS metagenome assembly WNFI01 (sample SAMN13153348, study PRJNA577476) | soil metagenome | isolation source: 100 cm saprolite on Douglas fir-dominated hillslope | place: USA:California | collected 2013-09-17 | reverse complement strand
TCACAGGGTCCATGGCGTCGACCCCTCCGTTGAACTCCAGCGAATTGCGCGCAGGAGAGCAATGGCCGGTCCGATTGAGGTCGAGTTCCTGTCGCAATCCGCAGAAGAGCAGCTGCCACTCGCAGATGCGAGCATCGATAGCGTCGTCATTACTTGGACATTGTGTTCCGTTCCAAACGCTCCTAAGGCGCTTCAGCAGATGAAGCGGGTTCTAAAAGCGAGCGGCCGCCTCATCTTTCTGGAGCATGGCCGCGCTCCCGATCCTGGCATAGCTGTCTGGCAGGACTGGATCACGCCGCTCTGGAAGCGTATCGGGGGCGGTTGTCACCTCAATCATAAGATCGACGATCTCATCATCGCCGCAGGATTTCGGATAACTGAGCTGAAGACCTGCTACCTTCCTGGACCGCGTCCGATGACCTACACGTATCAGGGAGTGGCGGAGACGGTTGGGGCGCATGCCGCGATTTAGCGCCTTCGATGTCTGGTTGCGGCCGAAGTGTTTCGAGGCTGAACGCCTCTACGAACGATTGGGTGCACTGTTGATCAAGCGCTATGTGCCGACGGGTGGTGACCTCGTGATGCGGCTCTCCGCCGCCACCACCCGGGGCGCCGATGGGTGACCTCAAGCCTCCATTCGCTTCGGCAGTACGAGCGAAGGACCCGTCTGAATGAGTTGATCCACGTTGTTGGCTTCATCGGCTTCACCATTCTTGCTGCGAGTAAGTTCACCTCGGGTTCGCTCACTGTGCTCGGGTTGACCTTCGCTCTAGCCTTGAACCTGATCTTCGGACTCTGGCCGGTGGTCCTGCAGAGATACAACCGGCTGCGCCTCTACCGGGCTATAGACACACGCTCGTATTTGTCAGATCGCCAGCGACGTCGAGCCGAGGGGCGCGGGTCCAACGGGAATACCTTCTGACATGATTTCTTGGCGGTTGAGGGGCTACCCGGACACGGAACGTCAATTGACGAGAACAGTCAGTATGGAGTGACCGGCTCCCTTCCGCTTGTGGCTCTGAGCTGCGCATCCTTCTGAACTCACAGCCTAATCCACGATCAGCGCATCGGTGCCGGTCACTCCATACTGACTGTTGTCAATAGTTGACCCCCTAACTCCGGGCCGCCGCCGCTCCCATCACAAAGTGTGCTGCTGTCCTGACTGGCAGTGTCTCTTTGTTAATCAATCAAACAAACTGCATCAAGAAGCTATAACTGCGGCCTCTTTGGACCGCCTCCGGGGCGCATTAGACCAGGCGTGGCCCTAGCACCGCCATCTAGATATCAGATCCGGGAACGCTCCGGTCAAAAGCGCCGGGCCGGGAGCCGTGGTAGTGTGCCGCAAGTCTTTTTTGCAAAGCTCAGATCGGCAGATCCTGCGCCTCGAACAAGACGTTTCCGGCCGGATCAAGCTTGCGCCATCCGCTCGTCGTCGCGAGTGGCCGGATCGACGTGTTCATCCAGCTTTCGTATCGAGCAACCAGCATCCCCGAGGAGTCATGTTCCTCATGGTTCCATTGTCATACTGGCTGCCGCCTGTGCTCCGGAAGCTCGTCTGACTGAGCGTATGGTCCGCTGGGACCTGGAACACCCTCTTGAAATTGTCCATCTGCACCCCCTCTCACGCATGATAAGGGATGTTATGTTGTAGTATCTCGGCAACAATGCCTTGCTTCCTCGATACCGGTCCATTCGGAAAACTGCTCACGGAAGTCGGTCGAAAAAACCTGCCGGCGGCGGTATTGTCGGCATCGCTGTTAAGTCCAGTTACAGCGCTTGAGCTCGCACACAACACACTCCGAAACTGCAGATATTGCGGATGCACAGCGGCTATCTACGCCCATTGGACCGTCGTCACAGCCGGGTAGTTGTAAACTTTCAGTGGCTTCCCGACTTCGTTGCATCGCTCTCATCGAATGGCCCTGACTATTTCAGGAGCCTGCTGAATGTCATGCATGCCCGTTGCGTTACGCAGCAACCCTTTTTGGACTTTCACTTGTCGCGCTATGGAAAAAATCCTCCTAAAACCATCGCCAACTCCCAACGACACACTTCAGACGTTCGGGATTCGATGCAGCTTATTATTTCTCCTGATGTTCCCTTTATTACTTCCGACCGTGACCTTGTGAATAAGGTCTCGCCCAAGATGCCTTGCCAAGTGATTCACACTGATCTTGACAGGTTCGGTCGTACTTGTCTTCACCTTGGCACAAAAGAAGCCGGGCATTCCACTCAGAAGTAACTCCGCGAAGCTCGATGTCACCCATGTTCGAGTCCACCTCATCTATCGCTTGCGCCCCAACCCCCGCCTCCTGGCGTCTCGATCCGGATGATGTCTCCGGCTGCCGCATCGATGCTGCATTTGGCTGGAAGCATTGTGCTCCTGCCTTGAGCGATAAGAATTGAGTTTCCCGTGGCGCCTGGTGAGCCACCGGCGAGCCCATATGGAGCAAATGTCCTTCTGTCGGTGAGAAGGGTGACACGTGCTGGGCATAGCAATTCAATCTCCCGAATGATGCCATCACCGCCACGGTATCGCCCCTCTCCGCCCGACGCGGGGCGGTATCCGTAGGAACGGACGCGAAACGGATAGGCGTACTCCAGAGCCTCGACTGGCGTATTGAGCGAGTTGGTCATGTGGGTGTGGATACCGGACACGCCGTCGGCAGTGGGACGAGCTCCCATGCCACCCGCGATGGTCTCGTAGTATGCGAAGCCTCTGCCGGTGCGGAAGTCGGTACCGCCGATCGTAAGGTTATTCATCGTGCCTGAACTCGCTGCAGGCACCCTCTCCGGAAGAGCCTCTGAGAGAGCGCGCAGCAGAACATCGACAATGCGCTGAGAGGTCTCCACGTTTCCTCCGGCGACGGGAGCCGGCAGCTCCGCATCGACGATGCTTCCGCGCTCTGTCAGCACGGAGATGGGGCGCATCAGCCCTGCTGTAGCTGGAGCGCTCTCCGGCAGCAGACATCGCATAACGTAGTACACGGCCGAGTAGGTAATGGCGTACACGGCGTTGATGCTGCTTTCAACCTGCCTGCTCGAACCAGCGAAGTCCACCACGGCAGATTGAGTTTCGGCATTCAGTGTGATCGACACGCATATGCGCACGGGCGCTTCGCTGAATCCATCGTTATCGAGAAAGTCTTCAGCGAAGACCCTTCCGCTCTTGACGGTGGCCAGTTGAGCACGCATCAGACGCTCTGAGTAGTTGAGAAGATCTACAGACAGCTGGCGCACGCGGCCAGCTCCGTACTTCAGGATCAGTTCCTGTAAGCGGAGCTCACCAACGCGGCAGGCGCCGATCTGGGACATCAGATCACCTTCGCGTTCCTCAGGGGTTCTCACGTTGTGCAGAATCATCTGCAGGATGCCATTGTCTATTACTCCCTGCTTCACAATACGGACGGGAGGGATGCGCAGCCCCTCCTGATAGATCTCGCGGCAAAGCCCCATGGAACCGGGATAGAGACCACCAACGTCGGCATGGTGAGCGCGCACAGCGACATAAAGCGACGGGATGGCAGCCGTTTCGGACGAGTCGAAGATACCCACGACCATGGTGATATCAGGAAGGTGTGTGCCACCCGCATAAGGGTCATTCAGTATGGCGACATCGCCGAACTGCAAGCTCATGCAGTCGATGACGGCTTTTACCGACATGGGCATGGAGCCGAGATGTACCGGCATGTGATCGCCCATGGCAATGACCTGTCCGGCTTCATCGAAGATAGCGCAGGAGTAGTCGCGCCGCTCCTTGATATTCGGGGAGAATGATGTTCGTCGCAGCGTGGCGCCCATCTCTTCTGCGATCGAGTGGGTCGCACTTTTGAACACAGCGAGTTCGATGGGGCTTGATTCTACGGACTCTGCTCCCGTTATGGCCGACCTCTCTTGTACAGGTATTGGCGTTGACATCGCTTAGTTAACCTCGATGATCATATTCCCGTATGCATCTACGCTGGCGATGCAGCCGGGAGGCAACACTGTGGTTGAGCTGTACTCGGTAACCAGCGCGGGGCCGGCGAAGCGGTCGCCAGATAGGAGACGCTCGCGGTCGTAAACTTTGCTGTCTCTCCACGCGCCGTCGAAGTAGATGTCGCGGTGCTTTAGAACGGCTTGCGAGCCGTCTCCGTTACGGGAGCTGCTGGACGGCAACTCGATGGGTGGGTTGCCCACAGTTAGACGTACGCGCACATTCACGACCTCAATCGGCTTGTCCGCATTGGAGTAGCCATAGCGCCTCTGGTGCGTGGCATGAAAATCCTGCAGGAGCTGGCTGCTTTCAGGGATATTCAATTCATAGCCCTGTCCTACGTAGCGAATGTCAACGGACCGCGACGACTTGCCCACCATGCCTTCGGCAGCAAGTTCTCTTATCCCTCGTTCTTCAAGCTCAGCCAGATGTGCAAGCAGTTCACCTCCCGTGCTTCGCAGCATAACGGTGCGAGAGTAATCGCGAACGGTATCGGCCATCAGAATTCCGAGAGCCGAAAGAGCCCCAGGCATACGTGGCACCATGACCTGCGGAATCCGTAACGAGTGTGCCATGGCGCATGCATGGAGCGGACCCGCGCCTCCAAAGCTCACAAGGGTGAACTCTCTGGGATCGTACCCACGCTCAATCGAGATGACACGGACAGCCTTCTCCATCGCGGTCTCTGCGAGCAGCAGAACGCCGGCCGCGAACTGCTCGATGCTCTGCAGCGCGCCGCGGGCCGCCGTCATGTGAACCCGAGCTCTCTCGTCGTCTAAACGGACGCCTCCGCCAAGGAATAGATCTGGATCGAGCCTTCCAAGGACAAGGTTTGCATCCGTAACAGTAGGTTGCAGGCCTTTCCCATAACAGATGGGGCCAGGTATGGATCCTGCGGACTCCGGCCCCACATGCAGAATACCGCCGTCGTCAAAGCGTGCAATAGAGCCGCCACCAGCGCCCACCGTGTGGATGTCGAGCATGGGAATGCTTACAGGCATCTCGGAGACGATGGACTCGCTGGTGCTCTGGGGCCCGCCTTCCGTTGCGTCGATCAGGGAGACATCGGTCGATGTTCCCCCCATATCGAAGCCGATGATCTTGTCGAAGCCAGCCATCCGTGCAAGTCTGTACGCCCCGATAACTCCGCCTGCAGGTCCCGACAGCACCGTCCGCACGGGCTCTGCTGCTGCGAGCCGGGCCGACACGATGCCGCCGGATGATTGCATAACGTGAATGGAACTTTGCGGATACCGAGTGCTTAGTTCACCCTCAAGTTGCCGAAGGTAGGTGCTCACCTTTGGAGCGAGGTACGCATTCGTGACCACGGTGGAGGCCCGTTCATACTCGCGAAACTCCGGCAGGATGACATGCGAGACGGAGATTGGCACTCCAAGCCCTTCCAAAGCTTCAGCTACTAATCGTTCGTTCTGCGGATTCGCAAACGAAAAGAGCAGTGAGATGGCGATCGATTCGGCCCTACTCTGCCTGATTGCGTCGGCAAGCGCTGCGAGTGAAGCGGATGATGGCGAGCGCAGGATCTCTCCTGTAGGTGCGGTGCGCTCCTGAACGCCAAAGCGCAACTCCGGCGGCACAACGCAGGGCAAAGGAGACCGGAACCAGTCATAGAGGCTGGTGCGTGCCTGTCGACCGATCGCAATGGTGTCTTCGAATCCCTGCGTCGTTACAAAGGCGACGCGTGCACCCTTTCGCTCAAGCATGGCGTTCGTTCCCACCGTTGTGCCGTGCCTCACCTCGGGCACAGCGTCTGCGGTCACCTGCACTACGGACTGAAGCACGGCGCTGCCCGGGTCATTCGGCGTGGAGAACAGCTTCAACACACGGACCTTTCCCTCCTCCAGATAAACGCAATCGGTGAAGGTTCCGCCGCTATCGATCGCAATTCGCATAATGATGACTCCGGTCAGTACAGAAAATGGTTCGGAGAAACGCAGGATAGCTCATACGACCGACCATGCCTTGGATGCGCGAGTGGAAGAAGAAAACGGATTGCTCTTTCGGGGATCGCTCGCGTAACCGTCTTTTGGAATCTTTAGAAGCGAGGTGCGCTCGATGGTCCGCACGACATGCTGTGTCGCGCAGTCCCGCGCCTGATCTGGCTTCCTGGCGCGAATCGCGCGAACAATTGCGCGATGTTCATCGACCAACTCCTTGCCGTAGCTCGACATCGAGATCACCAGGTAGAAGTAACGAATGAGTCGCGTCTGCAGGTTGGCGGTCATCTCGGCCATCAGTTCATTCCCACTGGCAGCCGCGATCTCGATGTGAAGATTCCTGTTCCACTCAAGAAACGTCTCGTAACTCTTCTTCTCGCCGGCGTGATAGACGTAGTTCGCCCAGCGTTCGATCGTAGCAATCTGCTCCTCGGTTGCACGTTCAGCGGCCATTGCGGCGGCCGCAGGATCGAGCACCAGTTGCATCTCGTTGAGATTGCGAAACTCATCAAAGGTGAGCGGGGCAATGAAGTAGCCGCGGAAGGGCACAATCTGCAGCAGCCCTTCTTCCTGAACACGACGACAGGCCTCACGAATCGGTGTGCGGCTCGCTTTGTAGCGACTGCAGAGCTCCGCCTCCGATACCGAAGCTCCAGGCTGAAGATCGCAGCTGATGATGTCATTCCGAAGCGCCAGGTAGATGCGCAGCGATTCTGTCATTGTTGAGCACTCCACACACAACTTGTATACATGAAGAGATTTCTCGATAGCGAGTAAATTTTCCGCCAAGCAGCGTGAGCCAAAAAACATCGCGAAATATTGATTATTATGCGATAAAAAATAACGACATTGAATGCTTGACAAATTTATACTGCAATAATATAAGCAAGGAACGCGTTTGTAAAAACTTGATAAATGCGGCGCGCCAGCGGAAGCGGCGGCGTCTGGAGGATCCCATGTCTCTGTTCCTGCGAACTAGATTCCCGCTTCTCCTCATCCTGCTTCTTTGTGCCGCACCGGCTCTCGCGCAGAGCTCACTCGGCGATATCGCCGGCACTGTGTTCGACCCAACCGGTGCGGTCGTACCCGGTGCGCAGATTGCGCTCAAGAACACCGATACGGGCGTAACCATGAACACGTCCTCCAAGGACGGCAGTTATCGCTTTCAGGCGGTTCCACCGGGGCACTATCAGATCTCGGTCACGACTGCGGGCTTCACGACGAAGACCGTGACAAAGCTCAGCCTCGAGCTCGACGGGCATCTTACGCAAGATGTCACGCTGTCGGTCGGCAGCGCGGGTGAGAGTGTGATGGTGGATGGATTCTCGCCCCAGATCAATACTCAATCGAACACAGTCGGCGGCGTAGTCACCCAGGACGAGATCGACAAGCTGCCGGTCAACACGCGACAGTACTTGAATCTTGCACTTCTCGTTCCCGGAACCAGCCAGGACGCATCCCGTTCCTTTTACAACAACGTGCAGATTGCCGGCGGGTCTGGCTACTACACCAATGGTTTTGTTGTGGATGGTGTTTCCAATGTATTCGCCGAGATGGGCGAGCCTCGCCAGAACTTTCCGCAGGGTGGTGTACAGGAGTTCAAGGTCAACATCACGCAGTATCCCGCTGAGTATGGCCTGTCAATGGGCGGCCTGATCTCGGTTGCAACCAAGAATGGAACGAACCGCTTCCATGGAGAAGCCTTCGAGCTTTTTCGCAATAAGTTCATGAACCGTCCGACTCCATTCCAGACGAGCAATCCGGACTTCAATCGGAACCAGTTCGGCGGCGACATCGGCGGGCCGATCATCAAAGATCGTACGCACTTCTATACGGCCTTCGAGCGCACGCAGACCACCGAGACATACACGATTAATACAGGTCTGGCACAGTACGCGTCGAACGACGGCATCTTCGATAAGCCAAGCCATGACCAACTGCTCACCGGCCGCGTCGACCATCGGCTCACCGATAAGCAGTCGCTGTTCGTGCGATACGCACAGGAGTGGAATCTGCTCTCCTATCAGCAATGCGGTGGCCGCACCGTAAGGAACTGTTACAACGGCCAGATTCCGCGTATCTCGATTGTGGGGGGCCATACATGGACAATTACACCGAGTCTGTTGAACGACTTCCGTTTTCAATTCGCCAAGGCATCCTACCAGCTTGGACCACCGAACGCACCCATCCCTACGGACCCGACAAACTATTCGCAACAGGTGCTCAGCAATCTCCAGAAGGCATATGTCTTCCCCAGCTTCAGCTATGGCTTCGGCTATGCTGACACCGGAACCGAGAAGCGCTACCAGGTGCTCGACAGTATCTCGTACATGTGGAAGAAGCACACGTTCAAGGCCGGCTTAGATGTGAGCTATATCCCCTTCACGGACGGCGCCGCCAGCAACTACAACGGTACCTGGACCTTCGGCAAAGATCAGACCTTCAATCCAAAAGATCCCGCGACCATCGCGGCGCTGACGAATCCCACGTCGTATACGCAGACGATTCCTTTCCTCTCGACCAAGATCCCGACCACCCCGCTGGGCTTCTATGGTGAAGATGAGTGGAAGCTGCTTCCGAAGCTGACGTTGAACCTTGGCCTTCGTTGGGAGCGTCAGTTCGGTTCTTTCAACGAGAGGGAGAACCTGACCGCCGCGCAAACTCAGATTCCTGGTATCGGCAATCCGAAGTCGCGGGGCGACATCAATAACTTCGCTCCACGCATCGGTCTCGTATGGGATCCTTCGGGCAAGGGGCGGGATGTCCTTCGCGCAGGCTATGGCATCTACTACAACAACATCCAAACCTTGCAGAACTTCTCGGAACCGCGCAATCTTCTCAGTTGTTCCATTAGCATCACTGCGGCGCAGGGATTGAAGTATCCCGACCCGTTCAATGGGCTTACTCCTCAACAGTTCTGCTCTGCCAACAAGCCCACGGTGACTTACATGGCACAGAATTTCCAGAACCCCTACGCGCAGCAGTACTCCGGCGGCTACTCTCGATCTCCGGCTGGAACATCGTCAACGTTCGCGCACCGATTGCGGCAGCCAAGTACAAAGCGCTGTTCGTCAGTCTTGATAAGCGGCTCTCCCACCACTTCATGTACACGGTGGCCTATACGCTTGCGTCCACCCGCGACAATAATCCGCAGACGACTGTCACGAATCCGCTCAACCCGAATCTCGATTGGGGCCCGGGAGCCAATGACCGCCGGCATGCTCTTGTCGCAAGTGGTGCCTATCAACTCCCATTCGGCCTGGTTGCAAGCGGTATCTGGACCGTGCGGTCGTCGCAACCGTTCAGCGCCTATAGCGGTGCGGTCAATATAGATTCCACCAGTCAGTATGTTCCCGGCACGACACGTAACCAGATCAATCGTGACGTAGACTTCAACGTCATAAATACATTCCGAACGGCACGCGGTCTTAGTACCCTAAGCTCCTCCACGGTGCAGAACAGCAGCTACAACTCTTTCGACTTCCGCCTTCTCGAGTCGATCAAACTGGGTGAGAGCAGGCGCCTTGAACTCTATGGCCAGGCGTTCAACCTCTTTGGCCGTGTCAACTACACCAACTCCAGCATCACGACAAGCGCAGCAGCTTCAACGTTTGGGCGCGCCTCCGCCGCAAGCAATCTCCAGCAGGGTGAGTTCGCCGCACGATTCATCTTCTAGTTTTTCCTTCGGGAGCCTGAGCGCAACGCGCTCAGGCTCCCGTCTGTTCTTATGGAGAGAAGAATGGCCGTTCGCCGCTACATCGCTGTCTGCGTAGGATTATGTCTGGCTTATGGCTGTTCACTAAGCGTGTCTGCTGAAGACAAAGCGGTTGCCTTGTCGTCTAAAGCGCTCGAAGCTTACAGCAGAACGCTGCCGAAGGTAAGTGTTCCCACTTTTGGCATTGAGGAAGCGACGGCTCTCGCCGCCTGGCCGCTATCATGCATCGATCATCCACAATCAGCACCTGAAGGAGCACAGTATCTCTGGCTCTACGGCGAGCGCCCGCAACTCCCATCAGACTACGATAAGACCCACGCATTTTACGGCTGCTATGACTGGCACTCCGCGACAAATTCTCTGTGGATGATGGTCGTGCTCGCGAAGGACTATCCCTCCATGCCGCTCAGTAAGTTGATGCGCGAAAGGCTCGGCGAGCACCTTGGGGAAAAGAACATAGCTGGCGAGCTCGACTTCTTCAAACAGGCGAAGACATTTGAGAAGCCGTACGGTTACGCTTGGCTGCTCAAGCTCTACGCTGAAACGAAGACCTGGAATGATCCTGAGGCCCCAAAGCTGGCCGCGAACATACAGCCCTTAATGCAGTTCTTCTCTGCCAAGCTGACCGACTACTATGATCACCTGCCCTATGCCTCTCGCGCAGGTGTTCACCCAAACACGGCGTTGTCGATGATCCTGGTGCTTGAAGCTCTCAGCGCGGTGCCGGATACAAAGCTGCATGAGTCAGTCGTCCGTAACGCCAATCGTCTCTTTCTGGGAGACAGGAATTGCCCTACAGAATACGAGCCCGGCGGCACTGAGTTCCTCTCACCGTGCCTCGCTGAGGCCCACCTGATGAGTCTCATTCTCTCACCCGAGGCCTATCCAGCGTGGCTTTCGAGCTTTTTGCCTCCATTCGATTCTCCTCAATTCCAAACCTTCGCAAAGGCGGTGGATGTCTCGTCCATCACCGACAAGGAGCAGTTCGCGGGCAAGTCGCACCTCATCGGGTTAGCGTTTCAACGGGCGACATCGATGATCAAGATATCGGATGCACTGCCGGCAAAGGACCCGCGTGTGCCCGTGCTGCGCCGTCTTGCGGATATGAACGCCAATCATGGTTTCAGTGCACTCTCCGAGGCTGGCTACCTCGGTTCGCACTGGCTTGGAACCTATGCCGTGCTCTATCTGCGAGCGCTCAGCTCAACACCGTACGACTGCTCCTGTCAGTGCTCCGGCTCCTGTCGCGACGGCTGCGCCCGTGGTGAAAGAAACCTTCCTCGAAGATCCTTTTCAGCTTGGGTTCCTGCTTCAGGATTCAAACGGGGACAAGATTCCCGACGTTGTCTGTGGCCACATCATCGTCTCGGCCCGTCCCTCCGCAGCCGAAAATGCAGCAGCAGCGAATCTGGCCGCCCGTGTCGGCTACGAGTCCTCCGCATTCACACTCCCGATTGTCGTCCAGGAGACATCGAAGGCGGTCACCGGCTGTGCCGCAGCGAAGGCGGATATATGGATCGGCGACTCTGCTCTTCCGCCAGCAGCGGCAGTGACAGTCAAGCCAGTGTTGTCGGCTCTCGGCCTTGGTGAAGGCGCGATTGTGGCCGTTGACGGCGGCATTGCCATTATTGGAGCTGATCCCGTCGGACTGCTAAATGCCGCAAACTCCTACGCCAGCCGAGCGCCATTCCTCTGGTCGGTTCCTGGTGACAAGGTACTCTCGCTTGCGAAGAATGCGAATACCGCTGATCCCATCGCCGTGCAGAAGCTCTTACATCCTGAAGAAGGCACACCCGTACAGTTTGGTCCCGTGCGCGAAGTCGAACTGCTGGTAGACGGAGTTCCAGTTACCATAGCCAACGCGAACTCTGCGCGTAGCGGTGCTCTCCCGGCGATGCCAGAGAACGGAGGGACCGACGCGAAGCCACTGGACCTCGCAAGACTGTACACCGTGAAGGGACTGCTGACCGGCAGCGCAAAGAAGCCCATTCCTTCTGGCACATCGGCCAAGCTCTATGTTCCTGCAGGTTCACAGGGGGTCGCGATGGCCAACCTAGCAGCTCGAATCGGGCTTGAGACGGTCGGCATCACGCTTCCCATCGCCTTTCCGGAGTCTGGGCTCACCGCCACACAGGCGCAGGGAACTCCGGTTCTTATGGATGGTTCTCCAGCCGCAGACCATCTCAAAGACGTGCTCGCTGCAACCGGAGGCGCGGACTTCGACAAACTTGCTCCCGGACAATTCAAGCGTGGAATGCCTTCCTCGCAACTGTCGAAACTTGACGCAGGCGAGGGCGAGTTGCGCGTCGTCGAGCATGGTATCGGTAAGGCGGACGCGCTGCTGGTGCGCGGCGATGAAAGTGGTGTGACTACCGCACTGAACTACGCCTCCGAACATATCCCTTATCTTTGGGAGCCTGACAAGCGTTTCGCGTCCATAGAAGAGGTCCGTGACGATCTTCGTCACTTCTTTTCGCTGAAGTCAGATGTGGGCCAGGCCGCCGCAGCGCTGTATCACCTTGACCAGTGGAGCGCGGAGATAGCAAAGGAGCACCCCGGTAATCTCGCGAGAGTTCGAGCAGAGATCGACGTCGACCAGGCTGATCCCGCGCTGCAGAACTTCGCAAAGCAGCTTCTTGTGCAGCGGCTGCATGCGGACCAGATAGAAGTCGTTACGGGAAACTTGCACGCAGGTATTAAATGCTGCGACGGCAATGTACCACAACATCTCCAGTCGGATGTCATGCCGTTCAAACAGGCATCGCCTACGTTCGCTGAAGACGTTGTTCTTGAGTGGGAGGGGAAGCGACTGATTGCTGCGGCCACAAAGGCTGTGCCGGCGATGCCGTCTAGCCATATCGTTTTGCAGGCCGGCGTAAGTGAAGGGCCCGAAGAACGATCGAAGTTGGCGGCCCAACTGAAAGCGGTACTTGCGGCCGGCGGCATCAGTGATGCAGAGATAGAGGTCCTATGTGCCTACAAGCAGGGCTATAGCTGGCTGATGGAGAATGTTGCTCCTGCACTCGCCGGGAAAGGTGCGCAGAAGCTCAAGATTGAATTCGCGCCATACCGTGATCCCAACAAGGCCTCGGCCATGCGAACGGAGGAGCGATGGATACAGGAGCTATATCCTGTGGATGAGATGCTCGCCAGCAAGCTCAAAGTTCCCTTGGCCAACATCACCTTCGCAAAGCTGCCAACCGACTCAGGCCCGACCTATCGCGTCCATGCGTTTGGAAAAGATGGCAAAGAGATTCTTACGCGGGAATTTACCGTCCATCTTGCTGCGAAGCCCTACTCAAAGGAGTTCGCGAACTACGAGCAGATCAGTATAGAGACAGGATGGCTAACCTACGGCACTGTTGACAAGCAGATTGCCTCTGAGCGCATCGCAACCGATACCGAAGAGTTCTGGGATCACTATCAGAACCAGACTCTGCCGAAGATCTTCCACACCGTGCTCGGCCAAAACAACGGAAAGCCCAAGATCGAATATCAGCCGCTCTTCGATACCATCAAGGTCGACTTCCATATGAGCGAGCCCGACTATCAGATCGGTCTCGATCAGGAGCGTATCTCCTCGCTTGAGGGTATGCAGGAAGACCTTCTCTTCGCAACCCAGAACTCCTTCTACGTATTCGGAAACACCTTTTCAAGCGGCATCATGGACTACATGGGCCGTATCATTCCAGTCGCCCATCCCTCCGATGAAGGTCAGGACAGCCGCATCCGGGTCGAATTTTATGCAAACGACGCAGCACATCCAAAGGTGGAGTTGGCTTGGCAGCAAAAAGCCGGAGATGTTGAACAGATGCGGTCGCGCGATCTGCCTTCTATCTCGTCAGGCGATCCCCGTCTGATCGGCGCGAAGGTTAAATCAAGCTCGGAGGGAGTCGCTTCCTTCACTTGGCAACTGAACGTTGCCAGCCGTGAAGATAATTTTGAAGAGTGGCGTCAACTCGTAAACGAAGAGACGCTTGAACACACGGTCCTCTCTGCCCAACAGGCGCAGGCGCAGCTCTCGTGGCTCGAAAAGATGCATACCGCGGGTCTATACCGTTCCCGGCTAGCATATCCGCGTGTTGGGAAGCTCGCGTTCGAATTCACTCTTCCTCTGGCTCTGCATCCGCCGGAGCACACAAAGGCAGAGGTCGTAATCGCCGAGGTCGCAGTGCAGCAGCCCGAGCACACCCGGCCACAGATCGTTGACGTCCAGCCCGCGACGCAGAAGGCCGATAAGACCTTCGTTCAATGGGATGAGCCGATTGGAATCACCGAAAACGAGCGCTTCCTCTCGCGTCTCGCAACCTTTCCGGGAGTGAATGTCTACTGGATGGGACAGAGTTATCTAGGCAACAACATATGGGCTGCCGATGTCATGCTGCCGACGCCCTCGGTCCTTCGATCGATGGCTAAGGAAACCACCCTGAAGGCCGCAATTGTCTACTCCGGCCGTCAGCACGCGAACGAGGTTTCAAGCACCAGCCATATCCATAAACTTGCGGAAGAGCTCATGCTCAATGCCGAGACGCGCAAGTCTCTCAATAAGGTCAACGTCGTACTTCATCCGATCACCAATCCCGACGGCACGGAGCTCGCGATGGATCTTGCGAAGATCACTCCCAATAACATGCTGCACGCCGGCTATCATGCCTCCCTCACGGCAGATATGGTTACCGGGCTTTGGGATCAGGATCCCGTCTATCCCGAGTCCCGCACTCGCCGGCAGCTATGGGAGGCCTGGTTGCCCGATGGCTTCCTGAATCCTCACGGCTATCCCTCTCACGAATGGGTGCAGCCTTTCTCCGAATACTCCGCCTGGGTGATCTCGCGTAACGGTGCGGAACTCGGCCGCGCCTGGTGGATTCCTCGCGGATGGTTCACTAGCCTCAACTACTTCAACGATGAGGATCATCCCCTTAGCAAGACCGTCACCTACACTTTGCGCGACTACATCGTCGATTCCATGGCCAAAGTACCCGGTGTTCTCGACATGAATGCAAGGATGAATGCCCGTTACTTCCGCTATGGCCAGCAGTGGGATCAGCGTGCCTTTCAACAGCCTCTCTACAAGGGTGTACGCGTGTACATGGCGCTCACCGGCACCACGCCAAGTCCTCGTTCCCCCGCCTTCAGTGCACGCTTCCCGGATGTCACCTACGATGACGGATACACCGAAGCTCCGGACGAAACTGCCCGTGGCGAATGGCTTCACCTCGTTGCCGGCGCGGGACTAGCATATGATCATGCGCACCTCAAGTACCTGAGTGATGGTAAGTTCAAGATCAAACGCACACAGAAGGAGTTCTTCGACGGTGTTCAGTGGCAGGTGAACCGCGATCGCCCTGTACTGCCCGAGACGACCACATCGACGCAACCCTCTGCGCCAACTCAGCCCGGCGGCTCTACCGCTCCCAGTACAGCACCCACCGGCACCGCTGGTGAGCCTCTGAATAACAGCGCCGAACCCGCAGCCGTGCCAGAGACACCGACGCACCACTAACCTGCAAAGGCAAGCCGGTAAATACATGACGCAGGTGGACGGAATCGGGGCGGGCTTCTGGACTCTTGCAAAAGAGCCCGCCCGCCGCAACGCACTCATCGCCGCATCCTTGGGATGGATGCTCGACAGCATGGACGTCATGCTGTACTCCATGGTCATTCCTGCTGCGCAGCGTGACCTGCACATGACGTCCGGCATGGCGGGTCTCGTTATGTCGATGACGCTCATTGCCGCGGCCATAGGAGGAATCTTCTTTGGCTTTGTCGCCGATCGCCTCGGCCGCACCCGGGCATTGTCGTTGAGCATTCTTGTCTACTGCGTCTTCACCGGTCTGTGTGCCTTCGTGCACTCCGTTCCGCAACTCGCCATCTGTCGCATGCTTCTAGGGCTGGGCATGGGCGGGGAGTGGGCTGCAGGCGCCGCCCTCGTTTCAGAGACATGGCCACAAAGGCATCGCGCCAAGGCCCTTGCACTCGTGCAGAGTGCGTGGTCAATTGGATATGCTCTGGCCGCAGTCGTGGTCGCCCTGGTCATGCCACATTTCGGCTGGCGTGCGGTCTTTCTCGTCGGGCTCCTGCCTGCCCTCGTCGCAGTATGGATTCGCAGAAGGGTGAAGGAGCCGGATACCTGGACGCATGCGCCAAAAGTCTCTGCGAGTGAACTTTTCCGGGGAAAGCTCGCCCGCCGCACGCTCGTGATCACCGGCATGAATGCGGCCAGCCTCTTTGCCTGGTGGGGCCTCTTCTCTTGGGTGCCCTCATTCCTCTCACTCCCGGTATCAAAAGGAGGGCATGGCCTCGATACGCTCCACACCTCGTCGTGGACCGTCGTCATGCAAATTGGGACCTTCGCCGGCTACACCAGCTTCGGCCTGCTCGCAGATCGCTTCGGACGTAAGCAGGTCTACATAACATTCCTGCTCGTCGCCGCTGCCATTGTGCCCCTCTACGCTGTAGCACGTACCCCGCTTGCGCTTCTATTTCTCGGGCCTCTCGTGGGGTTCTGGGGCTCTGGATACTTCAGCGGCTTCAGCGTCATCGCCAGCGAAGCGTTCCCGACCGCACTGCGTGGCCGAGCCATGGGCTTTGCGTACAACCTTGGACGCATCGTCAGCGCTGCTGCTCCCTTTGCCGTGGGACACATCGCGCAAAGCCATGGGATGGGCTTCGGTCTTATGCTCACCTCTTCAGGCTTTCTCGTCGCAGGCCTGATTGCTACTGCTCTCAAGAAGGACTGGAGCGACCAAACCTCAGAAGTTGGCTTCTGGAAAGTGCAGCATCCCTCAGACGCTCTCCAATAGCGTCCTATGCCCGAGCTTCCCCTAGAGCGTCCCCATCCGCTTTCACAGGACGGGACCCTAATCCGACCGTGGGAATTGCGGAGAAGGAACCGATGTTGTCGCGGTATAAGGCGAAGGGCTCTACCCATGCGAAACGATTGCCCAACCAGTAGCTTGACCAAGTACCGGCCCCAGCAATCCTTCGCAAAAACCGATCAAGGGTAGAGAGCGGATGAGAGATTTTAGGGTGCTATCGTAACTGATTGGAGAGAGTGTTTGCCACCTACCTCGCTGGTTACCGTTCGTGCCGCATTCTTGATTGCGTCCGCCAGCGTGGGTCCAACTGTGGGTCCATTACGGGTGTTTTGCACTCCCTAACGTTTTGGCGGATATAGCTAAGTTATTCAGATTGCGTTGTTCCTAGGATTGGGGTGGGTGAGGTCGCTAGTTCGAATCTAGTCGTCCCGACCATTCTTCCAAACGAGCCCTTTCAGCATGCGATAACGAGGTGTTATGGGTAAAGTCAAATCTGATTCCGACCAACGGGATCTGGGTTACAGTGACCCGTTCGATCGCTCGCAAGGACCGTAGGAGAAGACTTTCTTTCGAAGTCTGTCACACAGCTTTGATGATTTCATCTCTGGTGAAGTCGCGACGGGTTTAGCATCGACGCGCTTATTTCAACTGCTTTATTGCTGGTTGAGGCGGTCAAACTCGTTGATCTCATCCGAGGGGTGGCTTGGCCCCTATCTTGGCAGAATCGGCGAGCAGGGCCGCTTCTAACTGGGCTAATGCTTCCTCCCGAAGGTGAATGAGAAGGTTTCTGAGTTGGCAGACCTTGCAGCTATTTGGCTGGCTTCCGAGATAATGGTGATTTGCGGAAAAGTGAGCCTTCGCCATGTGGGAGAGCATGAACATTTCAGAGATCTGGACCAGTTCTTGCAGGTTGGCCCTGTGACGCTCTACGCTGATGAGGTCAATTTTGTTGTCCACTTGGTCACTCACAGGTTTTACTTGATGTCTGGGATGAGCAGGCTGCTTATCGTCAGTGCCCGCAAAGTTTCGACTCGCCAACCGTACATGGGCGAAAGGTGATGACCAGGCGATGAGGATGATCATCTGCATCGAGCTGGACTGGGTTTCAGCTGCTATTTGCAGAATAGGCGGAAATCTTACGTTCGGATGTCAGACGAGATTGGTTTCTCTTGTCAGAGGATGCCCTACAACTGGTCCACGACAACGCGGTTACGAATGGCATAATGCATCAACTCGGCATTGTTTTTTAGGCCCATTTTATCGAGGAGCCGAGCCCGGTACGTGCTGATGGTCTTGTCGCTGAGGGAGAGGAAGCGGGCGATTTCTCCAACTGTTTTTCCGGAGGCGATCAAACGCATGACTTCGAATTCGCGACCGGAAAGCGATTCGTGAGGGGGAACAGCTAAACCGCGAGCGAGGTCGGTCACGAGGATTTCTGCCAGAGCCGAGCTGACATAGCGGTCGCCTTTAAGTAGGCAGTTGAAAGCTTTGATGAGTTCATGACGAGGGGTGTCTTTAGTGATGTAGCCGGATGCGCCAGCCTTGAGAGCGCGACGCGCATACTGTTCTTCGGAGTGCATGGTGAGGACAGCGATGGACAGTCTAGGGCGAAGTTGTCGAAGGTCGTGCAAAAGGTCCAACCCGCCTCTGCCCCCAAGGGAAATATCGAGAATCGCAAGGTCCCAGGCGTGTTCGGTGGCGAGTTTCAAAGCTTCGGCGGCGTTCTCAGCGTCGCCAAATGC
>WNFI01058590.1_pt1 | contig 18208 bp, 21 predicted proteins | sample 5400471 | NCBI WGS metagenome assembly WNFI01 (sample SAMN13153348, study PRJNA577476) | soil metagenome | isolation source: 100 cm saprolite on Douglas fir-dominated hillslope | place: USA:California | collected 2013-09-17 | reverse complement strand
GACTTCCATTGTAACCAAAGAGAATTTTTAACACAAATATATGACATGGCTCTTAATTCCAATGCTACTCAAGCCCAACCGTGACTGGTCTCGTACTGTGAAGCTGGCTTCTCTTCGAAACCCTGTGTAGCGGGTGCTGCCGCAAAGTCGGCCTTATAAGTACCTTTATCCGGCTCGATTTAAGGAATTGAATGTTAATTGGAATTGAATCGAGGTACGAGATTAAAAAAGGCTTGTGGGCCGTCGAACTTTCACGTATGCTGACCTTGACGGTTTTATTACCGTAGCGCGTCCGCCGTATGCACGATACTTGCGTGCTGATTAGCCGCGTCCGTCAGCCACGTATACCCTACGATCTCTCGCGTCCGCCGTATGCAACTTGATCGTTTTTTCTCGCGTCTCACTGTTCGTAAGTACTTTCGGTCTTGTCGTGGGAGGAGGTGTATATGACCTTCGGTTTCCTTCGGCGAGTAGGATCCCGGATGTCCTTATTACGGTGCAGATCCCGTATTTTCCCTTCTTGTCTCGGCTCCGTTTCTATGTTTGGCTCTTACCCGAATTCATCTTATTGGCTGATTCTTTTCTCTGTCCTACGTTGGACTTCTTCGTTTACTGTCTTTGAGCGCTACCCTCCACCTTCCCCAGTCACCATCCAAGTCATGATTTCGTTGTCTCTATTTTTACCTCTTCTTTCTGTGTACTCTTCTTGTATTACCCGGTCTCGCTCAAATCAGAAGTCTCGGCTTCGGCCGGGGCTGTCTTCCTGCTAAAAAACGTGAACTCGCTTTCGGACACAAGACGTCAATACATATCATATTCTGCATGCTGTAATAATTCCGAACTGACTGGGTAATTTTTGCACTCGTATTATAGGCCGTGGGAATGGGGACCAAAACAGCATGTATATATGTTCATTGGTGACTTGTGAGTTAAGCTCAAAGGTAACGTGGAAACGGCGCCCACAGACGGGGCCTTTGGATTTCGGAAGGACCTGGTTAGTAATACACAAAAGAGAAGAATGAGAAGAGACACAAGAAAGTAACAAGAGACTCCGATCCAAGGAGGAGAATGGGGAAGGAGGGAAACGCTGGAGCGCTGCAACACGGTCTGTCGGTGCGTCCTTTCCGAGTAATCTACCGGGTTCTTGGGCAACACCGGTACCACCCTTGTGGTTTCATTGTAAGTTCCAGGCTTGTCTCAGATGAAGGTATGACCTTCGTATATCTTTGACAGGCGGGATCTTGCGGACTGTTGGAATCACATCAGTTTCTTTTTGATATTTTTCTCCTGAGCGGTTTCATATATTATGTTTCCGTTAGGTACACACAGAGGCCCTGCCAAGAGGTTGGACAGTCAGGGTTGAGAGTGAACAGGGTACGTATGAGGCCCGTGCACAGAGGATCCGTCAACAGGTTGAAACGGACGAAGGCTCAGAGGCCAAAGGTGTTATATATGTCGATCAGCACAAGAGGCTGGATCGGAGCATAAGAGGACGTTCAGGGAAACGACAAGGTCGTTGGAATATGAGCATCTCGATAAAATCTCGTCGATTTGATAACAAAATATATATCACAGCAAACCACAAAAAAATGGTCGATGAGAGAGAGATCTAGGCTAATCGGACGGGACATGGACTGTAGCGGGAACGACCAAGATGGCCAATAATCTGATTAGGGTGACTGAAGGTCAAAACCCCTTCGCCAACGACAAGACCGGACTTACCACACGTTACGTACGGCGGATGCGATCCACGTGAGGACTGGGAATGGCTGTGCCCTAGTAAAACTAGTGCACAGCCATCGCCAATTGACCACGTCGCGCTCGCTGTTTGACCATCTCTATAACAATCGTTTTGTTCTTCGCTCATCGATTTTCCCTGGGACCCATCTGAAACTCAAGTCCTCGTTCTGCTATCTTTATATTTTTCACATGTCCGTCCTAAGGCTCGGGATATGCGTGGCTGGAGTGTACTCAATGTTTCTGGTATGGACCTCGGATAGCAATCTGAATGTATTCCGTTTCTGAATCCTCTAATAGCTTTGGGCCATCGCCCAGGAAAGGCGTATGTTGATAGTACATACGCATGATAGCCGAGGCTCATTGAACCTCTTTCTGTCATAGTGTCTGTACCATTCGCTTCCACCGATCCTAATAATCCACCAGAGCGTTTCCGTTCCGTTCTCTTGCTAAACACTCTCCAAAGTTTAGCAAGTGTCATATCCTCCGCCATCTATATATGGATTCGCCGCATACACGGACAAAGTCTCGCCCAAACCTTTGGTCTCGCTCCTCCTGCCTCACAAACGTCTGGCAGTAATGGGGCATCAAATGGTCACGCAAATGGAAACGGTGTGCACCAGAAAGGCAATGTCCGTTTGACTTACGTGCGAGACTTGCTCCTTCGATGCCTTCAATGTGCCATGTTTGTCAGTACAGCAGCTCCATTCGGCTTTGCTGCTCTCTCGCATATATCGTATCCAACGATGGTCCTTGGGAAATCGTGTAAGCTAGTCCCGGTGATGATCATGAATGTTCTTTTGTATCGACGCAAATTCGCGCCACATAAGTATCTTGTCGTAACGCTTGTCACAATCGGCATCACCGCCTTTATGGGCTTAGGCGACGCCTCCGCAAAAAGCGGAAAGCAGAAGGGCAACGCACAGTCCAGTCTATGGGGTATCTTTCTCCTGCTGATCAACCTCATCATTGATGGAGCGACCAACTCTACCCAAGACGAGATCTTTGCTCGGTATCGCATTACGGGACAACAGATGATGTTCTGGTTGAATGCATGGAGTACTCTTTTGACGTCAACATTGATCGTCCTTCCACTACCGCACATTCCCCTCCTTAATCCCGCGTCTAGATCCATGGTACTCGGCCAGTCCGAACTCCAGGCGGCACTGTCATTTATTAGGACGCACCCCGACATTCTGAAGCCGCTATTGGAGTTCTCGATCACCGGTTCACTTGGACAACTCTTCATTTTCGAGACACTGCAACACTTCGGGTCATTGACATTGGTGTATGCAGAGCTTCATTCGCATTGATGTGTGTTATTAATGCTTCGGTGTAGGATGGTGACGCTTACCCGAAAGCTGTTCACGATGATCCTTTCGGTGGTGGTGTATAATCATAGACTCACGTATGGGCAGTGGTTTGGGGCAGCTATTGTCTTTTCCGGAATTGGGGTTGAAGCTTGGGTCAAGCGGAGAGGTGAGTTGCAGAGTTGGAGTGCAGCGAGTTGGGTTTGTCCCTTATGATTCTTATGATTTTCCTTTATCGCAGAAATTCATGCTAAGCGCGTCCTCAAAGAGCAAGAAAAGGCAAAACTGAAAATGCTATAATGGTTGGGGACCCAACGTAAGTATGTTAGACAGGAACATGAAGTAGGCGAGCATTCGGTTGTCGAGCAATGCCGTAACCCCACGTCGCCGGCACCAACTGACCTTTTCATGTCCATGATACATAAACTATAAATCCATGTAACTAAAAATTGTGCTGTATTGTGTGCGCGATTTTAGAAACGTGTTCACGTTCCTTTGCATTGAGGTCCCTGGTGAGAACTTCGGACGTACTCTTGGATCCGTGACCTCGGAAGCCTGAAGGCTTCATCTCTTGTAACACTCGTCGATGGCGACCTCAACGTCATACTCAACACCTATGGACCTGTCAGCACCTCCCGAGGTGGAATGGCGGTACGAACCGAGCGCTCGCATGCTAGCCTATCTGTGCTAATCTCTCTTGCTCACGTTCGTTCTGACTCGCGGGACAATTCATTCAGCTATGAAATGCGGCGCGAATGTCAAGAGATCCTCCCTGGACTTCTACTGGGTCCATTCACAGTCTCAAAGCAACTCGACAAACTGCTCTCTCTCGCCATTACACACATGTAAATCTGACTTCTCGCTTTCTTGATGTCCAGCCCGAGGCCATCGTGTCTATCACAAACACATCATCGCATACAATCTGCTCCTGGGTGTGAATGCAGTGATCCCTTCCCCTGATAACTTGTTCGATTGATTCTATTTTGATGCCAAACTTATGCTCCTTCCCTACTAGAGTCTGTATCCGCGATGCCAAAGAAGCCTTCTCCGTCTACCCTCGTTTCCCCGATAGGTTTCAATACATGGTACTCGACGTAGAGGATAACGAAGAGCAAAACCTTATCCGATTGTTCCCTGGGTATGTCCCTTCTCCCCCTCGGAACCGAACTTGTCTGACTGTACATGGTCCCGCTGCACCGCAAATGTATACGCATCGCTTCCGATCATATCCAGTGCTCAAACCTTCATTCACCAGGCCATCGCTGCAGGTGGTCGAGTTCTTGTTCACTGCAATGGTACAACCACACCCCGACCGTGAGGCCACGATGATTCATCTGATATCTTTATACTTCCTTGCCAAGGCGGCATCAGCCTCTCTCCAGCTTTTGCAATCATGTTTGTCATGCAGCATTTCAAGCTTTCATGGGAAGATGCGTTGCAGTATGTCCAGAATCGGCGATATTGTATCTCGCCAAATGGTGGTTTCTTAACTCAGTTAAAGGTCAGCGACATTGGAATGACATATTTCCCCCTCCTCCCCCCGTTGAGCTCATTTTGGCACGTTTTGCAGGAGTGGGAGTCGATATATCGGGCGAGCCAGGCTGTTGCCGGATTTCCAAGTAATGGCCAGTCCCGTTCCGTCGTCCGACGGAAACGTAGTGACGACGATGAGGATGATGGAGATTGTGTACAGAGGTAAGTATATCTTTTAGTCTAGTGGACTTTTAAGCTTATTGTACCCTCTTCAGGTTGCCAGAGACCCGAAAACGATATTATGCTCCTCCAGAGGTAGATACTGAAATGGCATGAAGATCCGATAATTTCGTGAAATTCGAGCCATATTTCCATACATGCATTTTATCTTATTTTTCGTCTCCATTGTCAACAGTTATTCCTTCGCTTAATACTGAAGGTCTCGAATGACTTGCGATACCACTTCATAGCTTGCACATTATCTGAGGTCCGGTATTGACGGGGTGTGTTTGGGCGGAGTAGGTGGGATAACAAGAGTAATGAAAGCGGTAGCATAAATAGGGTCAACGTCGAGCAATATAAAGGGTTGGTAATACTCGCCTTCTTCCTCCCTGCAATTTTATTGGGGGCCATGGATGTCCCCTTCGACATAGGACTTCCACTTGCGGTATTCGTCTTATCGGACAGAGCAGCCGTCGGGTTCTTCTCTTCGTCTACGTTCAGCATGAGCCTGCAAAGCTTGTCGAGGCGTTCGTCAAGTCGGCATGCAGCGGCCCTAGTCTCCTCGTCCACGATTTTGATCTGGGAAGAAGGTAGGTCGTAGTGAATGGATGCGAACCCGCCGGGTCGCTCAAGCACGAGGACACGGTGAGGGAAGATGATGGTATTTTGGGAATAGTTGTTATAAACCACAGCATAGTCCTCCGGTGGTGGTATAAGCTCATAGCGATGAGTCTCTAGCCAGCAATTGGGGTCCTTAGGGTTGTAGAGTGAACGGTATGTGGACGAGACATGGTCATGGTCGCAGCTAGAGTAACTCCGAGTTAGCGATACAATTGGCTCAGCACTATGAATCGATCAACGTACGCAAGACCAAGTGCGCCAAAGTATTCGCCAAGGCTGCCCCACGCGGCCTTCCAATCCCAGCCGTCTTTGAGGGTTTCGTCGAAGACTTCATCAAAGTACTTGCAGTACGCGTGTTGCTTGTAGAAAGTCTTAACCTCCTTGTCTAATCGTGCAAGGGCTTCCTTGATGGGTACCCTGCTTTCCCATGCGACGCGCACCACGTCGTATGGCACGGACTGTATAACGTTTGGCATTGTACCAGACTATAGGGAGACGGAAGGAGAGCTCGATAAATTTGACGCGATTTCTTAGGCGTGAACGCCTTCTTATGGTAAGTGGAGATACTATCATTTGGGACCATGTATCAGCTCGGAGCTCGCGTGCGGCGTGCGTGGCGATGAGAACTATCAAGGATCATAAGTTTCACAAAAAGGAAGCACTGAGAGTGCACGGGAAATCATAAAAATACAGAAGATCGATTGGCCCAGCCACGTATGCCATTTTCGGGCCATGAGATGTCCTGAGATGCCGATACCGAAGGAGGCCCTTAGCCGACACATTACATGATCCGATGAATTGATGGTGCGTTACCATATTCAGTGACCACGTGCGATAGGGCGCTTACAATATGGTTGCACGACCGCGAACGTCGTTCGCGCAAGCAGTTCATCCGTTCCAAACTCGGCGCCTTTCCCACTGGGACCTGTATAGGCAAGGACAGAATTGGCTTGGTAACGCGAGAGAACGAGCCAAATCTCTGCCTGTACATGTAGGTCTCCCTGCCCGAACGGACGCCTGGAAGGCAAAGACGAATGCGATCCTCTCGCAATTGGGATTGAGGTTAAATGAAGTAACAGGTTATCAGGCTATCGATGAGCTCAAGAGAAGTGTAGTTCAAAAAGGTAAGCATCGGTTCTGGATACATAACCCACGCTCTTCTGCCTCTAACCATTCCCCTATTTTTCTCGTACTGCTGGGCTTAGAGCAGGATATATCGCAGCTTAGAGAGAAAGCACGCTCTGCGAAGATATCATATGAGGATGCAGTGTCAACCCGTTCAACATGCCAACGTGAACTAAATGACCTGCTCCAGCGAAAGTCAAGCTGGTCCGAATCGGACGTCTCCCGCTTTACTGGCCTTGTCCGGCAAGATCATATTAATGCTCAGGCTGAAGTCACGGCCAAGCAGCACTTAGACGAGATGGAGCGGAAGCTGGAAACTGCATTTGACGGACTTATGCGTTCCATCCTTAACCGTTACCATGAAGAACAGATATGGAGCGACAAAATTCGAAGTGCAAGCACTTATGGTCAGCTCCTCGCTCTTGGACTCAACTTGATGGTCTTTGTCGCGGCCATTATCATCGTAGAACCATATAAGCGGAAGAGGCTACGTGAGAGCTTGGAGACGCGCATCGTGCTGCTAGAGAAGGAAAACCAGCAACTCATGAAGGAAGGGATAAAGAATATCAATAATCACTTTGCAAAGCAGGAGGAAATCCTCTCAAATCTCGCTGCTGTCGCAGTTGGTCATTCTCATGAATCCAAGCACACACAAGCTATTGATCGGTTGCCCGCATCATTACCCCCCACTTATCCATCATCGGAGGTTCAATTACCATGGACCGAATACCGAATGCCCATACACAACATGCACATTCTGTCAGCCGCCGCTGGTGCAGTGGGCGGCATTACCATCACATGGTTGCTCAATCGATAGCATTCCTGTGACGCCAAACATGCGCCAATCACTGTGACACAAGAACGCTTTCCTCTCGTTTCCTCCGATAGAAAGCACTTAGTTCCTTTATAACTTCACCCCACGACTTCGCTACGACCACCCCCGACTGGATCCAACTGAACAAGCAACGGAATCAGCGTCATGCCTAGAACGATCCAAATAGGATTTACTTCGGAAGCTTATTCTGAATACGATTCGTCGAGTACCGTTGGTCAATCAAGATCAGACTCGCCCAGTCGTTGCGATGACGAATTGCCCGCCCTAGACAAGATAGAATCATCAACCATTGTAAACTCTGAAGACACGAATATCTTGCCAATAGATTGGTTCACGGCCTGCCGACGTGAATTCAATAAATCCCTTCTAACTTGACGAAGAAGCCTAGCATACCTTCATACACATATTCTCATACAGCTCCATCCCCGCATCTTTACTATCAGAAGATTGGTTCTGGCGGACGAAATTCATTCGCTCCTTCAGCTCTCTTGACCCGAGGTTTGCGTAAGGGAGGCCGATCACGATCACTGCTCGTGCAAGGTTGTCTGAGAAGTTGAGACCTTCTGAGAGGCGGCCGCTGATGACCGCCATGAGAAGGGCGCCTCGAGGACCTTTAGACTATTCAAGCGTCTTTGTACGATTCTTGATTTTATCCCCCGACACTTACCTGCGGTGCTACATTATTCGCACTATTTGCTGCACCGTAATCCCGCAGTATTCCGTCCACATTCACCCCGTCCTTAGGCTCTATAAAGACGCCCTTCTTAGCACGCAGCCGTGCCAGGAGTCCTTTATCTTCCCACTGCTTGAGCGCTTGATCGAGAAAGGCGTAGGAGGGAAAGAATATGACTAGGCCATGTGGGACTAAGGATGTGAGATTGACGAGTATGAGACCTAGCTCGTCAGTCTGTGGCGCAATGAAATCAGCACGTTAGTAATGACATTCGAGAAGGGACCCACTAGTTCGATGTCTCCTCTGCTGTCAAACTTGAACTTCAATTCTTGCCTACGTGGGCCTTGAGTAACCACGAGGGTTTGGAGGTTGGACGATGGGATAACATGCCCACAAGAAAACGTCGCAATCTTCTCTTCCGGTAGATATGAGAAGAGTTGTGTTCGGAAGTCAGACATCTGTTGTTGCCATCGTTAGCTTCGAAACGATCACCACGATCAGCGCCATTAGTAGCACGGGCGCACAGGGGACATCGTTCCACCAGCCAGCACCACAGATCGAGCTTCTTCGATAACTTCTTTGAATGCGGCTTCAGGATTTAGCAGCTGGTACTTTAAAGTGACAGCAGCCTGTTTCTCTTCTGTGCCTTGGACCTGAGACGGTCGTTCCAACGTAACGAACACGCGTCCCTGATGGTTTGGACTCGTTAATACGAGAAGAAACGCTTCGACGGAGTGAAGAGGAGGAGCAGAGCCGCCTGTGCATTCTCGTATCGTCTTTGAGTCTGTGGCATTCTAGTACTTTAGCAGAATGAGCATGGAACTAAAAAGATACCCTCTACCATTAGCGGCCTGAGCTTCCACGTCTTGACAGTATCCAGAAATCTACGTGCATTCCTATCAGCGAATCGTCTTTGACAAGCTAGGGTGGCACCTTTCGCGCCAACTTGCTATCCTTTAGGTATTGAACCATCTCAAGGAGGTTTAGACCCTCGACATGTGTATTTAGCCTTGACACCAGATCCCCAACCGTCATCATTGTTGTATCATCCTTGGTGCCATACTCGCTTCCTTGAGTGGCGAGACCACCCTTCTGGGCAATTGAGGACCTCTTGTCACTGATATCTAAGGCAACGGAGCTACAGAATCCATTAAGTGCCATAATAAACATCACCAATCGCTTAATAGAGAGAGCGTTCTTGGGGGAAAGACGGTTCTTGAATTTGGTGTAGTAGACTTTGAGCTAGCAAATGGACGCATTTAGACACCGCTGCGCGGAAGTATTAGGTGAGACCGAACCTGTGAAAGGGCAAGTTGGAGGGTGCGGGATGAGAGACTATGTGAATTGATGGACAGCACAGTATCGATAAGATCTGTTTTGAAGATTGGTAAGGTACATACAGGGTGAAGTCAACCCTACTTTAGCGTACTGTGAGCTTCATCGATAATCACGATGTTATCCTTCAGGGAGATACCTAAGGCCTCCCGGGCACTCTTTTGAAGCAGAAGATTGTATGGTAGTGTGACTAGCTTGATCAAGATACCTCAGAGGGGACTGCGATTCAGAAGCCAAAAAAGAATACCTCCGCGCGGTTGATGGCTCTACGCAACCCGTAATACGGGCACGTTTTAAGCTCCCGGCCAACTTCGACTAGATCCTCGATATCTTTAGGACTTGCCTACGAAAACAGCCAGCGTCGAATGCTCAACTATTCAAGGTGGGCATCATCTACTGGACGCACTAGTGCATGATCGCGAAAATCAAATAATCGCGTCTCTTCATCCTGGGAAGGAAAATATGGACAACGAGATCCCTTCGATTCTAGAGAGAAATATAGGATTGCATGTCTGATGGTCAGCAATTCATACATACTCGAGTTTGTTTCTCGACATGCTTCGTCCAGGTCTCCACCCTGGGCTTTGAGCTCATCGTTAATGCAGGTATTTTTGCGGGACCCTAACGTAATGCTACGGATGTTAGATCCGCCTGTGATCTTCCGAAGCTCGAAAACGGCTTGACTAAGTTGAGTGTGGGTCCTAGAGGCGAAGTAGATCTACGGAAAACATCAGTCAAAGTAAATTGCGCACTTAAGACGACGACGTAAACCTTGGTACATACGGGGTCCTCATCATTTTCAGGCCGACGTTGTCGGGTTGAACGGGATTTGAGCCTGTGAATATCAGAAACCATCAGAGCTTGCTGCTAATTTATTGGAATCTTACTGCTCGAGCTGCTGTCGAACTTCGGGAGCTAAGTTCTCCGGGAAAATATCGTCGTCTTCAGCTAGATCACTTTTGTCATCATCAGGAAGGAATTGGTCCTCGTTTCTGACACTGGCTTCCCCCTCTACTCGCTATAGCCTGTTCGAGCATGGTTCCTTGTACGGCAAGTCATACTCACCGCTTTTTTTATCGTCCTTCCTTTCTCCTTCCGCCGAATGGTCTCTTCTCTCTTCCGAGCTTCAGCTAAGCATTTTTCAAAATCGATTTCCTGGGTTTCGAGTAGCCTTTGCTGCCTGGCTAGACTCTGGTTGTATGTGTGCTTAGTAAAAGAGTCTCAGCCCTAGGTTGCCATGTACCTGCTCAATGACCCACTGCGGCTCTACGGAGCCTGATTGAACCACGAATAAATACATGTGTACCAGTAGGGACCCACCTGACTCATCAGACTCCGCGACAAGCTTTTTGTGCAGCTCTGCTAACTGAGCGTGCTTTGATCGTGTCTTGTTTTCATGAAGCCATGTCAGGCTTGAAGTCAATAGACTCAGCGTTTTCCCCGTTCCTGTGGGGCTCTCGATGACAGCGATGGACCGCGATTCTATTCAAATTTTTAGTCGGGAGTTTGCAAGGGCTTTCAGAGGCATTACCAATTGCCGTATAAAGATGTGCCATAAGGTCGGTTTGAATGTCATAAGGAGAGGCATACGGGAACGTCTCAAATTTGGAGGGGGTACGGAGTCGTAAGGTTTCTGACGACACGTCCATCACAGATCTGAGGTAACGCGTCGCAAGTCGCGTTACGCGTGTCGACGCATCACGTGTGACCATCAAATTTGGACCACAAACGCGGACTCGACTCCCGTTCGTCTTTGATCTTCGAACTACGCCGGTCAACGCACGTTCGAATTAGGAATATGTCTCAGCTCTCTCAACTTTCATCGCCTTTACCGAGTTCAGGGGTACCCGCCCCTGCATTCTCCAGTCCACGTCGTACCCAGGATTCGGATCAGCGTGACGCGTACAACGCGTTTCGACGCGCCGCGGATCCTCTAGCCTTCGATAACGATGATGTTCGTGGGCCAGGTGAGGCTGAAGAAGAAGGGAATGGCAATAATACTACTGGGAGACGAAGAGGCAGGGCGAGAAATCAAGGCACTCTTGTGAGGGACGTTCCGTCTGTAAAGGATAGAACTGGAGAGGCGGTCTTGCAACATTTTGAAGATTTCGTTGTCCAGTATGTCTATTCGAACGCCTCGTTCCCGATTCCAGGTCCAAAGTCTTACCACTTCTTTCCTTCCTCTTCAAAGGTATACTGAAGCAATAGAACTACCAGCCACTCCTAGTGGAGAAGAAATGGACGCCGATCCTCAAACAGCACAAGCATATATCCAACAGATCAAATCTATGGCCGCGAATGATCATCCCACTCTCTATGTCGACTTCAGCCACGTTTTCTCTAGAGATGAGACTCTCGCCCGGGCGATCACCGAACAATATTATCGCTTCCTTCCTTATCTCAGGCGCGCCGTGGCGAACCAAGTCCAGGTCCATGCTCCAAAATACGTTTACCTCAACTCACATACCAATAGCACAGTCTCATCCGGACTTCTGACCCGTGAATTTGCCATCGCCTTCTACAACCTCCCGCTTGTTTCGTCTATCCGCGATCTTCGAACGCACCGAATCGGGACGTTGATGTCTGTCTCGGGAACCGTCACGCGAACATCTGAAGTACGACCGGAACTCATATATGGCGCATTTGAATGCGCGAACTGTGGCGGCCTCGTCAATGAGGTGGAACAGCAATTCAAATATACCGAGCCCCTCATTTGCCCTAACCCAACATGTGGAAATAGAAAAGCATGGCAACTGAAAGTGGAACAGAGTCGATTCTCAGATTGGCAGAAAGTTAGAATCCAGGAGAATCCAAACGATATCCCGACGGGAAGCATGCCTCGCAGGCAAGCTTGCATACTTTAGATCAAGAACATTGCTAATACACTCCTCTCTTCACAGTTTAGACGTCATTCTCCGCGGAGATCTCGTGGAGCGTGCTAAGGCCGGTGACAAATCCATCTTCACAGGAACCTTCATTGTTATTCCCGACGTGTCACAGCTTGGGTTGCCTGGTGTCAATTCTGAGATGCAGCGTGAGGCTGCTCGAGGAGCAGCCTCGGGTGCTGGTAACACGGGTGTCACGGGTCTTAAGAGCCTGGGTGTCAGAGATCTGCAGTACAAGACGGCTTTCCTTGCCTGTATGGTTCAGGACGCAGACGCTAGAGTGCGTCTGTCTTCTTCCTTAAAATGGATTCTCTCACCGCCGTCATTTCTGCACAGAACACTGGTGCCAACATTCGAGGAGAAGAGACCGACGATAATAGCCAAGAAGACCAAGAGGCGTTCATCTCGACACTCACGATACCCGAGATCGAGGAGTTGAAAATGATGGTGCATTCCGATTACATCTACAACCGATTAGTACAGAGTATTGCCCCCACCATCTATGGTAATGATTACCGTCTTCGCACCGTATATCACTAACGTCCGTCCCTCTTTAAGGACATGAGATAGTCAAGAAGGGTCTTCTGTTGCAATTGCTCGGTGGTGTTCATAAAGTGACTCGAGAAGGTATGAACCTTCGAGGTGATCTAAATATCTGCATTGTGGGGGATCCTTCCACAAGTAAATCTCAATTCTTGAAGTACGCTAGTTCCGTCCATCCTCCTGGCCGGCTTTACTAATCCATCTTAGATATATCTGCTCTTTCCTTCCTCGGGCCGTCTATACCTCGGGGAAAGCCTCATCAGCTGCCGGGCTTACTGCAGCCGTCGTTAAAGACGAAGAGACAGGAGAGTTCACCATCGAAGCTGGAGCTCTCATGCTTGCAGATAACGGGATCTGTGCTATCGATGAGTTCGATAAGATGGATATTTCAGATCAAGTTGCCATACACGAAGCCATGGAACAGCAGACCATCTCGATCGCGAAGGCCGGGATCCATGCCACCCTGAACGCAAGGACCTCCATTCTGGCCGCCGCTAATCCTATTGGTGGAAGATATAACCGCAAACTCAGCTTGAGAACGAATTTGGGAGGAGTCATGAGCGCTCCAATTATGAGTCGTTTCGACTTGTTCTTCGTCGTGTTAGACGAGTGCAACCCGAACGTGGATGAGAATATTGCGCGGCACATTGTCAACGTTCACCGCTTCAGGAGCGAGGCTGTTCAGCCAGAGTTTAGTACGGCTGCACTACAGCGGTATATCCGCTATGCTAGAACTTTCAACCCAAAGGTAACTTGCGACTCCCTATGATGGATATATCCCATTCAATGCTTTTCGATTCTACAGCTTACCCCAGATGCCTCCGATGTCCTTGTGGAGAAGTATCGCCTCCTCCGACAAGATGATTCTTCTGGTGTCGGCAAGAACTCATATCGAATTACGGTTCGCCAACTGGAAAGTATGATACGTCTTAGCGAAGCCATTGCGCGCGCTAATTGCACGGACCACGTATGTTTGTTCCAGAATGCGTCAGCATTTAAACACGTTCTAATGATCTTCAAAACCTTAATAGATTACCCCAGCATTCGTTCGTGAAGCGTACTCTCTCCTTCGGCAATCCATTATCCACGTCGAACAAGATGACATTGACTTCGACGAGGAAGAGCTCCAAGGCCAGCGGCCTCATCAGGGAACTAACGTTCAGATGCCTTCAAGCGGTGGCATCTTTGGTGAGGAAGATGAGGTCGAGTTCAATCTCGTGAGCGACATTACCGCTGAGGATCTCGCTGCGCTCAATGAAGCAGAATCAAGTTACACAAACAACGAGGAGTCGATGGTAGCTCAGCATGGCACACCTACAGGGAGGACTACCGGCGCTGGATCGTCCTCGTCTGTTCCACCCGGTGGGAGGAGTACAGCAGGCCCTTCGTCCACACCAGCGCCAGCGCCTCCGCCTCCCAAAAAGCAGAAGATGAAGTTGCCGTACGAGCAATACATGGCCATGCAAGCTCTCATTCTGGACCACTTGGCTGGCCTGGAACGTACGACTGGAAAGGGCTTGAATAGGGAAGACTTGATCGATTGGTACCTTGAACAGAAGGAGGAAGAAATTGCCAATCTAGACGAGCTGGAAACCCAGAAGCAGCTGATTCGCAGGGTACTGAACAAGCTTGTTAAGGTAACGTCTCCGCCTCAAAAGCTGATAACCAATGTTTACTGATTAACTCTGATGAAAACAGGACAATTTGCTTATCGCGTTTCAGGGGGATGTCCAAAACTCCTTACCGTCAGACGACCAAATGCAGGTTGACCTAGATGATAATATTCATTACATGATACATCCCTCAGTAGACCCAGATGTCCTGTCTTCGACCCAATAATCCGAAGCCTTTAAACACTATCTTGGAGGCTTTTCTTGGTTTACTCTTCAGTTGCACATTATATTTTATCGCTCAATCCTGAGCTGTTGTATGAACATTTATTTTTTATATTTCTCGTGTACAAACTTCAAGGCAACGGAGGTTGGAAGGATGCAAAGAAATTCCACAACGTCAGCAACACCAGATCTACTGACTTTCCTCGGCCTTCTTGGCGATTTTAGGGTTGTCAACCTTCTGCGATGCAGACAAGAGTTCAAGAACGCAAATGAATTAAATAAATGAATACGGACCAATTCCTGTTGCACCGACTCGACAACTTCCTTGACTTCTTCTGCGTCCACTTTCACAAAGCCAGCCTCTTCCTCTTCATGGGCTTCAGCTGTCTTGGGTACGTTGATATCCTACAGGATACTAGATAAATGGAAAACTTCATACGGACGAAAACTCACATTTATGGGGGCAACCTTTGTGTCATCCTTGGGACCCTCAGAAGAGGTGGGTTCCTCGGCGGCTTTTGCAACAATAGGGACGACTGCTTTCTGAAATGGAGACCATTGGGAGATTTTTATCATCTACAGTCAAACAGAATGCTTACCGCTTCTTTATCGAGAGACTCTGCGACGTCATCCTTTGGATCAAATGAATCATAATGTGAGAATGAGGATTCACGGAAACAAGTCACTTAGGTAGCATTCTACACTCACAGAGGGAGGAGCAGGAACAGGGGCAACTGATTCCTCGTTCCTAGCTTGCTTCCCGGTGTGGTGAGTATCGTGTCCCTTGCTCGCACCCCGTCCGTATACAAAATACAACTGAGTCAAATGGTAAATAAACACGACGTCAATAACGTATCCGACTAAGTCCTCAAGAAAAGAAATCAGAAGTTTCTCACCCCGATGGCACTACCAATACCGGCAGCAATCTACAAGAAGCGTCCTTAGCGTTAGCGTACCCTGAAGGAATTATCCCGACTCTGCGCTGTTACTCGCAATCCAAGGAGTGTCGGAGTCCTTCTGATGGGACCCAGAGCTAGCCATACCTCGTCGAGCAACGGCATTACGAATTGCCAATGACGAGGAAGTCGTGCCTACTAGAGGCATTGTTCGCCGTGGAGGCTGTAGAGCACGTCGTATACCAACACGAGGGAAAGGGACCATTTATGTTTGGATATAGATAGAGAGCAGCAAAAGATTAAGCCAGATGGAGTAGGAGTGAAATCGCTCAAGCAGCAAGAGCTTTTTTCAAGCTTTTTTCCGAGTGTGGGAATTTAATGATGCTTATGTACAGCCACATATTTGATGCCGTCAATATTTTGTTGATAATCTATATAAATTTGATTCATCAAGGAGACCGCTGTGGCACAACTTTGCCGGCGGCGCTTGTCCCCAAGTATCGGACTGGATAGCCGACACTTCTAACACCTGGAACGGCCGGTGGCCGTAGGGATTAAGGCCTTCAGTTGAATCAGTTCCGCATGTTCAAACCGACACCTCTACAGAACAGGATTTTCGGGCCCATGCCTTACACTACTTGATGAATCTTTGAAGCAGAGTCGAAAGTGTGTAGCGCCGCACGCGGCAATCCTCGACTCTATCAGCAATCAAAGGCTAACTCGTATTTTTGCAGTCTTTGTCATGTGCATCGGTTTGGAGCTACAAGTAGACCATGTTCACCAAATGCCGCGTGAACTCCTTGTGCCTTAGGCACACACCACATCCCTTGCTTCCCCTTCTATGTACCGGACTTTCTGGTTGACGATCGAGAATGTGTTTTGCGTCTTAGGAGCAGCTGCTGTACCCTTGGGGGATGAGGATGAAGGGGTGAAGAGGATCTGAGGCATTGGGAGAGGGGGCAGGATCGTCGGTTTGGGGAGGGATTCGATGGGCATGAATGGATGTTCATCGGGACTCCCCCTTGTTGGTGAATTTTAAGCACTCTAGCGGTTGACAAGAAGTCGCAAATGGACCTCTAAGTGGCTGATCTGGATAGGTTGACTTACGCGTCAACACAGTTGGTCTTGCAATTGCTTCCGGGTACTTTGTGGAGTTGTAGTATTTCCTTGCGTTCGCAGGGGGAGATTGCCCTAACAAGTTGCATTTCGACCCCCGGGTCCCTCATCTCCGTTTCTCAATTCTCCTGATCTGTCAGCCATGCTATGTTGGCTTGCTGGCCTTCTGTGTGTCTGTGTTTGGATTGCCTAAGACTCATTTTTGGTTTGCAACTCTGGACCTCATTGTGGCTGTGTGCCATGTGTCGATGGTAAGCGTGGGAAGAATACAGGCACCAATTGATTTATTGATGCGACAACCGGATGTGGAGGTCTAAGTGGGGAAATCGTGTCCGTCAATTCACCGGTGCCTTCTGCCCGTCGATTACTTTACGTAATATACGAGTAACCTATCACGACTCATTATATTTTCCACAGGTTTCAGTTCGCAGATATTGACGTTGATGTGCATGCCCTAGTACGTAACTCGCAGCAATAATGCAGAAGACAACTACGCGTTCAATTCGACATCCCATCACGGACCACACCATGGTACCTTGTTTGCCGCTCATTGATGATTATTGACTATATAGCAGTATAGTGGCCCTTTTCTTCTCCCTTTTTCCCCGATACGACTCAGGTATACCTCGATACATCGCCCTTCGCAGCCATGACGAACTGGACATCCCCTGCCGAGCTCAAAAGGGACGTGAGTACGTGGGTTTTACATCTATCGAACATGGGGAGTATCTCATGTTCCCCTTTCGTCTTGCAGCGGTCTCGATTGGCATAACCCTTATCCTTTGTGGAGTGGCCACCTGGGACATGCTCTCTACATTCTGGTTCGACTGGCAAATCATTACAGGCAAACGAAAGTGGAAATGGCCCATGGTGCGCAGAGCGTCAACAGGTTTTCACCGCACGGTCCTGATATTCTATTCATCCGATCGCCTCTAGGTATTCTATTTCATGGCCCGCATAAGCATGCTTTTGCATTTTTGGCTACTCTCCGTCTATGTAGCTCCTATCCATGAGCTCCCATGCCAGGGTTTGGGCTACGCTATAGGAGGTGCAGTCTATGTAATTTTCCGCACATGCCTTTTGACCATTTTCCACGAATTTCCAGTGCTGGATATGGTTGCCAGGGTCTGTGCAGGGCTAATCCTGGCGCTCCGTACATATGCGATTTGGTACCAAGACAAGCGGGTGGGAGTCCCTCTCCTCCTTGCAACAGTCGGCCAGACTGTTATATGGTGTCTAGGTGAGCCAGATCACCAAATTCTCCCCCTAGAACCTCTTAGCGATGATCCAATATAAGTTGTACCCACCAATATTACGAGGTGGGACCCGGTACAAAAGGCCTGCATCCGCTTGTCAGAGTTTCCTTCTAGTTTAATGATCACTTATTTCTCATACAGTAAGTAGCTGGGGCACTTTTTATCTCAACCGGTGTGGCATCTAACCCGGAACTCATTTGGAAACATGTAGCAATGGTTTTAGACCTCTTAATCGTGGCCCTCGCTATCTGGAAGTTGGCACCCTGGAGTCGGGAAGAGGGTATCAGTTCCCTTCTGTTGCGTGATGGCATTGTAAGTGATCCATGTGTTTATTTAAAAGCGGGTG
>WNFI01385571.1_pt1 | contig 18211 bp, 15 predicted proteins | sample 5400471 | NCBI WGS metagenome assembly WNFI01 (sample SAMN13153348, study PRJNA577476) | soil metagenome | isolation source: 100 cm saprolite on Douglas fir-dominated hillslope | place: USA:California | collected 2013-09-17 | reverse complement strand
GTCGCGGTTGGCCGCTTCCAGTGAGGTGGCGAAGGTCTGCTGGTCTCCACGATCGAGCGCCGCAATATCAATGGCGTGAACAGCCGTGTCGAGGAGCCGCTCACGCTCGGAACCGCCTTCGGGAAAACCTGCGAGCAAGGCTTCGGCGGACATGATCTCGCGGCGCAGCAGGTAGGCGTCAGCCTTTCCCGGATAATCGATAGAGAGTCTGGCACTGGTCAAGCGGCTGGTGGCGACGGCGACCAACAGCCGTTCTCCGGGCGCGGCTTTTTCCGTGATGAGAATCGGCAGCAGGAGCCGGCCGCTCCCTTGGGCCACCATCGTGCCGTTGAAAAACACCCGGGCCAGCGAAGACGCATGCAGCACCAGATGTATGCGGGCGCCTCGAACATCTCTTCCTCCGGCAGCAGAGGGAATCTCGACCCAGGTACGATACCAGCCGGGATCGTCCGTGGAACCTGGCGCGCCAGCCGCATTTCCGCCGAATGTTACGGGATTCCAATTCGAATCGTCCAGCGCGGGATCTTCGGGGTGCGGAAAATTCGCCGTGTGGTAACGCCATTGGTTCAGGGGCACGGAAGTCATGGACTCCAGGCGGTCCAGCACGGTCTGATACCGGCCAGGTTGACGTGGAGCTTGGGAGCCGCGTTGCGCCTGCAGGGAACCAGCGGCGAAAAGGGCGCACAACACGGCGCCGAAGTAAATCCTCATGCTGGAGAATCGCATTACCACCTCATCCTTATTATTATCATTATTATTATTGTCGTTCCGAATCTAAATCCCAAACGCGGAGCGCATGTCTGTCTCCGCCGTACAGACAGCCGAAGTCACCAGGTCGCGTATCGACCGGGCGCGCAAGGGCCCGCTCAATGTGCCGGCGAATCGCTCGGAAGTCGAACGTGTAATATAGCGGCAGCGCGTGGCCAGGAGTCTGATTCTCTCGCCCGGACCTTGATGTTGGGTCCTAATGAGATGTAGTGCCGGCGCCTCACGGGAGCAATTCTGCGCCTGCGGACAACCCATTCTCATTTTCCTGTTGCTAAGATTGGCAGCAGTTCACTATCAGCCGTATCATGGCTGAGTTCCCAGAACATGACCCCGCCAAGATGATGCGCGTGAACATATCTCATCTTCGCGCGCAACGCCTGCGGACAATCGTAGCTCCAAAAAGTCTGCTCATTCCATAAGGTACAGCTCACCGCAGTTGAATCGTAGTAGCGGTCTGCCGTTTCAGGCAACTGCTTGAGATCACGGTAACTGCCGGACGAAGTCGCCTCCCCTCGAGCTTTCTGATAGAGGCCATGGTTGACGTCTTCAACACCGGCCCATCCTTTTCCGTAAAACGGAACGCCGAAAACAATTTTTGATGCAGGCACCTGCCCGCGCATGAAACCCTTCACCGCGAAATCACCGTAGCGGTCGCGAAGTTTGGGGTCAGTCGCATCTTTGGGATCACGAAAGAGGGCGCTGTGGAAGGCCGTGAGTGGCACCGAATTCCAGTGCAAGTCATACGCCATGATGGCCAGGAAATCCATGTAGCGCGAGATCTTTTTCAATTCGAAGTTGGAATAATATTCGCCCTCCGCGGGAAGGGCGGCGGTGAGCAACAGTCCCGGCTTCACAGCGTTCAACTGGCGACGGAATTCAGCAGCCATGGCGGTAAAGTTTGCGTTGTCCGTAGGCTGGCCTGGTTCGACGCCACCAGTGACAGGATATTCCCAGTCAATGTCGATACCGTCAAAGATCCCCGGCTCGGTGATGCCATCCGCAAATTGCCCTTTGATAAAAAGATTGATGCAGGATCCGACAAAACCATGAAGGTGCTCAGGTTGCACTGCAGGTGAAAAGCCGCCTGATTGTCCCCAGCCGCCGAGCGAGATAAGCAGTTTGATCTTCGGATGAAGACGCTTAAACTCTTGCATCTGATGAAAAGTCCCACGCAGCTTCTTGTCGCCTGCGGGATCGTCCGTACCGTCAACGCTGGTAGCAGCGTCATAACTCTGGTACAGAGCCACTTCAGGATTGGGGACCTCACAACGATTGTTCGCCACTCTCCCGAACGCATAGTCAATGTGGGTAAGAAGTTTTGCAGCGCCGCTGGTCTCAATGTCTTTCACGCGGTAGCTGCCAGATCTGGCGCCACCCTCGTTAAAATACCCGACCACACGGAAGGCCTGTCTGCGCACCTGCGGCGCCTGCTTCGGCTGGCTTTCGGCGCTGACCGAAGCAATCACTAAAACGGCAAGGGCAAGAAGGCTTGTGAAGGTGTCGCGCATTAGATTCTCCTGGTGCTTTTTTAAATCACAACGATCGCTTTTAACCTCAACTTCAAATCCGCTGAGCTTGTACTTGCCATCCGTGCTCCTGTGATGACGGTATTCAATAAGTTGCGGAGCCGCATTCCGTCAAGAGTATACGTCGCCGGCCTGTCACAAAAATTTCGGATGTACGTGATTTCAACAATTTTCACAAAGCGGGCCCGGACGGCCGCTCGACTTCCGACTGTCAGAGCTTGCCTTATACCAATGTATGGGGTTCACAATATCGGTATGCACATCGGAGAGTTGGCGCGTAAGGGGGCTGTAAACATCCAGACAATTGGGTTTTATGAGCGGCAGGGGCTGCCTCCGGCACCTTCGCGGAACAGTCGGCTCAACTCCACCCCGGTTCGGGCCCGCTGGCCAGAACCGGGTGGTTTTCCCTTGCGAACTTGCATTTAAGTTAGCGCTGTGGGGCGGTGGCCCATAAGCGCCAACTCGGGGACAATTTGCTAACCCCAGCGGGGTTGTTCATCCAGGCTGATATCCAGTGCGGTTTTTGCCACCACTTCATGCGTGAGAAAGGAATTAGCGGGATGGATTCGGCCGAGACGCGCATCGCGGATCAATCGTTCGTAACCCGCCAAGCGAAAGATTCCGTGGCCGCCGGTCACATCCAGCCCCATATCCACGACGCGCCAGGAGCCCTCGACCGCACGGTATTTGCCTGCAAAGATTTTTAAGGGCCACTGGCCGCCGTGATCTACACCATTCGACCAGTCCTCAGCGACCGCCTCCAGATGCGGCCCGATGGATTCAAGTTCAATGACCATTTCAGCAATGGCGTGCTGGACCTCAGGGTGATACGCCATGGAACGGGAAAGCCCGAGTGAGCCTTTGCTCTTCGCAGCGGTAATACTCAGGTCCAGAGCGCGTTTGGCTAGTCCGTAATAGATGTTTCCAAAACCCATCAGCGCCCAGGCAAAGAGCCCGAGTACGAAAGGATCAATTCCTGCTGCTCCAGCAGGCACGACCCGGGCGATACAGCGGTCCGGAACAAACGCATTTTCCAACACAGTGTCATCGCTGCGGGTCGCGCGCATGCCGAGCACGTCCCAGGTTTCCTTGATTGTGTATCCTGCGGTATCACGCGGCATGAATGCATGAACGATCTTGGGTTGGCTAGGGTTACTGGTATCCATTCCATGCATGCCAAACCGGGTCCAGACGGGCGTCAGGCTGCCGAAGTTCTTACGGCCCGTGAATCTGTAACCGCCGTCGACACGTTCCACTTTCGTGGTCGAAAGCAGGACCGGCAAATCATTGCCGCTTTCCGCATGGCCAGCGGCGAAGATCTCGCCAGTAGCCGCCTCACGCAGCAGCCATTCCAGTGAGCCATCTCCGCGGCGCCAAAGATCGGCTGCAACGCCGATCCAATAAAGGTGCATGTTTACGGCAAGCGCAGTTGCGGGTGCGTGATACGCCAGCCGGCGTTGCTCGCGGCATACTTCAGCAAGCGTCATGCCCGCGCCGCCGAATTCCTGCGGCAGAGGCAATAGCAGATACTTAGCCGCCCGGAGTTCCTCGAAATCTTCTGCAAAGAAGCGGTTTTCCCGGTCGTAGGCAGCGGCGCGCGAAGCAAAGCGCGAGAGCATCTCTTCGGTAAGCACGGACTTAACAGGCCGCGCCAAAGACGTGCTGGCATCACGTAAGCCGCCATCACCGCCTGAGCGCTCTTTGGAGACAGTTGCTTTAGAAACTGGGTTCATTTGCTTTTCCTTCTGAAGTCTAATTTTTCGATATTCTACAGCGCGGCCGCGCCGACTTAAATTACGGTCGAGCTTCGTAGACAATGTTAAAGGGTGTTTCCGTAGCGCGTCGGAAGCGGCTGAACCCGGCCGAGGTCACAACATCCCGAATTCTTGCCTCGCCTGCCTGCGCACCTAAGCACAGCCCGACTTCTTGTGATCGTGAACAAGGAGTACATAGTAGCGTTGAAAAAGAGTAGTAAATGCGGCCGACAGGATTCAGGTTGTCCTTTAACCGATCATTGGCAAAGGGCTCAACGATCATCCATGTGCCATCCTTGGCCAATGACTGCCGGACGTGCGCCGCAGCCCCGATAGGATCGCCCATGTCATGCAGGCAGTCGAAGACCGTAACAAAGTCGTAGCCTTTGCCAGGAAACGCTTTTGCTTTTGCCACATCAAAGGTGGCGCGATCGGCGACACCATTACGCATGGCGGACTCGCGGGCCGCGTCAATCGACTTGCCATGGTAGTCGAACCCGAAGAATTGAGAATTTGGGAATGCTTTTGCCATCAATAAAGTGGAAGCCCCTTTCCCGCAGCCGACGTCGGCCACTCGTGCACCAGCCTCTAGCTTTTCTGTGACATCGTCTAAAGCAGGAATCCATGAGCTTACAAGGTTAGCGGCATAACCGGGACGAAAGAACTTCTCGCAGCCATGAAAGACGCCGTCAACGTGTTCATGCCAACCCATACCGTTGCCAGTGCGGAAGGATTCCACGATCCGTGGAACGGCCGCAAGCGAACCCAATGCTAGTTCAAATGCCCCGGGCAGATATGCGGGACTGTCTTCCATTGCCAGCGTGAAGGCTTGTTCTTCACTCAAGCTGAACTTGTCAGTCTTGTCGTCATAGGTGATGTAGCCTCCGGCCGCTTGTGAAGACAGCCACTCGCGCAAGTAGCGCTCATCAGTCATCGTCTTAGCGGCAAGTTGTGCAGAACTCATGGGAATCGCAGAGAGGGCTTTATAGAGTCCCAGTTTCTCCCCAATAACGACCATGCCGGCATGAACTGCGGTGCCAAGATCAGTCACGAATCGCCCGATAAAAGCATTCAGTTTGTTCATGTCAATAGCGGGGGCCTGTGTTGTACTCATTTTGACCGTCTCCTTTTGGTTGTAAATCCGTGTTCATTTCTCTTGCTGCTGAACCGCACAGCCTCTTCGATCCAGCAAGCGGACCGAAGAGGCTGCCATTCCGGGTCAACGATCACGTTGACTTAGGGGGTTTGGCCGGAAAAGTTCTGGCAGGAAACATTGGGGTGCCAGTTCACGAATGCGCCGTTGGGGTTCTCTTTCCACGCCCAGATATGAAGCGTGTAGAACGTCGGGAGATTAAAGCGATTGGGGCTCTCGAACAAGTGGAAAAGCTGTCCCATCAGCTGCGGCGGCCCCGAATGTGTTGCGTTCCATGTGTCAGCGATAAACAGAAAATCAACGCCGATCAGCCGCAGCTTTCCGTCTGACGTCGGTTCGTAGATCACGATCTGGGGACGCGTTGCGTCCAATATGCCTTTGTTCACCAGGTCAGAGTTCACAAAGTGGAGCCCCATGGCGCCCTGGTCAGGTCCGCTCACGCAGCCGAATGTAAGGGTATACCCCTCCGCCTCAGCCACCTTCACATCCTTAAAGCGCTCGGTCGATTCACGAACAATTTTGAGAAGAGCGCTTTGGTTCTTCTGGTCCTGCGTCGGATTGTGGGAGTGGTCATCCTGCGCCACGGCGCGCATAGAGCAAAAACTGATGAGAATGAAAGCGATCATGGAATACTGGAATCGCGTTGCTAAATGCCTGATTTTCATGTCAATCGTAGGAATCTGTTCTGTAGTCATTGGACTTTCTCCTTATTTGGATGGGTGATCAACCCTCCATTGCTGTTGCTCTTTGCTTCTTCGGCAACTGGCCCTTTGCTAGAATCTGCTCTGTAGAGCTTTTTCTCGCCGGGCGTGTCTCGAGGAATGCGCGCAGTGGAGTGGTGAACTTCGCCTGCCTGTGCAAAGTAACAAGGACCAGGGCGAGAAGTAACGAAACAACGCCAAAGAAAAGCCAAAATCAGGACGCACAAGCTGCTTAGCTTTTGTGGAAAACGGGGGAGCACACTTGGAGACGAGCCACCTGAACTATCAATTCGGCGGGTTCACTCTGGACACAGCCAGGGGGTGTGTGCTCAAAGCGGGGGAGGAGATCAAGCTTCGCCCTAAGGTTTATGAAACCCTCAAGTATCTGGTGGAACATCCCGGACGGCTGATCGGCAAGCAGGAATTGATGCAGGCAGTGTGGCCTGACGCTTTCGTTACCGACGATTCGTTGGTGCAATGTACTGTCGAATTACGCCGTGCACTGGACGATCGTACCCAACATCTGCTAAAAACTGTGCCGCGGCGTGGGTACCTGTTCACTGCTCAGGTGGTCCAATGCCCGTCGAAGCCGGACCAGTTTCTTGCTCCTGATTACTTTGACTTGTCAGAAGGCCGTGGGCAATCTTCCGCGAAAGCTTCCAGGAAGCGCCACGATCTGCCAACCCCGCGTACTTCATTTATCGGACGAGAACAACATGTGGCCGAGGCCGCCGAGTTGCTGCTGCGGCGCGACGTCCGGCTATTGACCATGACCGGCCCGGGAGGGGCTGGAAAAACACGCCTGGCTGTAGCTGTAGCCGCCGCTGTAGCGGACACATTCACTGCTCAATTTGTTGGTTTGGCCTCGATCACACATCCGGACCGGGTAGCAACCGCCCTTGCAGAGGCGCTCGATATCCAGGAAGTCGCCAATCGCACAGTCCCACAACTGATCGGGGACCGGTTGCAGAACTCGGGACCATTCCTGCTCCTTTTGGATAACTTCGAACAGGTTCTCCCGGCTGCGACCGTGGTCGCCGAAACATTAGAAGCATGCCCATCTCTCAAGGTCCTGGTCACTAGCCGGTCCTGCTTGCGTATTTATGGCGAACAGGAATTCCCCGTAGCGCCACTTGCGCAGAATTCCGCCATCGAATTGTTTGCGCAACGCGCGGCAGCTGTCTGGCCCGATTTTGCCATGACTTCAGAAAATATATCTGTTGTCCAGGAAATCTGTTCGCGGGTGGATGGCCTGCCGTTGGCGATTGAGCTGGCGGCCGCCCGAACCAAGGTACTGCCGCCGAGCGCCATTCTGGATCGGCTGCAAAGCCGCCTGCAGTTGCTAACGGGTGGCGCGCTCGACCTGCCAGAACGGCAACACACGCTCCGCAAGACGATTGACTGGAGTTACGACCTCTTGAATGAGGCCGAGCGGAAACTGTTTCGCCGGTTTTCCGTGTTTGTTGGCGGAGGCACGCTGGAGGCGGCGGAAGCGGGCTGCAACACAAGTCGCGACCTCGGTATCGATCTCTTTGAAGGGCTGTCATCCTTGGTGGACAAGAATTTGGTCCAGCGTGTGGACCGGGCCGAGACCGAGCCGCGTTTCGCGATGTTAGAAACGATTCGCGAGTATGCTCTCGAGCGCCTCAGCGAGAGCGACGATCAGTCTGCTGCGCGGCGCTCACATGCGGCGTACTGTCTGGTCCTGGCGGAGGAAGGAAATCCAGAACTGGGCCCCGCAGATCGGGCCCGCTGGCTGTCGCAATGCGACGCTGAGATCGATAATTTTCGCTTCGCTCTCGACTGGCTTTTTCAGACCGTGGATATGGATTGGGCTATGCGTCTCTGTGTGGCTCTATTCCGATTCTGGGACATGCGGGAACATCTGGCCGAAGGCCGTGCCCGGCTGGAAACGGTTCTGCGACTGGCTGGCGCTGAGCACGCAAAAGAACGGGCCAGGGTGTCGCATTTTCTCGGCGCCTTAACTACGGCTCAGCGCGATTATCCGGCGGCCGAGCGCTTTCTTCAACAGAGCCTCTCTCTTTATGAAGAATTGGGCGATGAGTCGGGCATCGCCGCGTCTTTGAATGCTTTGGCGGTAACCGCGCGAGATCGGGGTGACTACGCTTCGGCGCAGAGCAATTTTGAACGAAGCCTCGCGTGCTGGACTATGCTGCCGGACCGGTTGGCAATCGCACGTTGTCTTCACAACCTTGCCAATGTGGTCAAGGTTCGCGGCGACTATCCACGCGCTCGATGGGCGCTCCATGAGGCGACGGACATTTTCGAAGAGCTTGGTGATCGCAGCGGCGCCGCCTGGTCTCTCAACCAGCAGGGCGACATAGCGCGCGCGCAAGGCGACGTGTCTGCCGCTCGAGGATTGTATCAACGTGCGCTTTCAGCCTTCCGGGAAGCTGGAGATCCGTGGGGCTCCGCGCGATCCCTGACAGATTTGGCCTACATCGACCATGAGCAAGGAAACCATCTTGCTGCACACGCCGCATACCGAGAAGCTCTGGAAATTTTTGCGGGTTTGGGGCACCGGCGTGGTATGGCGCGGGCAATGGAAGGCTCCGCTTGTCTGGCCCTGGCTCAAGGACACGCTGAACGTGCGCTGAAGCTGGCCGCAGCAGCAGCGCATTTACGTTGTTTGATCAGCGCTCCTCTGTCTCAAGCGGAACAGTTTAAACTCGATCAGACGCTGCTCCCTGCCTGGAAATCACTCAGTGAGCCGGAGGGCAAAGACGCCTGGGCAGAAGGTTCTGCGATGAGTCTGGAGAAAGCTATCCAATACTCTCTGGAGGAGCCGGGGGCTGCTATTTGAGGTTAGTAGGGTCAATGAGACGGCGCACTGCGGCGACACGATCGGCTGGAATGCCGGCTCTGCGGGCGTGCTCCCGAATGCTGTCCTCGTCTGGCGCAAGATAAACGCAGTAGACCTTGTCCTCAGTGACGTAACTATGGAGCCACTGAATCTGCGGCCCCATTTCCTTCAGCGCCTGCAATGAATCCAGTGACATGTCCCGTATCTGGACTTCTGACAGTGTTCCGGCGCCAGGGATCTCACGTTCAATCACAAATTGCGGCACAATATTAGAAGTTTAACACCAACGCCAAGCAGACTGCTTAGGTGTGCGAGTTCCCCGCTGCCAGGTGGAGCCGTGCCCTACCTCCTGCTGGCCCGGTCGATGGCAATTTCCCTAGTCTGAGTTATTGATGCCGCCGGCGAGTCCAAACTGAAAGTCTGGGTGGTGGAGGTTGATTAATAAATTGCAACAGTAATCAGCTCACAGCTCTGAAAAATCCCGCAAAGCTGACTTCGTTGTAAATCTCTAATCTATTGGGGAGCGCCACTTTATCGTTATCCGCCCGATCTGGTTGCACCGACCGAAGCGTCTCAGAGGTCCTGTTGCGCGCACCGAAACGCCCTTCTGGAGAGGAAACCGAGGTATGGAGGAATATCAGCAAGCGGAAGTCGACCCTACTTTTCATCTCGCTCTTAGTCTTATCTCAATCTACTCTGCACAACCGATAGTTAGAGGAGTTAGTTAAGACTATCTTAACCTGACAAAACTAGAAGAATGATTCAACCGAGCTATCTTAAAAACCTAGCAACTGGTCAAAACAGAACAGATTTTCTTCTCTGCTGATATTTATCCTATATACGCCAGTATCAGGACTTAGCTAATCCAATGTTTATAAATCCATGCTCAAGAGTCGCCGGTAAGGCGGCTTTCGTTGTGGCTCATCTCAACGTGCCCGCCAGCCGGCTCAACACATAGGAGTACTGAAATCCAGCACAAGAAAAAATGAAATGATATGAACACCCGCGATGAACTCGTCGGGCAGAAGGTGAAGAACATTATTCCAGACGGTTTTTGACGGAACGACTGGGTCGCGGACGCTACCTGAATCACGGCTGACACTGGCGCAACAGATGGGAGTGCGCTTTGGATTTTTTCAGACAACTCTTCACGTCCGGTAAGTTTCAGCCCCACGGTTACTGCTATCAGTGGAACTCGGGCCTGGTGTGGCTGAATTTCATATCAGATGTGCTTATTGCTCTCGCATATTTCACAATCCCTTTCACTCTTCTGTGGTTTATCCGCAAGCGGCGCGACCTTCCTTTTAGTTGGATGTTCATGCTCTTTGGACTCTTCATTGTTGCCTGCGGCACGACGCACGTCATGGAAGTCTGGAACCTCTGGCACGCCCAATACTGGCTGGCGGGAATCATTAAGACGATCACAGCTCTGGCTTCAATTTCCACTGCAATTCTCCTTATTCAGCTTGTACCCAAGGCCCTTACTCTCCCCAGTCCAGATGAGATCAAAGATGTAAATCAGCATCTGCTAGGCCGCACGGAAGAACTGGCGCGCGCGAATGCCGAAGGGGCATCCGCAAATAAGGCGCTACCCGGAACTATGGGTATTCGCGGGAAGAGTTTCTGTCGCGAACGATCGAGGACCTGCGCCCTGCAGAAGACGTCGCCGCACTCTTGGAAAATGTCAGGAAAGCTTCAGACGCAGAGACCATAGGCGTCTGGAAGCACCGGAAGAAGAACGGAGATCTGATCGACGTTGAGATCACTTCCAGCACTGTAGTGTTCGACGGCCGAAAGACGCGCCTGGTGGTCGCGACGGACATCACGGAGCGCAAACATGCGGAAAAGCTTCTGGCGCAGATGGAGGGCCGATACCGCGGTCTGCTCGAAGCAGCGCCCGATGCGATGGTCATTGCAGATGCGCAAGGCTGCATCGTTCTCATCAACGCAGAAACGGAGCGCCTGTTCGGCTACCACCGCGACGAATTGGTCGGGCAAACCGTTGAAGTCCTGGTGCCGGGACGATTTCGAGTAAAGCATCCGCAACATCGACAGGGGTACACCGCGCATCCCCGCACGCGCTCCATGGGCGAGGGCCTGGAGCTGTACGGGGCGCGGAAAGACGGCACTGAGTTTCCTATCGAGATCATGCTGAGCCCGATGGAAAGCGCCGAGGGAACCCTGGTAACGGCGGCAATCCGCGACATTACGGAGCGCAAAAGGGCGGAGCAGGCCCTCCGCTCCAGCGAAGAAATGTTCCGGGCGGTGGCTGAAACCGCCAATGACGCCATCATTTCGGCCAACCAAGAGGGCAACGTCATCCATTGGAACAAAGGAGCCGAGCGAGCTTTTGGCTATACATCTGAAGAAGCTGTCGGGAAGCCCCTCACGCTGATTATGCCGGAACCATTTCAGGCCACGCATCTACAAGGCATGCAGCTACTGTATCTCACGACTGAAGAGGCTCACCTCGTCGGAAAGACGGTCGAGTTAGCCGGACGGGCAAAAGACGGAAAAGAATTTCCTCTCGATCTTTCCCTCGCATGCTGGAAGACCAGAGAGGGGACCTTTTTCACGGCGATCATCCGGGACATCACCGAACGCAAGAGAACCGAAGAACATCTGGCAAAGACAGCGCGGGAACTAAAGCGTTCCAACGACGAACTACAGCAATTTGCCTATGTCGCATCTCACGATCTGCAGGAGCCGCTGCGCATGGTGGCCAGCTACACGCAGCTCCTGGCCAAGCGCTACCAAGGGCGCCTGGACACTGACGCCGATGAGTTCATCGCTTATGCGGTAGACGGCTGCAGCCGCATGCAGGCGTTGATCCAGGACCTGCTGGCCTATTCCCGAGCGGGGACCAATGGACAGGACTTGCGCATAACGTCCAGTGAAAACGCATTGCAAGATGCGATTGCAAACTTGCGCGCAGCCATTGAGGAATGCGGAGCGGTTGTGACCCACGATTCGCTGCCGGATATCATGGCGGACGATACGCAATTGGCCCTGGTTTTTCAGAACCTCATCGGGAACGCAATCAAATACCGCAGCGCCGAAGTTCCGCACGTACACGTCTCTGCCACAAAGAACGGCGGCAATGAATGGACCTTTTTAGTGCGCGACAACGGCCTGGGAATTGATCCTCAATACTTTGAAAGGATCTTCATCCTCTTCCAGCGGTTGCACGGGCGAGAAGAGTTCGATGGCACCGGAATCGGGTTGGCCATTTGCAAAAAGGTTTTGGAGCGGCTGGGCGGGAGGATCTGGGTGGAGTCACAACCCGAAAAGGGCTCAACCTTCTATTTTGCCCTGCCGGAAAGAGATGGGAAATGATGGGATCCCTTGGAACGGACGCGGGAGCTATCGAAGTTCTTTTGGTTGAAGATAGTGCGGGCGATGTCCGGCTCACGCAGGAAGCTTTTAAAGACGCCAAGGTGCATATCAACTTGCACGTTGTGTCGGATGGAGTGGAAGCAATGGCTTATCTGGGGCGGAAGGGGAAGCACGCCAATGCTCACCGCCCGGACTTGATCCTGCTCGATCTGAACCTGCCTAAAAAAGACGGCCGGCAGGTCCTGCAGGAAATCAAGGAAAGCCCGTCGCTGAAGAGCATCCCTGTCGTCATCCTGACTACCTCTGCGTCTGAGGAGGACATCCTGAAGAGTTATCGGCTCCATGCGAACTGTTACATTACTAAGCCCGTGGACCTCAATGGGTTCCTCAAAGTGGTTAAGAGCATCGACAGTTTCTGGCTGTCCGTGGTCAAGTTGCCGCGCGAGGCGCGCGCATGAAAGAAAGCGCACTCCAAGTTCTTCTGGTTGAGGACAACGCGGGAGATGCCGGCTTGCTCCGCAGGATGTTCAGTAAAGAAAGACCAGGCAGCTTCGAATTGACGCATCTCTTGCGCATGAAGGACGCGGAGATTCATCTTGCGCAAGGCGGAGTGGACATCGTCTTATTGGACATGGGATTGCCGGATGGACATGGTCTTGACACTGTGCGCCGGGCGCACGCGGCAGCCCCAAACGTCCCGGTGATCGTGCTCACGGGTTTGGACGACGAGGCGCTGGCTGCGGCAGCTTTGAAGGAAGGCGCGCAAGACTATTTGATTAAAGGCCAGATTGAAAATCGCGCGCTTCCCAGGGCCCTTCGCCACGCCATTGAGCGCCACCGCATGCAGACAGAGACCGACCTCTTCCGGACAAATCAAATACAGTTTAAGGATGAGTTCCTGTCCCACGTCTCGCACGAGCTTCGTTCACCACTGACCGCTATCTATCAGTTTGTAACCATTCTCCTGGACAGGCTGGCCGGGGAATTGAATCCGGAACAGCATGAGTACCTGCAAATTACTTTGAGGAACGTCAAGCAACTCCAATCCATGATTAACGATTTACTCGAAGTCACTCGCGTGCAGGCGGGTAAATTGATGATCGAGTTGCAATGTATTTCGGTTGCAGATGCAATCACCTACACCGTCAACACACTCCAGGGCGCCGCCACAGCCAAGGGAATCACTCTCTCTTCGGATATCGAAGGCAGGTTGCCATGCGTATGCGCTGACCCAATGCGCATTCGGCAAATCCTCATCATCCTGGTTGATAACGCTATCAAGTTCACTCCGGCAAACGGCGCGGTGAAGATTCAGGCTCGTTCACTCAAGGACGATCCGAGCCTCCTGCTTCTGGAGGTCTCAGATTCGGGATGCGGGATCAGTCCGGGCATGACTGAGCATATTTTTGAACGCCTTATCCAGGCATCAGATCCCACGTCGGCAGGTCGGCAAGGCCTGGGGCTGGGGTTGCACATCTGCAAGGAGTTGGTGGCGCGACACGGCGGAGAAATCTGGGCCAAAAGCGAACCGGGACAAGGCTCCGTCTTTTCCGTTACCTTACCCGTTTTTTCTCTGGCTACCCTGATCGCCCCGGCAATTAGAAGGGAAAGACGTACGGAAGGTCCTGTCACACTCGTGGTAACCGAGATAGGCTCAGAGACCGGTTGGGTTTCCGATGAGGCGCGCGCGGAACAATCTCATGGGATCCGCGGTCTTCTGCAACGGTGCTTGCATTCCGATCTGGACGTTCTCCTGCCAAAGATGGGTTTGACCGGAGGAGTAGAACTCTTCTTCATCGTAGCGATTACCGACGGAATTGGCGGCGAGGCGATCACGAAGCGGATTCGGGAACAATGGGACCGTTGCGATCAAATCCAGCACGCAGGCTTGACCCTTTCGACTTCTTACCGGTCACTTGATGCGATCAAACGAGACGTGAATGAATCGATGGAAGCCTTTATGGAGAGGGTGACCACTAAAATGCAAGAACTGTTAGACGAGGAAATCTCGTTAAGGATGGTGGGAAATGAGCAATAAGAAAATTCTCATTGTGGATGACGATCCGGATGTACGCCAGGGCATGCATGTGCGCCTTAAGGCCAACCACTACGATACTTTCTTTGCCGCTGATGCACTGTCCGCGGTAAGCGAGGCCCGCAAACACCAACCGGACCTGGTTATTCTGGACCTTGGTCTGCCTGCCGGTGACGGTTTTATTGTCCTGGAGAGGTTTCGGGCGAACACGTACCTCTCCGTGATCCCTGTTATCGTGGTCTCCGCTCGCGACGTTCACACAAATCAGGAGCGTGCGCTCAAAGCAGGAGCTAGGGCCTTTCTCCAGAAACCGGTGGATAATGCCGAACTCTTGGCGGTCATCCGGCAAGCCCTGGGAGAACCCACGCAGACACAGCCGGAGAAGTCCGCCGTGTAAGATTGGATTCCTATAATCATAAGAGGAGAATTGACGACAATCTCCCGTTGCTCGCGTTCCTTTCACTTGCGCGCTCGCGGACACTCGAATCTTAAGTTAGTTCTAACCAAAATCCGCCTGGCGCTCAAGCGTACCCTTTGTACTGCCTCCTTTAAGCCACGAAGTCATGAACTAAAGTCACATCGGGTAACCGCAACTGATGCCGATAGAGTCCAGTATCTGGAGAAAAGTGGACGGCTGGATCCTCAAAGGAGATTGGATGCCAGCTACCCAATGCCCAAGAAGGAGTTGAGATAATGCCAGTACTACACAATGAGTTAAATGATTACTGCTACCGTGCTCGCCATCGGCTGGAACTGGTAAGCAACGACAAGGTAGCCGCATTTAGCCGGAAAATTCTCGTCGTCGATGACGATCCTGATTTGTGTCTTGGACTCTACATCCGCCTTAAAGCCAACTCCTACGATACCTGTTTCGCGCATGATGCTGAGTCCGCGGTCGGCACGGCGCTGGCGGAGATGCCGGACCTTATCATTCTCGACCTGGGGTTACCGGGTGATGACGGTTATTCTGTTATGCAGAGGCTGAGTGCGGTTCCCGAGCTTGCCGGCGTTCCAGTCATCGTCGTGACCGGACGCGACCGGTTTGCTCATGAAAAGCGCTCTCGCGACGCTGGGGCCAGGCGGTTTTTTGAAAAGCCTATTGATGATCGCCGCCTGCTGATGGGTATCCGACAGCTCTTGGGATAAACGGCCGGCCCCGCAGATCGCCTAAGCTTAAAGCACGTTAACTAAAGACCCTCCCCCTGGCGGGCTGTCACCATTCTTGGCCGCTCTTCCATCATTTCTCCGCGCTGAAGCACGGAGAATTCGTAGTGGTCAATATTGACCAGTATTCTGAAGTCCAATTTCTGATACTGACATTGATATGGTTTTCGACGGCTGGAAAATTGCCGGACCTTCCGGGCTTAGATTTCTTGTAAGCCCGACAACAAAAACAGTTCCTTCAGCGCAACCACCGCCGTGCGAGCTTAGTTGAAAAAGATACAGGCTTAGTTATCGATTTCCAATGTTGCATGACGTTGCCATACTGATTCAGTACTGCACAACGTCAGACTACTGTCTTGTAAAGTCCTACCCTACTTTTGCCAACCTTCCGATAGAAGAGACTCTTCGGTCGGACCCGAAGCGCCTTGGCCGCCCGCTGCGTGCTGTCCTTTCTTTTGACGCGCCTCTACATTTCGAGCGTGAAACCGTGAGGTCACGGCAATGAGGAACAGGGGTGCAAACTTAACTCTGGCTATCCGTGCTGGTGCGCGTATCTGCGCGGTACCTATTTCCGATGTTGTAGAGATCATGCGCCCTCTTCCGATAGAAGCGTGGAGCGGAGCGCCGGGTGTAGTGCGTGGGTTGTCCATCATCCGCGGAGCACCCGTCCCTGTAGTCGACCTGGGAGCGTTACTCGGCGTTTCGAGCGACTGTGTAAGCACACGGTTTGTCGCAGTTCGCGTGGGCGAACGGCGAGTCGCGCTCGCTGTGGATGCTGTGCTGGGCATTCGTGAATTCGCTCCCGCGCTCCGCACCCACATGCCGCCGTTGCTTGTTGACGCATGTGCTGAACTGGTTGAGGCCGTTGGCGCCTTAGATACTGAGCTGTTCACGGTGCTGAAAGCTTGCAGCATCGTGCCTGAAACGGTCTGGGATTCGCTTCCGAGACAGGAGGAATGATGGACTCGTTTGGGCACGCCGAGCTGGACCATTTCCGAACGATTATCGCTGGCCGGCTTGGACTGCAGTTCGATGATGGAAAGATGGACCGCCTGGCGGAGGTACTGCGCCAGCGCCTCAATGCGCGGGGAGAGAGGACTGCTTCTGCTTACCTCACGTCGATCGCATCCAGCGCCAACGGACGTGAGGAACTACGGGCACTAGCGCCCCACCTCACAGTCTCTGAGACATATTTTTTCCGCTGCCCAGACCATTTTCGCGTACTCCAGGAGGTTGCTTTGCCTTCTCGAATTCGCGCCCGTAATTCACGTCGGCAATTGAGGCTCCTTTCGGCCGGTTGCGCCTCTGGAGAGGAAGCTTATTCGCTGGCCATACTCCTAAAAGAGCAGTTCCCCGAAGTGGCGGGATGGGACCTGAGCATCGTAGGTGTCGATCTCAACCCTACCATGCTGGCTAAGGCCAGGGCCGCCCGGTACAGTCCATGGTCTTTGCGGGAGACGGCGGAAGAAATGCGCACTCGATGCTTTCGCAGGGAAGGCGCGGACTTTCTGCTGGACGAAAGCTTTCGCCGCATAGTGTCCTTTGAAGAATGGAATCTCGCCGTGGAAGACGCGGCACACTGGGCGGTGGAACAGTTTGACATCATCTTCTGCCGCAACGTGATGATGTATATGGTCCCGGATGCCATGCGGGCTGTCGTGGCGCGGCTGACGCGGGCCCTGGCCCCGGCGGGCTTTCTTTTCCTGAGCCATGCTGAGACCCTGCGCGGTCTTTCGCGGGATTTTCATCTGCAGCACACGCACGATACGTTCTACTACCAGAAGCGCGAAGAAGTTGAAGCTATTCCTGAGCCGGCATGGCTCCCCGCCACCGGGCCGTTGCTTCCGATAGACGGCCTGGACATTTCGTGGGTGGACGCAATCCGGGTAGCGTCGGAGCGTATCAACAGCCTGTCGCAGAATTCCAGCAACCACGTCGCAACGAGTTCGCCGCAAGCTCTCATCGAAAAACGGACAGGCCATGCCGGCTCTGCGCAGTTCGGTTTCGTCTTTGAACTTCTCCACCAGGAGAGATTTCAAGCGGCGCTGGAAACACTCAACGATCTGCCCACCGCAGCCACCGCGGATAGCGATGCGCAGCTTCTGCGTGCCGTCTTGCTGAGCAATTGTGGGAATGTGTCCGCGGCCCTAACGGTTTGCCAGCAAATCTTGGCATCGGATGATCTAAATGCGGGCGCGCACTACGTGGCGGCGCTCTGCCACGAACATGCTGGTGACTACAACGGCGCTATCGAGCATGATCGGGCCGCGATCTACCTGGATCCTGCATTCGCCATGCCCCACTTGCACCTGGGACTCCTGGCCAAAAGGCGCGGAGATTTAGCTATGTCCCGCCGTGAATTGGAGCAAGCCAGAACCCTCTTGCCCGCGGAAGACGCTTCCCGGCTCTTGCTTCTCGGCGGCGGGTTTGGGAGAGAAACACTCCTGGAGTTCAGCCGGTCACAGCTCTCTGCCTGCGGAGGAACACCATGAACAAGGAAATGAAGCCACGGTTAGACCGCCTTGCGGAACTGCGGCGAGTCTTCGATCTGACTTTCCAACAGCCCTATCCGCTGAAGACCAATGACGTGGAGCCGATGATCGCTTTCCGCACTGCCGGCGTAGCACTTGCTGTAAAGGTCCAACACATCACGGGAGTTATCAAGCGAGAGGTCATTCTTCCGGTTCCCAGCATCGTCCCGGAGCTTCTCGGTGTTGCGGTAGCTCGCGGTGCGTTAGTGCCAGTTTTCAACCTCGCGGCCTTGCTGGAGCTCCCGCCGAGCGGCGAGCCCCAATGGTTCTTGCTGGTGAACCGCGAGACGCCTATCGCTCTGGCCATTGACGAACTGGAAGGACGAGTTGAAGTGGAGCGAGCACATTGCTATGTGGACGAGACATCTTCGCATCGCAAACACGTACATCAACTGGCCAAGGTTGGACCTATGGTCCGG
>WNFI01046058.1_pt1 | contig 18211 bp, 22 predicted proteins | sample 5400471 | NCBI WGS metagenome assembly WNFI01 (sample SAMN13153348, study PRJNA577476) | soil metagenome | isolation source: 100 cm saprolite on Douglas fir-dominated hillslope | place: USA:California | collected 2013-09-17 | reverse complement strand
CTACCACCACTCATTCGACCCGGTCCTTCATCTCGAGATCGTGATCCTGAACCATCTTGACAAAGTGGGGATTTGACGGTCCGACGTAGTACCTGGCAAAGGTCAGCGGGTCCATATTGTCTTCCCAATATTCATCGTCATCCGAGCCATCACCAGAGTCAAGAAAGATACGGCCAGATTCATCATGGTTGAAAAGACGCGTGAAGGCCTCTCTGACAACCTCGGTTAGAGCTTCCAATGCCGTGCTTCCGCTCGCCGCAAAATTCCCCTCACCATGACCAGCACTCTGTCCCGGCTCTTGTGGACCTGAGCGGCTGGTGCATGGTGCATTATGGTCTGAAGATGATAGATCGAGTGTTCTGGGACGTGCGGATAAGGTTACGCCTCTTTCGCAAAAGTCCGAGTGCACGTGTCCGAAAGTTGAAGGACCATCATGGACGAAATCTTGCTCAACTGTTCGATTCTCGGACAGGACGTCCGACGCGTCTTTGGGGTTAGGATTTTGAAGAACACATCCGTCGACGGACTCAAAGAAGTGATCAAGAAGAAGATGCAGCCCAAACTCGACTCTATCGCCGCCTGTGACCTTGATATTTGGAAGGTGGGCGATTCAGCGCAACATACCCACCATTACAGTACTGATGTGTAGCGATTTTCAGCTCCGGGATCCTCTTTCATATGATGAAATTGTCACGACACTGGGAATGATTGTCGATGGTGCAAAGATCACCAACGCGGAAATGCTTAACCCTATGAAGAAGCTCTCCTATTATTTCTCTGGGCCTCTAGCATCAGAGACGCTTCATCTAGTTATACAAGCTCCCCCTCCTGGTGAGTATCAACCATTCACTCCATCCTGCCAACGCGACTAACATCTGCATATATCTCTTCAACGTTGTTGCTGGACGCAGTGCCTCCCTCACGCCGACTCTCCTTTGAATAGTTTCTTTGTCACTGAGAGGGCTAATGGTGACCATTAGCCCTTTCAGTAACAAAGGAACTATTCAAAAGCATGTTGAGGCAGCCAAAGCAAAGGAGCGTCCTTCTACTGGAGCCACTGTCAAAGGGTTTTCAGTTACTCAAGCCAGCAGTCCGATCCTAAACGGCAGACCATTAGAGACGCGTTCAACTCCCGTGCATATCTAACCATGATGTTTTCACCACATCAACACGCATTTACAACGACAGGGCGAGAGAAATCCCATTATGTATCCTGCTTGACGGATCGATGACATCTGTGCGCGCAGGTGATAGCGAGGCGAATGCAGTAATAACGACCATGACGAGTGATGGTCAATTGGCGCTACGAGGACTTATTGAAGGAAAAATGAGATAGGGGCCGGTGGTTGCGATCCAGGTTTACAAGGGTACCATTCATATATAAAATAACTAGATGAAGCGTCTCTGGCACTGGAGGATCTGTGAAATCCTGTAGTACGAGAGCTTCTTCATAGGTTTAAGCTGAACTGCATTGAAGATGTTTGCATCATTGACGATCGTTCCAAGTGTCGTGACAATTTCATCATCTGAAAGGGGTGGCTGGAGCTGAAAACGTGTTGCTGCACATCAGTAATGGTGGGTATGTTGCGCGGAATCGCTCACCTGCCAAATATCAGGTTCATGGGCGGCGATATGGTCGATTTTGGGCTGCTTCTTCTTCTTGATCACCTCTTTCAGTTCGTGGACGAGTGTGCTGCCCAAAATCCTAACCCCAAAGACGCGACCCCCAGAGGACCCCGACCCCTGACTGACATACCATACTGTCCCTAACCATGTATGACGAACCCTTTGTACTCCATGTACCTACAGGGTTGCCGCACTGCCGCGTAGTCTCGCGGCCGCTGGGTAACAAATGAGAATACACACACACACACACCCCAAAGTCGTGTCCGAGAATCGAACAGTTGAGCAAGATTTCGTCCATGCGACTCATGATGGTTTTGTCTTTCTTACAAAGACCTCTCCAATTTTCAGACACCGTACGTGCACTCAGACTTCAGCGAAAGTGGCATGACCTCTGTATCCGATTCTACCACCACCACTGCTACAGTGCAATGGTTACTTGGATTTATTTTCACTACTCATCTGCATGCATAACATGGAAACCCGAAAAAAAAAAACAACAATCAACTCCTGATGGCCTTCTTCTCATGATCCCCCCATCCCCATATAGTAGGTTGACCGAGATGGTTGGATTACTCTGCCACTCTTTAGCACATGCTAATCAGACTCACTTGTTATACGGCCGATGATGGGCTATTTTTATTGCGGCGCCCGCCGACCAACATAGCTAGTGGCCGAGTGAATAAAAAATACAATAGGCGGTGAAAGGGGAAGGAGAAAGGTACGCAAGAACAACGAATGCTGCAAAAGCTAGGTTACCAACAATCGAGGTACCTAAGATAAAGGGTTTTTAACGCAAGGCGGAAAAGAGACGTTAGTAAGCGCGCGCGCAATGAAGGCTTCTTCGTAAATGTAACTTCGAGTGTGTGAGGAATCTGCGCGGCACATGTAAGTTCGGACCCCTTCGCAGTACATGACTTACAGTCCATTGTAGCGCCCAAAGGGCGGGATAAGGATGTGATGATGAATCACCCCGCGGGGTCTGAACAGGTCTGAACGTGGCAGAGCGGCTATCCCGTGTAAATACAAAGGGTCGTCATTCCTCGGGGAGAGTGTCTGGTGTGATCTCCTCTGGTGTGTATCAGACGAGTGGTGGTGTCGGTTTTGATTGGATAAGGGTGTTCAGTCTGTCCCACGTGTATGTACGTATTTAGAAGGCAAATATATGCCATCCCAATATGCTTTAATAAATGCGTGCCTAGGCTATGTACCATCTCAACTGAATTGGAATCGAACCGAGCAGCATACTGCAGCATACAACGAAACACAAGTATTAAACGATGACTAATTGGGCTCAAAGCCTTATGTAGTGGGGATGGCCGATAACGGCCATTTTTATTGCGGCAGAGTGACCGCAAATACAAATATTGGTATGTGGCTAACGATCGAAAGCGGAGCTGAATCAGAATAGATCAAGAAATACATTGGAGAACCCACTGGCCAATACTTTGAATTTGATGCAATGGAGTACCAGCGAGTACATGAGGTTGCGCCACCAGCACAAAATGCCTTTCACTATATTAGATGGGAGTATGGCGCAAATACGGTTAATGGGCAAGTAGGGACGCTTCCGGTACCAGTGCGAAGCCAGAGTTGGAGAAGGAAATGGGCCTCGATAGTTACTTGCTGAGCTGCCCAACCACGCTGGAGTGTCTATGATCCTGCGGCCAGACGTGGGAAACGGACATTACAGAGAACCAGCCCAGTTTAGCCATCGTGAAATCCCCTTATAGATAAAGACATATCCAATAGTACCGAGCGGGTATGACTAGTAGGGGATTCGGGGACTGCCGCTTGCTGGCGCTACCATGACACTTGCCCAGCTTCTGGCACAGGGTAGGTGGAACACACTTGTATGATTCAACCTGCTTAGAAATGCAATTTTTGTGCGTATATTCCATCAAGTCCAGTCTCTGGCACATAGGCTGCGGTCGGAGCTCGGCGATGGATGGGGATTCGATCATAACATATCATACTTGATATGCTTAAAATTTGATACAGTTAATTCTACAGACAATATGGCGCTACCTGGGAACTTGCATTAATTTGAGCGATGACGGCCAGTCAAGAGGAACACTTGTCAAAATGCAATGAGCTGTGCCTAATTGTGCGGGATTCCCCGAGTTCAATAAACTCGCACTCGCCCAAACGCTCGTCGCTCGAGCATCTGCGTCAGCACTTAAACCAGGTTTCTTATCATTCAAAGAGGCTCAGGCCTAGCGTCAACTCCACCATTATCACGGCCACCAGCCGATTCTGCCTAGGGGATTCCCCAGGGTGTTTCCCCTTTTGATTACACTCTTTCTTGACATAGCATGGATACATTCCCCTCATCCCTAGCGTCTGGAGATCCCCACTCACCACTCACAGAAGCTGAACGTCCTGCTATTGAGGAAGATGGTGGACTAATCACCCTGTCTCACGGAGGCCTTGTTCAAGGACACGAATTTGACTTGCCTATCTTACCCAGCAATCGCTCGACAGTTCCACGAGATCCAAGCCCGCTTCGACTGACGGAAGTAGCAAATGGCGGAGTCTCTTCTTCCGATGCTGCTAGGCAGCCTCAGCAGCCTCCGCTTTCCACTGTACCTCAGACCCCTACTCCACCTGAAACTCCGATGACTTCCCAAGCTCCTCGACCACAGGCTGCACAACCGCGCTCACGACCTGTATCCATGCCCCTTCCACCGGCAAGGTCCCAGAATGGGGTTCTTGGTGTTGAGTCGATGAATGAAAATCGCGCTCGGGCCTTTCACAAGGACGACGGCGTTATTCGCTCAAGAGCCAGTGGAAAACTCCTGGGTATATATACGCTCACAAAGACTCTCGGCGCCGGAAGCATGGGGAAAGTGAAGCTGGCCATTAATAATATCAACGGCGAACAAGTGTGTTTTGGTCTGGCTAAACTCCAGGATTATTATGACCTGATGCTTCCGTTCGTAGCTTGCGGTCAAGATTGTGTCGAGGAAGGCCACAGTGATCGCCAACACCAACGATCCCGATGCCCCACCTCCTACCGCATCTTTTCTCAAAGCCGCTTCCAAAGAGGCATCTAAAGAGATAAGGACGATTCGGGAGGCTTCATTATCCATGCTTCTATATCACCCGTATGTATGCGGCATGCGAGAGTTCATCGTTCATCAAAACCACTACTACATGGTCTTCGAGTATGTTAATGGAGGGCAAATGCTGGACTACATAATCAGTCATGGACGGCTGCGAGAACGTGTAGCACGGAAATTTGCACGGCAAATAGGGTCTGCTCTGGAATATTGTCATCTTAACAGCGTTGTTCACCGAGGTATGTATCATGTCATTATCACAGGAAGGGGTATAACCTTCTTTCTTCAGATCTTAAGATCGAGAACATATTGATCTCGCAATCTGGGAACATCAAGATAATTGACTTTGGTCTCTCTAATCTTTATGATCCCATATCTCATCTATCCACTTTCTGTGGATCCCTCTATTTTGCTGCTCCCGAACTCCTTAATGCCAAGGTTTATACTGGACCTGAAGTTGATGTCTGGTCCTTCGGCGTCGTTCTGTATGTCCTGGTTTGCGGCAAGGTCCCCTTTGACGACCAGAGCATGCCGGCTCTCCATGCCAAAATAAAACGTGGGAACGTTGAATATCCTGTTTGGCTTAGTGCTGGTGAGAAGACCCCCGGCTTTTATTTTATTAGATGTCTGATTGTTACAAAGAGTGCAAGAATCTGCTGATGCGCATGCTGGTGACTAACCCTAATATCCGAGCTACGATGCAGGAAGTAATGTCGCACCCGTGGATGGTCCGGAACTTCGCAGGGCCACCGGCAATACACATGGTCCCGCGAGAACCCTTGCGGGCGGATGAGCTTGAGCGGGATGTCATCCGCGGGATGACTGGCTTTGAATTTGGCACTGAGGATGACATCGAAAATCGCCTTACTGATATCTTGTTATCTGAACCATATCGTCGGGCCGTAGACATGTGGGAGCGCAAGCGTGACGCCCAACGCAATGGGAAGCCATGGGTGTACCCAGAGTCGTATAACGCGGCAGGTGGAATCACTGGATCCATCTCGAAGGATAGCCTGTCTCGCGCGGATACAGACCTCTCGGCTATTACCCCAACCAAAAAGTCGAGTAAACGCTTCTCCGGACTAGATTTCTATCGAAAGAAGTTCTTTGCACCATCTCCTCCTCCTCAGCCGAAAGGTCTTTCGTCCTCGGATCCGACGCAGCAGCCCGTTTTCGAACATAAGGAGCCATTGGACCCCACCCGTGGATTCCATCCTCTCATCTCCATCTACTATCTGGTCAGAGAAAAGCTTGAACGTGAGCGTGTGTATGGGCCTGGACACTTCGCTGGAAGCGAGTTGTCGCTAACCGATGTGGAGGTACCTCCATCCTATCCTGGCACCTCAGCTGCCACTTCGACCCTTCCGATACCACCTGTCCCGGCAGTTGCTGGTTTCCCTTCAAAGTCTCCTTCTGGGGGAAAGCCAGATTATAACATGGCTCTTCCTCGACTTCCTGCACCCGAGACCTCCCACTACTCGGGTATGTCTTACGAGTCCCCTCAGTCCTCACCCACGCCGGCCCAAATTAGCTTCGCTCAGCCCAGAGCGAAGACAGATGCTATTGGAACTATACTATCTCGCCCTGTTGGAGATGACAAGGAGAACCATGACCTTCCCACAGATCTCCCTTCCACCCCGCTTCCCCGTGCTCCCCCTGCTTCTACCCATCGCCGCAGCCAAAGCTTCACCCAGCGCCCTTCGATGATAAGGACGTGGGGTACGGGATTGGGCTTTGGGGGCTTACCTACCCAGGAAGAGATTCCTCAAACCGCTGGACCGGAAGTACAGGGATTTGGGCGTCTTACGCATCGCAAGGCTCTTAAGACGGAGCAGCAGAAGCATCTCAGTCCATCCGGTGAGGTTCCAGACCCAATGATTGAGAGGTCGAATGAGGAGGCAGGACCATCTGGTGTGAACGTTGAACTGAGGCCTTCTACCCCAGAGTCATCGCCTGGAGCCGGTCTAGTGCGGAGATTTGGTTCAATCCTTGGACGCGATGACAGGAAGAATAAACGTGCTAGCATGGTTGTTCCCTCTATATCTGCATCCCCACGATCTTCACTCAATCAAGCCTCCGTCGCGGAGCAGGACAAAGAGAAGGAGAAAGGGATTATCATGTCTCCAAGGACAGCTCCTATTGACATCCCCCACGTCAAGATCAATGAACCCGATGGATCCCTTCGGGCACTCAAGGCAGGCAGCAGCCATTCACAGCCAACAGGCGGAGGCATGCATCGTCGATCAGCGACCGTCATGGATCCCACATACAGTCCAAGCAAGAGTGGAGCTGTTGGTCATCGTCGAAGAGGGAGCATTGGAAGTGTCAGTCGTGTTCTTAGTGGACGCTCGCTAAAGGACAGAAAATCCAGTGGCCCCGCCGACTTGAGACCGTCCACAGCCAGTGGTCCAGGTGGCATTCCTATGCCTATCGGACAGAGCGTGCCAATCACCTCGGGTGAAGTGGAGAAAGCCGCTGCCATTGGAGCCCAGGGTTCAGTCAATGGTGCTGACGAACATCCCGATGGCGAACCAGTACCATCAGATGGATCCACCAATGGAGCGGCTGCTATGGAAGTCAAGTCGGTTTACTTGAAGGGTCTATTCTCCGTAGCGACGACGTCTACGAAGCCTCCGACGATTCTAAGGGCGGGTATAAAAAAGGTCTTGGACCGCATGCAGGTTCAGTATCGTGAGATCAAGGGAGGATTTGAATGCATACATATCCCAAGTATCGATCTCTCGTCGATCCAGAACGGAGAAACTGCGACAAGTGATTTGACCGTACAAACCCATACTCTACGGACACGGACAATTGCCCGAAAGGTATCGCGTCTTTCATTCGGTCGCAAAGGCAAGGATAAAGATCTCCCAGAACGTCCAGAGTCAGTAGCCACTGCGTTGGGCGAACGAGTTCCATCGCCCTCCAAGTTGAACGATGCTGGAAATGTCTCTGATGGCGCTTCCACAAATGGACAAACGGTCCCGTTATCGTCTGCCCGCTCGACGAATTCATTTGACTCCCAGAAGTTATTAGCGGAGATTCCGACTTCACCTGTTACTACTCCACTTCCTCCTAACACAAAGACTTTTCCAACTGTGCCTCGTGATTATGGTGCTGCCTCTACCCCTGGAAATGACCCAACATCACCCAAACATGTCGGTGAGGATGTATTTGAGGCGACGACCAAAAACCATTTTTGTGTGCGCTTCGAAATAAGTATCGTTAAGGTACGGTCGTAGCTCATAACCTGACGTAAGATTCTCATCCTTCGCCTAGGTGCCTTTCCTCCCGCTTCATGGTATACAGTTCAGGCGAATAGGTGGAGATGCATGGCAGTACCAGATGCTCGCTCGACGAGTTCTTACAGAGCTCAAATTATGACCCACGCTCCTTTTACCGTTCCCCAGCTATTTGAATACATATCCCTTCCCTTCCCTTAGTGACTGATTGGTAACATCGCTATTCGTGTTTTCTATCTCTGATTCTTTTATTCAATAATCTTTTCTCTGTCCTTATCTTCACGTGATCAAACCTGACATTTGTCGCAAAACCGGGAAAAGTGTTACGTTTCAAGGATGTTATGATCGAGTTAAGACATGAATAACATTCTATACACGTTATAATGCTCTTAAAGACCCAGAAGTATTACAACGCTAAACAAACACTAAAGAGCGTTGTAACGTTCCAGATTGTTACAACACTAAACGTCGAGGAGTGTGAAATGCGTTGTAACGTATTAAGTACCTTGAATTCGACTGATTTACTCTATTCAATACTGTAAATCCCCGTGTTTACCATGAGGTTGATTGTAGACTATGGTGGAGTTGGCCGGTTTTATTGTAACATATTATAATAATACAATAGCCAACCATACATAATATTGTATTTGTAACTGGATCACCTGATTTGACTTTGTTCGCTCGCTCGGCGCCTATCTTGTAGCGCCAAGCTAACACTCACCTCTCAGCCCCCACACCTGTCCCTCTATCTATCTCCACCTATGGAAGAGACGACCCCAACTCCATCCTATGAGACTTTGCTTCGAAGGAGCCAAAAACGCACTGCTTCAGTATTTCTGGGAACTTCTCTTGATCCAGCGGGAGATGAGAAGAGGTGGGCCGCCTCATCTACGTAACCCCCCTATCGCCTCTCTTACTTGTGTGGACTATTAGCGCCAAGATTCGTCTCTCTATCAAGATCAGGGATGAATTTCAGGACTCAAAGACGTTACCCGTCGCCCTACTTGCCCAACAACAAGGGCCAGTCGGTCCTGCACGGCCTAAATCCATAGCTTCAGGGGGTAAGTTCTTCTTTTTCCGGCTCATCTGCGATCCATTGGTCACGTAATGCATTTCAGCAACGACTGGAAGCACTAAATTGATTCAGGATGTGGTTTCAAAAAATGCTCCTACACAGGAAGTGCCACCAAGCACACTGCGGAATCCCAATTCCGCACTCTCGCAGGCGCTTGTTCGACGAAGGGAACAACGAGAAGTCAAGCCCGATTATCACCCTCCATGGAAACTAATGCGCGTCATTTCCGGACATCTTGGATGGGTTAGGAGTGTTGCGGTGGAACCTGGGAACAAGTGGTTCGCGACTGGCGCTGGTGATCGAGTCGTGAAAATATGGGATCTGGCTAGCGGCGAGCTCAAGTTGTCCTTGACCGGACATATTTCGACTGTGCGAGGCCTTGCAGTCAGCCCAAGGCACCCATATTTGTTCTCTTGCGGGGAGGATAAAGTGCGTGAGCCTAATATTGCACATCATCATCTTACCTTTCAAATGCATGCAGATGGTGAAGTGTTGGGATCTGGAGTCGAACAAAGTCATCCGACATTACCATGGCCACCTTTCAGGCGTTTATGCATTAAGGTAGCTCAATATACGTCACCCACTCATTCGCTAATGTGTTACTACAGTTTACACCCAACCCTTGACATCCTTGTGACATCAGGACGAGACGCCTCGGCACGCGTTTGGGATATGAGAACAAAAGCTATGATCCATGTCTTGGGCGGCCATACAGGAACAATCGCAGACGTTAAATGTCAAGAATCTGATCCTCAGGTCATCACAGCTTCCATGGACTCTACGATCCGGTAAGGCTTTGCTTGTTTCTCATGGTCGATCTTATCCGGCTATGTAGGTTATGGGACCTTGCAGCTGGCAAGACTCTCACCCAGTTGACTCACCACAAAAAATCTGTTCGCTCTCTTGCTATTCATCCAACCGAATTCTCCTTCGCTTCGGGGTCAGCGGGAGGTAACAACATCAAGAAGTGGAAATGCCCTGAGGGTATCTTCGTGCACAATTTTTCAGGTCATGATGCCATCATCAATACGATGAGCGTCAATGCGGATGGTGTTCTATTCTCCGGCGGTTTGTCCTTTCCAGGGACCGGTTTCTGTTTTTTTATTGACATATCCTCTACTTGATAGGTGATAATGGTACCCTTACACTCTGGGACTACAAGACTGGCGTTCCATTCCAGCATGCCGAGGACATTCCGCAACCAGGTTCATTGGAAGCTGAATCTGGCGTATTCTGCTCTACCTTCGATCACACAGGTTCTCGCCTTATTACTGGGGGCGCAGATAAGACGATCAAGGTCCGCATTATCCAACGCTTTCTTATCCCACTTTGCTCAAAACGTTGCTACAGATTTATGCGGAGCAGACAAAGTGAGCATGGTTCAATGTGACCTGGTGCTTCATGGCGAGTTCTAGGATCGTGTATGTAATTCCTGCACAAATATCGGTTGTAGAATGAGTTCTTCACGATCCAGCCCACGGGCGACTCTTCACAATGCTCGAAATCGCAATTTTCTCTTCTTTATCGGTCAGGTAGTATATTTTCTCCTGCCACATGATAAGATCCGTCTCTTCCAAGACATCGATGGATCCTAGAGGATGTTATTCCGTCAGACTTAGCGGCGGCGAAAGGGTTCAGGGCTAATTTGGACGTTGCAAAGTAGAAGCCGATAAGAACGTCTCGATTGACCGACAAGCTCTGAAGACTAGGAAATAGCCAATTAGCCACCTAAACCCGCCCGGTCTGACACTAGTTTATTCAACAGCGAGCGGGAGGAAGAAATCCCTTGCAAGTACATAGTGGCCCCAAGTGGCTATATGGGCTTCCTATTAGGTATTTGTGACTCTTGATCAACGGCATGGAAGCCTGTTACGAACTAATTTCCGTCCATAATGTACTACAGAGTGTCAACGATGACTAAATAAGTAAGACCATAATTAGCTCGTAGAGCATCTGGGACATTGTTCTTTCGACCGCTTCGACAGAGAACCAATCATAAGAATTAATAGCAAGACCAGGGATTACAGCGGATACCAATCACTTCCGGTTTGAATCGAACTAGTAATAGAGCTGTCAATCACATTCAACCGAACAATTGACATTGATAGGGTGCTAAAATTTACATGGTCGGTGATAGCGGAGGGCTGGCTAACACAAGACAGGTGCCATTCGATAGCACATTGTGATCACACTTACAACCCGACACTCAGGTCATCACAAAATCCCTCATAACTCCCGGGGCATAGTGCTTTCCGTTGCCCTTCTCACCATCTCGAATCATCCTTTTCCAGGCATAGTATACGCGAACTTCACTATCTGGAATGCTTTCGTTCGGAGAAGCGATAAGTAAGTCAGACATTGGTCTGTCTACCCACTCGTCCTTGGTGAATCCAAGACGGTCTTTGCGTCTAGTTCTCTGCGGGCTGCATGTGAGAAGGTATTGAACGTGATAGAAATCGGGGATATCACCTTGCGTTCCTCAGCTCCGTTAGATGGCTTTGATTGTACATCTTCCATGACCATCTTGGGTGGCAGCCTCGGGGGCGGGATGCGTTCTATCTCATTGGCTCGAGATTTGTGGGAAGCTTTGGCCTGTGAAGGGAAACTGATGGTTACGGGTGGAGCTGGATACGGGCACACATTCAACGTGGCGTAATGACAAGGAGAAAAATGCGTACAAAGCTGAGCGTTAGGTATATTCTTCGAGCCCTCCAACGTAGGAGGAGGATGCCCTGGTGATACGACACGACTGACCGCTGCAGGAAGTTGGGATCCCGATGGCGGAGGCATGTCCCCATTAGACGGCCCACCCTGCTCGTGAAGCACGTTGTGTTCCTTTAGCCAGTGCTGCATTCGATCGAGGCAGTGCGGGTTGAGATTGAAATACATAGACTTCTGCACATTCTCCCAACTGAGGCCACAAGCGAAAGAGACTTCGTGCCCATTATAGCTAGGGAGCTCGCCTTCACACTTGAAACTAATCAACATGACGGTTCCGCAACAGAAACGGTGTGGTACGTACGTGCGCCACATTGTCACAACAGAAGCAGAAAATGGCACAGATGACCAGGATATGATTCGCATCCCAAAGAGTCTGGTCTACTATACCAGCATCGAAGCAGCTATCCTTGAAGTGTGTGTAGACTCTAGGCATATATGGCAAAGCTTTACTCCCATTAAACCGTTGGGAAAGATACACAAAATTGATCTTTGACTCGTCAAGGTTTTTGGCGGCGCGGCAAAGCTCCAACGCCCGCCTAAATAGCTTAGGGCCCAGCTTAGATTCCGTCTGACACACCCTCTGAGTAATTTTACGGGATTCGACTCTAGAAAAGGAAGGGAAGGAGGTTCACAGTAAGCGCCTGAAGCGAAGGGTATAGCAGTCAACAGTTCCGCACTCTTCGCAGGCCAGATATGCGGCCACTGCAGGCAAGCCTATTGAAGCTCTGTCCGTCTCGTATACACGAGCATTCTTGGAGATAATCTTGACAAGGATTTCTTCCGCACGCTGGGCCAAGTCCTCGTCCTTGGGCAAGAGCTTTTGGATTTGGGCCCTGGCTTTCTGTAGGTCGAGAACTTGAGGCTGTTCGCTCTGGTCCATGGCGCAATTGGTCAGCTTGACAGGCTCTGTTATCAGAGGTGGCCGTGGAGAACGGTTGCTGCAACTGAATTTGAACACGTGGTCTGGCGCCACCTCCTATCTTTGTTTTTGTTTTTGATAGAACGCCACCTCCTATCACAGCAGGCAATTTCCGATGTCCGGCAAAACATTGGTCTGGATTTTTCAATTCTTTGACACCAATTGCCTGCTGTGTATTTTATCTTATTTGTTTGAGCCTGAACGCAATATCGAGGGACGTTGGATATCCGATATCGTGATCCAGGTGTGCGTATAAAAGAGAGAAACGACGGTAAAAGGTACCGTTTTTTTTTGCCGTCTGGGTTATTCACAGTTGATGACCCTGGTTTCTCTACTGAACCCAACAATCGGGGAATGCACGTGTTTCCTGATGCCTGCTACCACGGCATAGGTTTCCGGGAGCATGACAGCGGGCGGGATGAGTGACAGGCGGACAGCTTCAACGTTATTGTATCAAACAACTGGATGGAGTCGAACTGTTGTCTTGGTGCCTCTCTAGGGGAAACTGTAGGCGAGATAAAGATCCAAGAGCGCTTCTTTAGTAAACTCTCGCTGGACTACTCGGACCTAGAGAGGTAACTGATTCAACATTTTGTTAGAAGTCGCGCGAGATATCGGTCGACGGTCGAGAGTCGGAGACGATATCAAGATGTTCAGATATCGTCCCTCGATCAGGTTGAGACACACGGCATCTTATATAGCGAGATGAAACAAGAGTGAAACCTAGGTGTCTTTGCCACACGGCGACGCTACATGCATTAAATACAGCAAAAGACTTAAAAGGATATGTGCGCGCCGCTTAACTACCACGGCGGCACGTCCTGCCGGTGGTGTTCCTAAGTACGCCGCGCCAGCGGTTCTGGACTGATCGAGCCACATCTTCAACACATTTTACTCGTAGCACTATCTAGAGCCAAAACACAAATGAAGAAGCTACCCTCTATGACTGCCCGGACTTAGCCCTTTTTTGATAACTGTTCCGCACCTAAACTCTAATGACAACAATGCTCTAGCTTCAAGGGAATCATTTTGTAAGAAAACACATGCCCACTACACTCAAGACACCGCCACGTGGCGCGTGGCACCTGCATGCTGGGCAGTAGAAGAACGGCTTGGTACGAAACAAACAACAAACATGGAATCATGAAGTTGGCCAACTTCTTCAAGAGAACTTGATGGCAACACCATCAGCCTTCGAGGTATGCTGATGCTGAAAAGGTGTGGAGCATTTCCCCTGTGTCTACCTTATTCAGTGGCTCACGATATAGCCAACGTACACTACATGCCCACCCAGTCACGCCCCTTATGAGCTGAGTTTAACAATATATGTCACTTTGGGATCCATTCGTACTCATGATCTTCGGTATGCCAACTTCAAGCTCATGCAGAAGACCCAAGACTGTCAGAAGTACGGAGCGGGTAATAACGAACTACTTAAGTGTTCCACCCAAGGGATATTATGGAGCAGTTATTCCGAATCTCGATTGCGAGAAAGGTATTGATGGTCAATGCTAGATACACTGATGGAACAAACAGAATAAAATATATACATATGATTACGCTGATACAACCATCATTTTAAATCCCGGATCTAGGAAGGCAGTATTATTTGGTCTTCTTTGAGCATGATGGGTCTGAGAGCGTACCTATGAATAACCTTCTTTTGATTCGAGAATCGTATGACTTCCCGCTTCTCTAGAACGTAGAGAGTACGATCAAGTGCATGCTGCGTATAACTTTGACCTTGGACGAATTCCTTGACCAAAGCCTGGTAACTCGTACTCCAACCTATAGGTAACCGCTTCCGAATTTCCTTCTCAATCGCTTGCACCTCTTCATTGAGTTCGCCGCGAGAAATCCCTTCCGCCCCACTGGCTGTGGCAGCATCCATCGTCGAGGTCTTAAACAGACGGATAGCCTCGTTAACATGGTGCTCGTGAACAATAGGTGAAAGAGTCATCTTAGCGAGTGCTTCAGAGATGCGAATAATAGCTTCCAGTTGGCTACGAGCATTATCAGAAGCTCATAAAGCTGAATTAAATGGAGAACCCCACGGACCGCACAGTCATAGGGATAGAGTTCCTCTCATTGTTCTCAGTTTCGAGCTGCTTAACTTCCTTTCGGAATGCCACAAAGTTGCTGCTTAGGGATGTTGCCGCTTCGGCGGTCAAACGAGGTGCGCATTTCCTGATCTCAAACATTAGTATAGAAGAGACTCAAAACAATAAAAGAGAACTGAACTCACGCTTTGCAGAAGGCAATGAAGCGTTTCATTTTCTCAAGGCTGAGCTCACCCTCAGTGCTAGTCTCAGTCTCAGCCACCCTATTCATATGCAGACCGACGACATGCTCTGCGATGGCCTACAGGATAAGATTTAACTTGCGACGAGAATTGAAGTTGAAGTTGAAATGACAAACTTTATCTCGAGCCTCGTCATGGGTATCTTTGACAATGAAGATCATATCGAACCGAGACAAGATAGTGACCTGGAAGTCAATGTTATCTCCGGCACTTTTTGCTTCGTCATACCTCCCAAACACTGGATTAGCCGCAGCTAGAACGCTTGCTCGCGAGTTCAGGACGGTGGTGATCCCGGCTTTCGCAATAGAGATGGTTTGTTGCTCCATGGCCTCGTGAATAGCAACTCGATCCTCATCTCGCATCTTATCGAACTCATCGATACATACAACTCCCCCATCTGCCAAAACCATCGCACCACCCTCAAGGTAAAACTCGCGCTGAAGAAGCTTGGCGTAAGCGTAAGGCAATAATTAAACGGAAAAATACTTACAGAGACCGAGTCACGTTGAACGCTTGCCGTCAAGCCAGCAGCGCTACTTCCCTTTCCAGATGTATACACAGCAATGGGGGCCACCTGTAATGACGATTAACGCCGGCATGCCTACGTAACAATGAAAGAAGACACTACCTTCTCAACAAACTTGAGCAACTGAGATTTGGCTGTACCAGGATCACCCAGGAGCAAAACATTGATATCGCCTCGAAGGCGCATCCCGTCTGGGAGCAACTTTTTTGAGCCTCCGAACAATAAGCAAGCGATGGCTTTCTTAATATCTGATCATCAAGATGAGACTAATCCGTTCTAAGGATGTATAGAATCATACCTAAGCTACCGTAGATGCTAGGTGCAACACTGTTCGCAAACCGCTCATAGAAACCTGAGCCTCGAGCCATCTGAGTAAATTCCTCCTCTTCCTGGGGGGTAAACTGTGAGCCAAATGCCCCGTGCGAGCCGGAAAACGAGGTGTCTTGCTCGATATGTAATAGCCGTAGGTAAGGCTGTCGAACAGCCACCGCTCCCGAAGAGTTTTTCTATAATCGACCTGAGCTCCGCCATACGCAGAAACAAGACAACTACTTACATTTTTTCCAACATTAAAAGTGGAATAAATACCCGTCACAATCACCCTGGAACCAGGGGCCACTTTGGAAGTCAAATATCTATAAAACCAAAGTGATGAGCATCGTGCAGGGTTTCAAGCAATTTATTGTAGCGTACCGATCAGCGAATAGTATTAGGTGGCGCGGAAGTTCTCCAACTGGCACCATGTCTGGGGCTTCTTGCAACTTAAGGGTCTGACTGTCGACGAATTCGCACTTATCATGAACGATCTGATAGGGATCGAGGGGACAGTCCTTCATCTGCCCGGGTTCGACAGGGCTTCAAGAATAATAAACTTACTGCCAGGGAAGAAAGCATCAAGCTTTACTTACGCGTCACAGACTCGCGGAAGCCCTTGCTCGCCTCGTCCACTACCACTCCCGATACCACCAAGGCCAGAAGCAGGGTATACACGCTTCGTAGAACCACAAGCACGACATCGAAGAGTAAGCTTAACTGCACGAGCTTGAAGCGTGGCTGTCTGAATGATGATACCAGGAGTCCTGATGAGCTTGTTCATTGATTCAGAGGTGAGGTTACGGAGACTCTGCATATTCATCCCTGTATGTATCATGACCTGAATGAAGGGGATATCTGAAACTACTCCGCTAGGGTCTTGAAGTTGTTCGTCCTCGTCGTCGCTGCGTTGACCTTCTCTTCGCGGTGGGCCGCGATTGTGAGGGTTCGGGTTTAGGATGCGTTTTGCACATCTCGTTGCGGCTTTTTCAAACTAAAGGAGTGCTTAAGAGCTTTAATAATTTATCAATGACGGTATTTACCAGGGGCATTATCATTCCTGGATGACCTTGAACGGCATGTCCCACCTCTTCCTGAAACAGGCTGATGTGTCGAAGGTCAACATCCAAGAGATATTGCTTGAGTATCACATTGGCGCGCAGCTGATCCCTGAACGTTCCAAAGTATGAAACACGCCAAATAACACGTCGTACATGCACGTACCGATAGATGAAATCTCCCCCAACACGGAACTCCATGATGAATTCATGAAGTAGAGAACTTAGTTCGGAAGCAGAAAGGCCTCCAGACGGACCTGATGATGACGACGGATCAGGGCGAAGGACGGGTACGGCATGTATAGTGTTCGCGTCAAATCCTGACATCGTAACACTTGAATACCAAAATTAAATATACATCCTGATCATGTGATGTGATGTCTGCATTGCTCGCTGAACATGACGCTGACGCGAAAGAGGCCTTTAGAAAGGTCCGCATCCCTGGTTTGACACCAATATTTGCAGTTTATCGACCCATCTGTCCAGCTCAAGGAGATATGTGTCCCACTCCTGGGATCTGCGACATTATCACGACAGAATCAGCCCAGGGTTCTTGCCCTTCTCGATGCCCTCGTGTCTCTTTTGAAGTCCCTCTCAGAACCTCGTTCGATTTTAACCCAAAACTTGATCAAATACGTGTTCGTTCCTCTATCTACTCTTCTGCAACGGAACGAGCTACAAGATGTGCCAGACCAGATATTAGAGCGTTTATTCTTAGCACTCGGAGCTCTCTGCCACACCTGGTGGTGGATGTGTGATGTGAAGACATGGGAGCAACTTTTAATGCTTTCAGGATCCAGCCTTCTTCCGCCGGGCCCTAAATTTCGCAGACGTGACGATCATGTAAAGGAGGCGGCCACTCGATGTCTCCTTGAACTAATGCGTCCAAGAACTCCAGCTGATGTCCCAGCTATTCTGCACGTCCCATCGATGTCTTGTTCCCCGCAACATATTTTGGATACTTTTAGAAATTATGCCCAATCTCCAAAAGTTTTCCCGACAATGGGCCGACTCGTGAATAGTGTGCTCGATTCAGTCACCAGTTCTCATCGACCTCTACAGCTGGCATCACTTCAGCTACTTCATATTATCGTCTCGAAATATTTTGGGACGAAGTATTCTCCCATCATTCTACCTGGCGTAGTCAGTTCAATGTGCAAAGTCATCCATGAGAAGAAGACCGGGGCTGGTGGTTGGCAGAATAGTGAGGTCTGCAGTGAGGCTCTTCTGGTCATGGAAAGAATGATTATATGCAGCATAGGTGATGACATCTGTGCCGCAGAGGGAGCTGTACGAGGTCCTGTCGACGGAATTGAGGAACTCTCGGACCTCATTAGCTCCACTGACACCGTAGGCACGTCGTTACTTCAG
>WNFI01696294.1_pt1 | contig 18212 bp, 12 predicted proteins | sample 5400471 | NCBI WGS metagenome assembly WNFI01 (sample SAMN13153348, study PRJNA577476) | soil metagenome | isolation source: 100 cm saprolite on Douglas fir-dominated hillslope | place: USA:California | collected 2013-09-17 | reverse complement strand
GACCTGCCCGAATCGAAGGACAATGTGATCTTCGGCGTAAGATCGATGGATGCCAAGGGGCACAAGAGCCTAGTAGTGATCCCCGAGCCGGAAAGAGCGCCGACGCAGTAGGTACTTAAAGATGAGAATTTCGAAAGGAACATCGCAAGCCCTGAACTTACCGCCTTTTACACCGGCGATAACTGTGCTGATTGCGTTGAACACTGCCGTTTATCTGCTGCTGGAAGTAACTGGGGTCTCGTCGCCGCAAACTGTAAGCGACATCATGCATCTGTTTGGCTTGCAGCCGAGTGCAGTTATCTCGCACGGCTGGGTATGGCAGATTGTGACGTATTCCGTACTGCACGGCGGCTTTGTACACTGGTTCTTTAATATGCTTGCGCTGTGGATATTTGGCGCGCAGGTTGACGGGATTCGTGGGCCGCGATACCTCCTTGAATTATTTTTCGCAGGTGTGGTCGGAGGCGCTCTTTTCAGCATCGGGCTTTCATATTCGCATGTGCTTGGCAACCCGAACGATCTAACAGTGGGGGCCTCGGCTGGCGTGTACGCGGTCCTAATGGCATTTGGAATATTCTTTGCGGAAAGCGAAATCATCCTGATCCCCCTACCCCTACAGGTCAAGGCCAAATACTTTGTGGCCTTCTTAATTCTTTTTTCGGCAATATCTTCCTTGCAAGAACGCAGCGGAATCTCCCATATAGCGCACCTCGGTGGCCTTTTGTTTGGCTATCTCTTTGTGAAATTTGTCCCACGCAGGGGTTTTTCTTTCGAACTCTCAGAAGGCTACTTTGTCATAAGAAACTCTTTCCATCGATTGAAACGACGCTTTGCCGCCCGCAGGTTTCAGATCTACATGCGCAAACATAACCAGGACCCCAAGGATCATTTTGACGAAGGCGGCAATTTCCCCCCGCCAGACGACAAAGACAAAAAGAACGGTGAGCCAGGCGGGTGGGTGAACTGACGAGATCGGGGGATCCGAACTTCAGGCGGAATCCGATCTCCCGATCACCCGATGACCCGATCTTCCGATCTGCTGCTCTCCCTTTCCCACCACGTGCAGGCGCATAAAGTTGGTTGAGCCGCTGGTAGTACGGGTGCCTGCCACGATGGCGATCACGTCGCCCGGCTGCACTGCGTGGCTTTGCAGCATGAACCGTTCCGCATTGATCACCATATCTTCGGCGTTGATCGCCACCTCACACCAGATAGGCAGCACGCCCCACATGAGGTTCAGGCGCGCGCAGACGGGATGGCTGGCGGCAAAGGCGTACACTGCCGCCTTGGGCCGGTACTTGGAGATAAGCCGGGCCGTGGTGCCGGTTTCGGTATAGACGGCGATGGCCTTCATCTCCAGGTCTTGGGCCGCGTGGGCCACGGATTCGCAGATGGTCTCGGAAATCGAGAGATGCCGGTTCCCGCGGCGGCGCGGCAGAGGTTCCGGCATGTTGGACTCGGCTTCCAGAATGATCCTGGCCATGATGGCCACGGCCTCGCGCGGGTACTTGCCGCTGGCGGTCTCAGCCGAAAGCATGACGGCATCGCTCCCATCCAGGATGGCATTGGCCACGTCGCTGGCTTCAGCTCGCGTGGGACGCGGGTTTTCCGTCATCGATTCCAGCATTTGCGTGGCGGTGATAACCGGCTTGCGCCAGTCAGCCGCCCGGCGGATCACATGCTTCTGGATGATGGGAACTTTTTCCGGAGGCATCTCTACGCCCAGGTCGCCTCGCGCCACCATCACGCCGTCAGCCACATCCAGGATTTCTTCCAGGTTGGTCTCCTCGATGGCTTGCGGCTTTTCCAGCTTGGCAATGACCCAGGCATCGGAGTGATGGCTCAGGACCACGCGCTTTACTACGCGCACATCTTCGGCCGTCCGGATAAAAGATGCGGCGATCATATCCACGCCGTGCTTGAGCCCAAATTCCAGGTCCTTTGCGTCCTTCTCCGTCAACGAAGGCACGCGCACCACGGTCCCAGGCAGATTGATGCCCTTGTGTTCGCCCAGCATACCGCCGTTGATGACCTCGCATGCAACATCGTCACCACGGATGGCGGAAACCCGAAGTTCGAGCAGGCCGTCAGAAAGCAAAATGAGCGCGCCCGGTCCCACCTCCTGGGCCAAGGTCTTGAAGGTGGTGGAAATCACCGAAGCAGTCCCGGCGATGTCGCGCGGCGTGATGGTAAGGCGCGCGCCGGTCTTCAGCATCACCGGCGTGTGGTGCTTCAGCCTTCCCGTGCGGATTTTCGGGCCCTGCAAGTCCTGGAGAATACAGATGGTGCGCCCTTCCTTCTTCGCCACCCGGCGCAAGCGCTCGATTACCCGCGAGTGCTCCTCATGGGTGCCGTGAGAAAAATTGAGGCGGGCAACATCCATACCCAGACGCATCAGATCGCGCAGCTCAGCTTCCGAGCGGCTGGCCGGACCGAGTGTGCAGACAATTTTGGCTTTTCGGGGACCGCCTGCAATGTTCATTTGCAGGCCCTTGGGTTCGGTCATGAAAATACTTACACCTTCTTTTTCTTTTTCTTTTCCGGCGCGCCGTTGTCGGCGGTTTTGGGATAGACCTGGGCGTTCATCTCAGCGCCCAGCAGGACGATCACGGAAACGATGTAAAGCCATACCAGCAGCGCGATGGCCGCACTGAGTGATCCATAAACCACCGAGTAGGTGGCGTAATGGGTAACATACCATCCAAAGAACATAGTAGCGGAAAACCAGAGAAACGTTGACAGGACCGCGCCCGGCAGCACCCTGCGCCAGGACTGCGTTTTGGGCAGGCCATGATGGTAGATGAGGCCCATGACAGCGATGCTGGTCACAATGGCAATGGCCCAGCGCACCCCGTCCCACACCAATATGACCAAAGGCCGGAACAAGTGCATGGTTTCGTCCTGCACCCAGGTTTCGATCTGGTCGCCAAATGCCACAAGCAGGGTGGCAAAACTCAGCGGGATCAAGGCCAGAAGGACCAGATAGACAGCAACAGCCCGCTCCTTCCAGAAGCCCCAGGTGTTCTCCATCGCATAAGCTTTGCGGAAGCCTTCCATCCAGGAAATCATCACGCCGGTGGCCGCCAGCAGCGTGACCACGGACGCAGAGTAGATGATGCGGGTGGCATGATGCTGCTGGGTCTGGAAAAAAGAGAGCGCAATCGAATTTGGCCCCGGCGGAAGCACCCAGCCCACGGCCCTCGAAATCTGCCGCAGGAACCCTTCTGTGTTGTGCGAAGCCTCCAATACGGAGGTGACGACCAGAAACGCAGGAAACAACGTCAGGATCGACGAGTAGGCTGCGCCCTTGGCCACCGAGTACTGCCCGTGTTGGAACGCCCCCCAGAAGGCGCGGCGCAGCCGAGTGAAGTGCATGGAGAGACTAGGGTAACGGCAGCTACAGCGGTTGGCAAGGAGCAACTGGACTTGCGCGAGCCTGGAACTCGAGCATGCGGTCTGCGGTCCATTGGCGCCTATTATTTCGAAGAGCAAGGACCATCTGATAAACTGACACACTCAAAATCTATCTAAAGCTCAAAGAAAAGGCATCCGATGGCGACTTGTGTTCTTCCAAGGATCTGGACAATCGGCCTCCTTCTATTGACGCCGGTTTCGCTGGCAAAACAAAATTCAGCACCCTCTCAGCCGTCAGCCCCCCAGCAAAAGAACATCAAAGTCTATTTGATTGGCGACTCCACAATGTCGAACAAAGAAACAAAAGCTTATCCCGAGACGGGCTGGGGGATGCCATTTGTCTATTTCTTTGATGCAACGGTAACAGTTGACAACCGGGCCAAGAATGGACGCAGCACAAAAACTTTCATCAGCGAAAACCTGTGGCAGTCGGTGATGAATGACCTGAAAGAAGGTGATTATGTGTTCATCCAATTCGGCCACAACGACGAGGTAAAAGAGAAAACAGAGCGATACACCACGCCGGCGGAATATAAGAACAACCTTATTCGATTCGTTTCGGAGACTCGAAGCAAGAAAGCGACTCCAATTCTGCTGACGCCCGTCACGCGCAGACAATTCGATTCGGCAGGCCACATCGTGGAGACCCACGAGATTTATTCCAATCTCGTACGTTCCGTTGCCAAAGAACAGAACGTCCCGTTGATCGATCTCGACAAGAAGAGCCAGGCCCTGTTGCAGCAGTATGGTGCGGAAAACTCGAAGCTGCTTTTTGACTGGCTGGAGCCTGGCGAGCATCCGAACTATCCTGAGGGTAGACAAGACAACACCCACTTTAACGAGCTGGGCGCGAGAAAGATTGCCCAGCTAGTGCTGCAAGAAATAAAGGCTTTGCATCTGGAGCTGGGGGATAGAATCGTCAAGAAGTAAGGAATGGCCAGTCGGCCCCGATCCGCGACAATACGGCTTTGGGGTCGCGGAACTGGCATGGCGTGAGTGCAGGCGCGACTCAAACCTGGCCCTTGTGAGCCTATCTACAGTGAATAGCTCTGGAAACAAATCGCGGGCTGGAGTACCAGCCCGCGATTGATTACTGATGGGTAAACAAGAGCCTTACTCCGCCGCCATCTCCTCCGCTTCGCCTTCCTGGCGCAGCAGTTCCAAGGCACGCTCGGCTTCGGCGTAGGCCTGGGAGACCTCTTCCTGCACCTTGGCCGCGGCCTGCTCGAGTTCCGGAGCCAGGCGCACGTTGCGGTAGAACTCCATGCCAGTGCCAGCCGGCCTTGGTGATGCCCAGCAGCAGCGGTCGTCCGGTGGCCGGACGGCCGCCGTTGGCGATCACCCGCTCGTTCTCTTCGCGGAAGCGGAACTTATCGATTTGCTGTTCCAGCAGGAAGGAGGTGTCGCCCACGTCCTCCACCTTCACCCAGCGCATCATCTGGCGCACGATGACCTCAATGTGCTTGTCACTGATGGTCACGCCCTGCAACCGGTAGACTTCCTGGATTTCGTTCACCAGGTAAGACTGGAGTTCCTTCTCGCCCAGCACGGCCAGGATGTCATGCGGATTGAGCGGCCCATCCATGAGCGGTTCGCCGGCGCGGACGCGCTCGGCTTCCTGCACATTGATGTGAACGCCCTTGGGTACGGAGTATTCTTTCTCCGCGCCGTTGTCGGCCACCACATAGATCTTGCGCTGGCCTTTGGAGACTTCGCCGAACTTAACCACGCCATCGATCTCGCTGATGATGGCAGTCTCGCGCGGCTTGCGGGCCTCAAACAGCTCAACCACGCGCGGCAGACCACCGGTGATGTCCTTGGTCTTGGTGGTTTCGCGCGGGATCTTGGCCAGCACGTCACCAGGATGGACCTCAGCGCCGTCCTGGATCATCAGGTGGGCGCGCGAGGGCATCAAGTAACGACGCGTCGCTTTGCCCTTGATCACGATAGCGGGCTGGCGCTTCTCGTCCGGCGACTCAGCCACCACGTGCCGCGAGAGGCCGGTGACTTCGTCCACTTCTTCATGCAGCGTGATGCCTTCTTGCAAGTCCTTGAACTGGATGGTGCCGCCGATCTCGGTCAGAATGGCGAAGGTGTAGGGGTCCCACTCCACCAGCACCTGGCCCTGGCTGGCCTGCTGCCCGTCCTGCACTTTGAGTTTTGCTCCGTACACGACTGCGTAGCGTTCTTTTTCGCGGGCCTTCTCGTCCAGTAGAGCGATGGAGCCAGCGCGGTTCATCACTACCAGATCGCCGCTCTTGGATTTGACCGTCTGCAAGTTGATAAAGCGCACGATGCCGGTGTTGCGGGCTTCCAATCGGGATTGTTCGGAAACTCGCGACGCCGTACCACCGATGTGGAAAGTGCGCATGGTAAGCTGCGTTCCCGGCTCGCCGATAGACTGCGCTGCGATCACGCCCGTGGCCTCGCCCAGCTCAACTAGGCGTCCTGATGCCAGGTTGCGGCCATAACACATGATGCAGACGCCGCGCTTGGATTCACAGGTGAGCACGGAGCGGATCTTCACCCGCTCAATCCCAGCGGCCTGAATGGCGCTGGCCAGGTCTTCGGTAATGTCCTGGTTCACGTCGACAATGACGCTGCCTTCGTAGTCCTTAATTTTCTCGAGCGATACGCGGCCCACAATGCGGTCACGCAGCGGTTCGATGATGTCGCCGGCTTCCACAATGGAACCGACGTAGATGCCGTCTACGGTACCGCAGTCCTGTTCACTGATGATCACGTCCTGGGCCACGTCCACCAGGCGGCGGGTCAGGTAGCCGGAGTCGGCGGTCTTCAGTGCCGTATCTGCCAGTCCCTTGCGGGCGCCGTGGGTGGAGATGAAGTACTCCAGCACGGTAAGTCCCTCGCGGAAGTTGGCGGTGATGGGCGTTTCAATGATCTCGCCCGACGGCTTGGCCATGAGGCCGCGCATGCCGGAAAGCTGGCGAATCTGCTGTTTCGATCCGCGGGCGCCGGAATCGGCCATGACGTAAATCGGGTTCAACTGCCCGGCTTTGTCCAGCTCCTGCATGTTGGCGAACATTTCGTCGGCGACTTTTTCCGTCACGTTCGACCAGATCTCGATCACCTTGTTGTAGCGTTCGCCGTTGGTGATGGCTCCATCCAGATACTGTTGCTGGACGCTGCTCTGCTGCTTTTCAGCCTCGCGTACCAGGACTTTCTTGTCCCCAGGAATAACCATGTCATCGATGCCGATGGAGAGGCCGGCCCTGGTGGCAAAGCGGAAGCCAAGCTCCTTCACCTCATCCAGCATCCGGACCGTAGTCTCCAGCCCGAACCTCAGGTATGTGAAGTTCACCAGCAAGCCAATGCCTTTCTTCTTGAGCAAGCCGTTGATGTAAGGCATGCCCTCGGGAAGATGGTCGTTGAGAATGGTGCGGCCGACCGTGGTGTTGATGAACTGGCGCTTGAACTGCACCGGCTCAGTGTGCACGATGTCCTGATCGTCATAAGCCTGGGTCAGATCAACGACTTCGCCGGTAAAGCGCATACGGATCGGAGTAAGTGTCTCCACTTCGCCAGCTTCAAGCGCCAGCAGCACTTCCTCAGTGTTGGCAAAAGCGCGGCCTTCGCCCTTGGCGCCGGGCTTGCTCTTGGTCAGGTAATAGAGCCCGAGCACCATGTCCTGCGTGGGCACGGTAATGGGCTGGCCAGAAGCCGGCGAGAGGACGTTGTGCGAAGACAACATCAGCACGCTGGCTTCAACCTGGGCTTCCGGCGAAAGCGGAATGTGGACCGCCATCTGGTCGCCGTCGAAGTCGGCATTAAATGCGGTGCAAACCAGAGGATGGATCTTGATGGCCTTGCCTTCCACCAGAACCGGCTCAAAGGCCTGAATGCCCAGGCGGTGCAACGTTGGGGCGCGGTTGAGCAGCACCGGATGGTCTTTGATGACCTCTTCCAAAATGTCCCATACGATGGATTCTTGCTGTTCCACCATTTCCTTGGCCTGCTTAATGGTTGTGCAGTGGCCGGTCTGCTCCAGGCGGTGATAGATAAACGGCTTGAACAACTCCAACGCCATCTTCTTAGGCAGACCACACTGATGCAGCTTGAGTTCAGGGCCGACAACGATGACCGAACGGCCGGAGTAGTCCACGCGCTTGCCCAGCAGGTTCTGGCGGAAGCGGCCTTGCTTGCCTTTGAGCGTGTCGGATAGCGATTTCAGCGGCCGGTTGTTGGCCCCGCGCAGCACGCGTCCGCGGCGGCCGTTGTCAAACAGCGCGTCCACGGATTCCTGGAGCATGCGCTTTTCATTGCGCACAATCACTTCCGGCGCATGCAGGTCCATCAGCTTCTTGAGCCGGTTGTTGCGGTTGATCACCCGCCGGTACAGGTCGTTCAGATCAGAGGTGGCAAAGCGGCCACCGTCCAGCGGCACCAGGGGGCGCAGCTCCGGTGGAATCACCGGGAGTACGTCCAAAATCATCCAATGCGGCTTGTTGCCGCTCCGGCGGAACGCCTCCACCACCTTAAGGCGCTTGGCGTACTTGAGCCGCTTCTGAAGAGAAGTTTCATTCTTCATCTTCTCGCGCAGCTCCACCGAAAGCTCTTCCACGTCCACGCGCTTCAGCAGCTCTTTGATCGCTTCAGCGCCCATCATGCCCTTGAAGCCGGTGGCGCGGAACTGCTGGTCGAGCTCGCGGAAGCGGGTTTCTTCTTTGATGACCTCATGATCTTTCACGGTGGCGTCGCCGGGCTCGATGACTACATAGGACTCAAAGTAAAGCACCGACTCCAGGTCGCGCAGGGAGATGTCCAGCAGATGGCCGATACGCGAAGGCAGCCCTTTGAAGAACCACACGTGGGAGCAGGGCGAGGCCAGCTCGATGTGGCCCAGACGCTCGCGGCGGACTTTGGACAGCGTGACCTCAACGCCGCACTTGTCGCAGATCACGCCACGGTGCTTCATCCGTTTGTATTTGCCGCACAAGCACTCCCAGTCCGTAACCGGACCGAAAATGCGGGCGCAGAACAGGCCGTCTCGCTCCGGCTTGAAGGTGCGGTAATTGATGGTCTCCGGCTTGGTCACTTCGCCGTGAGACCAGCTCCGGATTTTGTCCGGAGAGGCCAGGCTGATTCGGATGGAATCAAAGTCTGTAATCGAGGTGCCGAGATCAAATGGACTTGAACGGTACAAGGTGTCCTCCTGCGGTTTTTACGCCACCGCGGCGGCTCCCGGATTTCTCAAAATCTTTCTTCAATCTCAACTCCAGCCGGGAAACAGCCCGGAGTTGAGAGGAGCGGCCAAGGCTCAGTCGGCCGCAACAGCGGTCTGCTTTCGGCCGCCTTCCAGAGTCTTAATCAGCTCCACATCCAAGCAGAGCGCTTGCAGCTCGCGGATCAACACGTTGAACGACTCGGGCACGCCCGGTTCAATGGCGGCTTCACCCTTTACGATGGCCTCATAAATCTTGGTGCGGCCAAACACGTCGTCTGACTTCGCGGTGAGCAGTTCTTGCAGGATGTAAGCCGCGCCGTATGCTTCCAGCGCCCAGACTTCCATTTCCCCAAAGCGCTGTCCGCCAAACTGCGCCTTGCCGCCCAGCGGCTGCTGAGTGATGAGCGAGTACGGTCCGATGGAACGGGCGTGGATCTTGTCATCCACCAAGTGGGAAAGTTTGAGCATGTAGATGTAACCCACCGTCACCTGCAGCTCGAACTTATCTCCAGTCATGCCATCGTAAAGGTCGGTCTTGCCCGACTCGGGAAGGCCGGCTTCACGCAGCAAGGACTTGATTTCCACTTCGCGTGAGCCGTCAAACACCGGCGAGGCGAAATACACGCCTTTGGTCAGCGTCTTGGCGACGCTCATCAGCTCATCGTCATCCAACCCCGCGATCTTGGCCGCAAACGGAGTGTCCTTGAAGATGCTCTTCAGCTCGCGGCGAATGACCTCTTCCCGCGAGTTCTCCTTGAGAAACTCGGAGATGCGCTCGCCCAGTTGATATCCCGCCCAGCCCAGGTGCGTTTCTAGAATCTGGCCCACGTTCATGCGGCTGGGCACGCCCAGGGGGTTGAGCACGATCTCCACCGGCGTGCCGTCGGGCAGGTAGGGCAGGTCTTCCTCAGGAAGAATGCGGGCAATCACGCCCTTGTTGCCGTGACGCCCAGCCATCTTGTCGCCCACGCTGAGCTTGCGCTTCATGGCGATGTAGACCTTCACCAGCTTGATCACGCCCGGAGGCAGTTCATCGCCTCTCTGCAGCTTGGCGATTCTCTCATTGGTGATCTTGCGCAGCACGTCGATCTGGCGCGAGGTCATCTCCTCGATCTCGTCAATCTGCTCGTTCACGCGCGGGTCTTTGTCGGCATACTTGATGCGCTTCAGGTTCCGCGTGGAGATGCGCTCGATGGTCTCACGGTCCAGCATGGCGCCCTTGGTCAGCAAGCGCTTGTTGGTACGCTCGTCATGCAAGTCGGCCTGGACTTCCTTGCCGCCCAGGATCGCTTCCAAGCGCTTCAGGCGCTCGTCCGTGAGGATTCGGATTTCGTCGGCCAGGTTTTTTTCCAGCCGCTCGATCTGCGTAACCTCAATGGACTTGGCCCGCTCGTCCTTCTCCTGGCCCTTGCGGGAGAAGATCTTCACATCGACCACGGTCCCTTCAATGCCCGGAGGACAGGTCAGCGAGGCATCGCGGACATCTCCGGCTTTTTCACCAAAGATGGCGCGCAGCAGTTTTTCTTCCGGCGTGAGCTGGGTCTCGCCCTTGGGCGTGACCTTGCCCACCATAATGTTGCCCTGCTTCACCGTGGCGCCGATGCGGATCACACCGCTTTCATCCAGGTCACGCAGAGCGGACTCGCTCACGTTGGGGATGTCGCGGGTGATCTCTTCCGGCCCCAGCTTGGTGTCGCGGGACTCGATCTCAAACTCCTCGATGTGCACTGAGGTGTAGTAGTCGTCTTTCACCAGCTTCTCGGAGACCAGGATGGCGTCCTCGAAGTTGTAACCGCGCCAGGGCATGAAAGCCACCAGCACGTTGCGGCCCAGGGCCAGCTCGCCCTTGTCTGTGCAGGGCCCGTCAGCAATGACTTGGCCCTTCAGCACGCGGTCACCTTTTTTAACCACCGGCTTCTGGTTGATGCAGGTGTTCTGGTTGGAACGCTTGAACTTGGTGAGCTGGTAGATATCACTGCCGACCTCGCGGGAGAGCTGGGTCGGATGGTGTTCACCTTCCACGCGCACGATGATGCGTTCCGAATCGACGGAATCAATGATCCCGTTGCGGCGCGCCAGGACCACGGCCCCGGAGTCGCGCGCCGTGACACCTTCCATGCCGGTGCCCACGATCGGCGCCGCAGCGCGAAGCAGCGGCACGGACTGGCGTTGCATGTTCGCGCCCATCAGGGCGCGGTTGGCGTCATCGTGCTCCAGGAATGGGACCAGTGAAGCAGCCACGGACACAAGTTGCTTGGGGCTGACGTCGATGTAGTCAACGTCTTCCCGCGGAACCAGGACGAAGTTGCCAGCTTTGCGGGCGTTGACCAGCTCCGCGGTAATGCGGCCCTTGTCGTCCAGCTCCACGTTGGCCTGGGCGATCACGTGCCGGTCCTCTTCCCAAGCGGACAGATAGAACGAGAACGGCTCCTGATCCATCACCTTCTTGCGGCGCTCCTTGAGTTCCGCATTGACCTTGTCTGCTTCCTTCAGCTCAATGTGGTCGCCCACGCGGTAATTACTGTCCCCGGCATTGACCACGCTGACAAAGTCCACCACCCGCGCCTCTCTCACCCGGCGGTAGGGAGACTCAATAAAACCGTAGTCATTGATGCGCGCGTAGCAGCTCAGCGAGCTGATCAACCCGATGTTCGGACCTTCCGGGGTCTCGATCGGGCAAATGCGGCCGTAGTGCGTGGGGTGGACGTCGCGGACTTCGAACCCCGCGCGCTCGCGGGAGAGACCGCCCGGCCCCAGCGCCGAAAGACGGCGCTTGTGCGTGATCTCCGAAAGCGGGTTGGTTTGGTCCATGAACTGCGAAAGCTGCGATGATCCGAAAAACTCGCGGATGGCGGCCATCACCGGCTTGGCGTTGACCAGGTCGTGCGGCATGGCCGTGGACATCTCCTGGTAAACACTCATCTTTTCCTTGATGGCGCGCTCCATGCGCACCAGACCGATGCGGAACTGGTTCTCCATCAGTTCGCCCACAGCGCGCACGCGGCGGTTGCCCAGGTGATCGATGTCGTCCACCGAGCCCAGGCTCTTGCGCAGCTTCAGCAGGTAGCGGATGGTGGCGTAGAAATCATCCGGGTCCAGCGTGCGCTTGTCCAGGCTGGTAAAGTCACTTTTTTCGTGCAGCTTGATGTTGAACTTCAGGCGGCCCACGCGGCTGAAGTCATACTTACGGGCATCGAAGAACATGCCATGGAACAGCGCGGTGGCCGTGTCCAGGGTGGGCGGATCGCCGGGACGCAGTTTGCGGTAGATTTCAATCAGGGCTTCCTGCGGCGTCTTGACCGAGTCGCGGCGTAGCGTGGCGCTGATAACGTTGCCCACATCGTCGCGTTCCGGGAAGAACACTTGGAGCTCTTCCACGCCGGCGTCCATGAACTTGGAGAGTTTTTCTGCGGTGATCTCGCTGTTGGACTCCAACAGCACTTCGCCGGTGCTGGTATCCACGATGTCGGCGGCGGTGAAAGCGCCTTCCAGATCGGTGGTGTCAATATCAATTTCGGTCAGCTTGGCTTTCTGAATCTCCTTCAGAATGGCCGCCGAGATCTTGCGGCCGGAATGTGCAATTTCATGCCCGCTCTTGTCCTTGATGCTGTGCGTCAGCTTAAGGCCAAGCAAGTTGGTGGGCCGCTCGATACCGCTCTCACGCAGCCCGAGGGCGCGCAGAAAAATGGTGCCCAGGAATTTGCGCTTGCGATCAATGCGGACATAAAGGATGTTCTTCTGGTCGTATTCGAACTCGACCCAGGAGCCGCGATAGGGGATGATCTTGCCCAGGAAGTAGGTGCGATTGTTGGCGCTCTCAAAGAACACGCCGGGCGAGCGGTGCAACTGGCTCACGATCACGCGTTCCGTCCCGTTGATGATGAAGGTGCCGTTCTGGGTCATCAGCGGAATGTCGCCGAAGAAAACTTCCTGCTCCTTGATGTCCCGTATGCTCTTGTTGCCGGTCTCCGGGTCCTTATCGTAGATGGTTAGGCGGATGGTGACCTTCAGCGGGGCGGAGTATGTCATGCCGCGCTCTTCGCATTCGGCCACGTCGTACTTGAGTTGCAGGCCCACCGGGTCGCCGCACTTGTTGCAGAAATCGGGGGTATTGGCGTTGTACGTGCCGCACTTGTTGCAGAGCACATCGCCGGGATGGAACGGGTCTGTGATCACGGTGTTGCCGCAACTCCGGCAAGTGGTGCGGAGGTGGTGCAGGCCCTTCAGGTGTCCGCACTTGCACTCCCAGTTGCCGATGGAGAAGTCCACAAACGCCAGCTCGGAGACGTTCCGGAAATCGGTGATGGGGAAAACGGACTGGAAAACCGCCTGCAGGCCGCTGTCGTCGCGCTCACTCGGCAGCTTGTCCATCTGCAGGAAGCGGTCGTAGGAGCGCTTCTGCACCTCAATAAGGTTCGGGATCTGCAGGGCTGTCGGGATCTTGGAGAAGTCGAGGCGATAACGAGACGCGGCATTCTTGTTGGGCATGAATAACTCCTAAAGCTTTTTCGGTTCCGTTCGCCCTGGTGCAGCGAACCGTGCAGCTTGCCGGGAAAAACTCTTGCTTTCCATGAGCAAAGCCTGTTAAGTATGCAGCTTCAAACCAGCTGCGTACGTGAGCAACGGACAATAACAACGCGGGCCAACAGAAGACAAAGCTTTCCGTTGACGCCGTGACAGCGCATTGCGATGGCTGAATTGTGTTTGTCCGCGCCCGTCTGACTTAGACCGTTCTGGGTCCGTTCATCACAGACCTGTTCGCAAAACGACAAAATCGGCAGATCAAGCTACGACTCCAGAGCCACGCCAAGCTTGGAGCACCACGCCTGTCCTGCGCCATGAAAAATACCTACTTGGAAGAAAACTACCGTATCTATTTGATAACAGAAGTCCTCTCCAGGATTCAAAATTGGCTAGCCCGGGAAAACAAGGCGTCCCAAGCGGCTCGCGCCTGGGTTCCCCTGCCTGCCCGAAGGCCCGACGCATTGCTGCGCTGGGCCGGTGGCTGTGTGCTTGCTCTTTGGCCTGCCCTAGAACGAAAGCCATAAGAGCCAGCAAAAACGCGGCTATTTCACTTCGACCGTCGCGCCCGCATCGGTGAACTTCTTCTTAATGGTTTCGGCCTCTTCTTTGGAGATGCCCTCTTTCACCGTCTTGGGAGCGCCGTCCACCAGGTCCTTGGCTTCTTTCAGGCCCAGACTGGTAACTTCGCGCACAGCTTTGATCACGTTGATCTTGTTGGCGCCGGCGCCGGTCAAGACCACGGCAAACTCGGTCTTTTCCTCTGCCGCAGCCGCACCCGCCGCCGCGCCGCCACCGGCCACCATCACCGGGGCCGCTGCCGCCGCGGACACACCTAAGCGCTCTTCCAGCTTCTTCACCAGTTGAGCCGCATCCAGTAGACTAAGCCCTACAATCTGTTCTTCTAACTGCTGTAAATCTGCCATTGTGATTCTCCAGGTTTTCTGAAATCGTTTTCTAAAGTCGTCTTCTAAAATCGATTTGTGCTGATTCGCCACATCAACCCACGTGTTCCAATGCGCCCAGACTTGCGCCACGCGACTTGGTGCCAGCGAGAACTTTCACCCGAAACGACCGCACTCCGCCGCTTCAGGACGTAAGATCTCAAAGACCGGCTAGCTGCTGCCAGCTTCGCCCGTCTCCTTAAACTTTTTCTTCTCCACGCCCTGGCTGACCACCACCGCCAGGTCCCGGCCCACGGCATTCATGACCGTGACCAGCCGCTGCGCTGGAGAGTTGATCAAGAACAGCAGCTTGGAGTAAATCTCTTCCTTGGAAGGCATGGTAGCCAAGGCTTTGATCTCCTTGGTGGAAATCAACCGGCCTTCTAAAATGCCTGCCTTGAAGGAGAATTCCGGATTCTCCTCGACATATTTGCTCAGCGCCTTGGCCAGAGCCACCGGATCGCCCTCGGTATAGGCGATGGACGTGACGCCCTTCAAGCCCTTCAGGGCCTCGGCCACTTTGGTTCCTTCTGAGGCGCGCGTGGCCAGCGTGTTCTTAACCACCTTGTATCGGGCGCCGACGGAACGTACAGCTTTGCGCAACTCCTCGGCTTTGGGCACCGTGAGCTTGGAAAACGTGCCCACAATCATGCTGCTGGCCTTCCGCAAATCGGAGTTCAGTTTTTCAACCTGCTCGGCTTTTTTTGCTTTTGTGACCGCCATTGTCTGAATCCTTTTCTCTACGCTTTGGCCGCAGCTTCAACTGCAGTGGTGTCCACCGAGATGCCCGGACCCATGGTGGACGAGATGTACGCGCCTTTGATGTACTTGCCTTTTGCGGCCGCGGGCTTGGCCCGGACCACACTGCTGATCACAGCGGTGGCGTTCTCCACCAGCTTGTCCGGCGTAAACGAAATCTTGCCCACAGGCACATGCACCAGGGCCGTTTTGTCGGTGCGAAATTCGACTTTTCCCGCCTTGATTTCCTTGACCGCGTTGGCAATATCAAACGTCACCGTGCCGGTCTTCGGATTTGGCATCAGGCCCCGGGGGCCGAGCACTTTGCCCAGTTTGCCTACCGACTTCATCATGTCCGGCGTGGCGATCACCGCATCAAAATCGGTCCAGTTTTCCTTCTGGATCTTTTCGACCATATCTTCGCCGCCGATGAGGTCCGCGCCCGCGCCCTCCGCCTCGCGGATTTTCTCGCCGCTGGCAATGACCAGGACCTTCTTGGATTTACCCAGGCCGTGCGGCAGCACCACGGTGCCACGGACCATCTGGTCGGCATGCTTGGGATCGACGCCCAAGCGCAGCGTGACCTCTACCGTCTCGTCAAACTTAGCGTATTTGACTTTCTGCAGCAGCGGCACGGCTTCACTGAGCTGGTACGAACGGCTTTCTATGGCCGCGCGCGCCTTGCTGATGTTCTTTCCTGTTTTGCGACTCATTCGATTTCCTCATCTCCCACCGCTCCGGATAAAACTCCCGGGCCGTAGTACATGCGATTCAAAACTTTAAGCTGTAACGTCAATGCCCATGCTGCGGGCCGTGCCTTTCACGCTCTTGATGGCCGCTTCCAACGATGCCGCGTTCAGGTCTGGCATCTTCTGCTTGGCGATGTCTGCGACCTGTTTCTCCGTCACCTTGCCGACTTTGTCTTTGTTCGGCGCGCCTGAGCCTTTGGCAATTCCCGCAGCCCGTTTCAGCAGCACCGCGGCCGGCGGCGTCTTGGTAATAAAGGTGAAAGTGCGGTCGGTGTAGACCGTGATCACCACCGGGATGATCAGCCCCGCCATTTCTTTGTTTGAGGTGCGGGCGTTGAACTGTTTGCAGAACTCCATGATGTTGATCTGCGCCTGCCCCAGCGCCGGGCCCACCGGAGGCGCCGGAGTGGCCTTGGAAGCTTCAATCTGCAACTTCACTTGTGCTTGTACTTTTTTCGGTGCCATCTGTCTTTTACCTGAATCTTGGTTATTTGTGTGGCACAGGCACTCTTGCCTGTGCCCGAAAACCCTTACGCTACTTTCTCCACCTGTCCGAACTCCAGCTCCACCGGCGTTGCCCGGCCAAAGATCGTGACCATGACCTTCAGCGTCTCCCGGTCTTCGTTGACTTCGTCCACGGTGCCGTTAAAGTTGGCGAAGGGGCCGTCTGTAATGCGTACAGTCTCGTTTCTTTCGAACTTGACCTTGATCCTGGGCTTGTCCTTGCCCACGTTCACGCGATAGACGATCTGGTTGACCTCGTCTTCGGAGAGCGGGGTCGGGTCGTTCGCCGTGCCTACGAATCCGGTCACACGGGGCGTGGACTTCACTACGTGCCACACATTGTCCCCTTCTCCCTGCGACCTGAACCCGGTCAAGTCCATCTGCACCAGCACGTAGCCGGGATAGAACATGCGCTCCACGGTGTATTTCTTGCCGCCGCGAATCTCGGTCACGGGCTCCGTGGGGATCAGCACCTTGCCGATCTTTTCCTGCAGGCCAAAAGCCACGATGCGCGATTCCAGCGATTCCTTGACCTTCTTCTCAAAACCCGAATACGTGTGGATGATGTACCACTTCATGTTCGGGTTGGCGTTTTCCGGGACGGGCTGGCCCGGCGCGCCAACTTCCGGCTGGCTGCTGGTTCCCTCTGTGTTTTGCTCTTCCATACTTCCCATCAACCCTTCCAGTGTCTTACTTACTGTGCTTCAACACCCACGAAACTCCGCTCCCGATTGCCTGGTCAATCACAAAAAAGTACATGCCAAAGATGATGACCGTGATGATGACCACCATGGTGGTCGCCTGTACTTCTTTACGCCTGGGAAACGTGACTTTCCGCATTTCATTGCGGACATCCGAGAGAAAACTCTTGGTACGCCCGGGGAGCTGTATCAGCCTGGCCAACAGGCCCTGCTCATCGCGAGTAGCCATTGCTGTCTTTGCCATCGACCCTAATCCTGCTTTCCTTTGCCTCGCCCCGTTCTACCGGCTGCTCGCTCCGCGCCCGCTCTCCCAGGTACGATTCTGGCAGGGGCGGAGGGATTCGAACCCCCAAGTCCGGTTTTGGAGACCGGCAGTTTAGCCATTGAGCTTACGCCCCTCAAAACCAGCACTTAGCAATTAGCCGTTAGCAATTCGCTTTGCCTCGTTTATTCCCCATCAGTGGCTCAAAGCCGGGAGCTTGGTACTAATTGCCATTTGCTAATTGCCATATGCTCTTTACTTCACTTCCTTATGTGGCGTGTGCTTGCGGCACCGCTTGCAAAACTTGCTGAATTCAAGACGCCCGGTAGTGGTCTTCTTGTTCTTGGTAGTCGAATAATTCCGCTCTTTGCATTCGCCGCACTGTAAGGCAGCCCCTTCTCCATGGCCACTGGCGTGATCAACTCGATGGTCAGCGCCACGTTGTCCCCCGGCATCACCATCTCCGTCCCCGTGGGCAGCTCCGCTACTCCGGTCACGTCCGTGGTCCGAAAGTAGAACTGCGGCCGGTAGCCCTTGAAGAACGGCGTGTGGCGTCCCCCTTCTTCCTTGTTCAACACATATATCTCCGCCTTGAACTTGGTGTGCGGCGTGATCGATCCCCCCTTGGCCAGCACCATCCCTCGCTCCACGTCCTCTTTCGCGATCCCCCGCAGCAGCAGCCCGGCATTGTCCCCCGCCAGCCCTTCGTCCAGCTGCTTCTTGAACATCTCCACCCCCGTCACCACCGTCTTGCGCGTCTCGCGGAAGCCCACAATCTCCACTTCCTCCCCCACTTTCACTTTCCCCCGCTCGATGCGCCCGGTCACCACCGTGCCCCGCCCCTGGATCGAGAAGATGTCTTCGATCGGCATCAGAAACGGCTTGTCGATGTCCCGCGCCGGCAGCGGCACGTACTTGTCCACCGCCTCCATCAGAGCATCCACCTGCTTTTCCCACTTCTCTTCCCCGTTCAAAGCCCCCAGTGCGCTCAGCCGCACCACCGGCACGTCGTCCCCAGGAAATTTATAGCTCTTCAGCAGCTCCCGCACTTCCAGCTCCACCAGGTCCAGCAACTCCGGATCGTCCACCGCGTCACACTTGTTCAGCGCCACCACGATGCACGGCACTCCTACCTGCCGCGCCAGCAGCACGTGCTCCCGCGTCTGCGGCATCGGTCCATCCGTCGCCGCCACC
>WNFI01626943.1_pt1 | contig 18213 bp, 16 predicted proteins | sample 5400471 | NCBI WGS metagenome assembly WNFI01 (sample SAMN13153348, study PRJNA577476) | soil metagenome | isolation source: 100 cm saprolite on Douglas fir-dominated hillslope | place: USA:California | collected 2013-09-17 | reverse complement strand
CAATGGTGGCCGGCGCGGATACAGATCCCGTCCTGGTCGAGAATGGTCGCGATATCGTGCGGGTGAATGTCCCCGTACGTGAAGGATACGACGCCCGCCCGCTCGCCCTTCCCGCGCGGGCCGTACACCGTCACGCCCTCGATCTGTGTGAGCTTGTCGATCGCGGCGGCCGCGAGAGATTGCTCGTGCTGGGCGATCCGCTCGGGGCCGATGCGCTCGAGGTAGGCAATCGCCGCCGCCAGTCCGACCGCTCCTTCGACGTTCGGCGTCCCCGCCTCGAACTTGTGCGGAATCGTGTTGTAGGTGGAGTGATCATCCCACACGCGCGAGATCATCTCGCCCCCGCCATGGTATGGCGGCATGGACTCGAGCAGCTGCGGCTTCGCCACCAGCGCTCCCGACCCCATGGGCCCGAGCATCTTGTGACCCGACAGGGCGTAGAAATCGCAGTCGAGCGCCTGTACGTCGACCTTCAGGTGCGGCGTAGACTGGGCTCCGTCCACCACGACCACCGCGCCGGCGGCGTGCGCGAGTGAGGTGAGCCGCGCCGCCGGATTCACCGTGCCCAGTGCGTTGGATACGTAGGGGAACGCGACGATCTTGGGTCGCCGCTCGAGCGCCCGGCCGAAGTCGGCGAGGTCGATCCGCCCGTCCTCGGTGACCTCGACCATCCGCAGCGTGGCCCCCTTCTCCTGACACAGGATCTGCCACGGCACGAGGTTCGAGTGGTGGTCCATGGCCGTCACCACCACCACGTCGCCACCTTTCACGGTGGCGCGGCCATACGAGCCCGCCACCAAGTTGATCGCCTCGGTGGTGCCGCGGGTGAACACCACGCCTTCCGGCGCCCACGCGTTCACGAACGCCGCGACCTTGGCCCGGGCGGCCTCATACGCCTCGGTGGCGCGGATGGCTAGGTCGTACGCCCCGCGATGCACGTTCGCGTTGGTGACTCGGTAGTAGTCGACAATGGCGTCGAGCACCGTCTGCGGCTTCTGTGTCGTCGCGGCGTTGTCGAGATAGACCAGCGGATGACCGTTCTCCTGTTGCGCGAGCAGCGGGAAGTCGGCGCGGAGGCGGGCGACGTCGAGCATCAGCCGAGCCGCGCGCGCACCAGGCGGTCGAGCCGCTCGCGCACGTCGGGATGCTGCATCCGGTCGAGGATCTCCGCGCCGAACCCGTACGTGAGGATGCTCCGGGCGGCCTCCGGGGAGAGCCCGCGGCTGCGTAAATAGTAGAGCTGTGTCTGGTCGATCGGACCCACCGTCGAGCCGTGCGTGCACTTCACATCGTCGGCGTAGATCTCGAGCTGCGGCTGGCTGTCCGCCCGCGCTTCGGTGGACAGGAGCAGGTTGTTGTTGGTCTGCTTCGAGTCGGTGCGCTGCGCCCCGGGCCGCACGATGATGCGCCCGTTGAACACGCCGTGCGCCCGCTCGGCCAGCACCCCGTTGAAGAACTCGTGGCTGGCGCAGTGCGGCTGCGCGTGGTCGATCACGGTATGATGATCGGCGTGCTGTCCGCCGCTCAGCAGGTACAGGCCGTTGAGGATCAGCTCCGCCCCGGGGCCGTCGAGCACCGCGTTGATGTCATGACGGGCGAGCGCCGCGCCCAGCGTCAGGACGTGCAATCCCAGGTAACTGTCGCGTTCCTGTCGGGAATGTGTCGTTGCGATCTGAAGGCCCCGTGGGCCCTCCTGCTGCACGCGGTAGACCTCGACTCGGGCGCCCTCCCCCACCGCGACCTCCGTGACGGCATTGCTCCAATAGACGCCGTCGGAAAGCCCCGCGTAGGTCTCGACGACCACGGCCCGCGCGCCCCGCTCGACCACGATGAGGCTGCGCGGGTGAGACACGATCGGTCCGTCCGATCCCGATTGGCCGGTCGAGAGGAAGACCACCTCCAGCGGCTGACCGAGCGTCACGTCGGCGGGGACGTGCACGAACGCCCCATCGGCCAGGAACGCGGTGTTGAGCGCCGCAAAGGCGCTGTCGCGCCAGCGGGCGTGACGCGCGAGGTGGGTACGGGTCAGCTCGCTGTCCGCGCCCGTCCGCAGCGCGGCGGCGAGACTGCCCGCCCGTGCCCCACCAGTCAGCTCTGCCGGCGTGGAAAGGGCCGGGACGTGGCGCCCATCCACGAAAACGACGCGCGGGCCCGCGCCGACACACAAACGCTCGATGTCTGCGTGACCGGGGAGCGGTGAGCGGGCAGCATGCTGGAGCGTGAATCGCGCGTCCGCGATGGGAGCGACGCTCGTGAAGCGCCACTCCTCCTGTTTGGTCGTGGGAAACCCGAGCTCTGAGAAGCGGGCGATCGCTCCCTGGCGCAGCTCCCGCAACCACGCGGGTGCGCCCAAGGCGCCGTTGCGCGCGAACGCCTCGAAGTCGGCGACGTAGCGTGCGGTCTTGTCGGCGATCTCGGTCATGCCACGACGGCCTCTTCGCGCAGCCAGTCGTACCCCTTCTCTTCCAGCTCGAGCGCCAGCTCCTTGCCGCCCGACTTGACGATCTTCCCGCCGGCCAGCACGTGCACGAGGTCGGGCTCGATGTGCGTGAGGATCCGGTAGTAGTGCGTCACCAGCACGGTCGCGTTGTCGGGCCGCCGCAGCTTGTCCACGGTCCGGGCTACGGTCTTCAGCGCGTCGATGTCGAGCCCCGAATCCGTCTCGTCCAGAATTGCGAGCTTGGGATCGAGTACCGCGAGCTGCAGGATCTCGTTGCGCTTTTTCTCGCCGCCGGAGAACCCGTCGTTCACCGGCCGGGTCAGATAGCTCGAGTCCCAGCCGATCGCCTTGAGCTTCTCGTCGAGCGCGTCCATGAACTCGACCGGCCCGAGCTCCTCGTCACCACGATGCTTGCGGATCGCATTCACCGCAGAGCGGAGGAAATAGGCGTTGGTGATGCCGCGAATCGCCACGGGGTACTGGAATGCCAGGAACACGCCCTCGCGCGCCCGCTCCTCCGGAGGCATGGCGAGCAGATCCTTGCCCTCGTACAGCACCTGACCCGCGGTGACGGCGTACGCCGGGTGACCCGCGAGGACCTGGGCGAGCGTGCTCTTGCCCGAGCCGTTCGGCCCCATGATCGCGTGCACCTCGCCGGTGTTGACCGTGAGGTCGACGCCCTTGAGGATTTCGCGCCCCTCGGCGGTGGCGTGGAGGTTCTTGACCTGCAGCAGCGGATGCTTGCTCTTGCTCAACCCACGCTCCCTTCGAGACTGATGCCGAGCAGCCGCTGCGCCTCGACGGCGAACTCCATCGGCAGCTCCTTGAAGACTTCCTTGCAGAAGCCGTTCACGATCATCGATACCGCGTCCTCGGCGGACAGACCGCGCTGTTTCGCGTAGAAGATCTGGTCCTCGCCGATCTTGGAGGTCGACGCTTCGTGCTCCATGGTGGCCGTGCTGTTGCGCACGTCGATATACGGGAAGGTGTGCGCCCCGCACCGGTCGCCGATCAACATCGAGTCGCACTGCGAGTAGTTGCGAGCGTGCTCGGCGCCCTTCAGGATCTTCACCAGACCCCGGTAGGTGTTCTGCCCGCGCCCCGCGGAGATGCCCTTGGAGACGATGGTCGAGCGCGTGTTCTTGCCCATGTGAATCATCTTGGTGCCCGTGTCCGCCTGCTGGCGGTGGTTGGTCACGGCCACCGAGTAGAACTCGCCGATCGAGTCGTCGCCCTGGAGGATGCAGCCGGGGTACTTCCACGTGATCGCCGAGCCCGTCTCCACCTGGGTCCAGGAGATCTTGGAGCCCCGGCCGCGACACGCGCCGCGCTTGGTCACGAAGTTGTAGATCCCGCCCCGCCCCTCTTCGTCGCCCGGATTCCAGTTCTGGATGGTCGAGTGCTTGATGGTCGCGCGGTCCAGGGCCACGAGCTCCACCACCGCGGCGTGCAGCTGGTTCTGGTCGCGCACCGGCGCCGAGCAGCCCTCGAGGTAGCTCACGTGGCTCGCGTCGTCCGCGACGATCAGGGTGCGCTCGAACTGGCCGGTCGACTCCGCGTTGATGCGGAAGTAGGTGGACAGCTCCATGGGACAGCGCACGCCCTTTGGGACGTACACGAACGAACCATCGGTGAACACGGCCGAGTTCAGGGCGGCGAAGAAGTTGTCATTGTAAGGAACCACCGAACCGAGGTACTGCTGCACCAGCTCGGGATACTCCCGGATCGCTTCCGAGATGGCGCAGAAGATCACCCCATGCTTCTTGAGCTCCTCGCGGAACGTCGTTGCGACGGAGACCGAATCGAACACGGCGTCCACCGCCACGCCCGCCAGCCGTTTCCGCTCCTCGATGGGGATCCCGAGCTTCTCGAATGTCTCGAGCAGCTTGGGGTCGACCTGCTCGAGGCTGTCCAGCTTGGGCCGCTGTTTGGGAGCCGCGTAATAGCTGATGGCCTGATAGTCGATGGGACCGTACTGCACGTTCGCCCAGTGCGGCTCGGGCATCTTCAGCCAGTTGCGATAGGCCTTGAGCCGCCAATCGAGCATCCACGCCGGCTCGCCCTTCTTCTGAGAGATGAGCCGGATGACGTCCTCGCTCAGGCCGGGCGGGACGGTCTCCGATTCGATATCGGTGACGAAGCCGTACTTATACGGCTGGAGGACCTGGGATTCGATTCCGCTACTCATTAAGGCTCCCGAAGTCCTTTGTGCGTCGCAAGTTGCAGAGATGAGACCATGGCGAAGGCGAATCCTACAGGAATTACTCGGGATTGTCAACCAAGCCTCAGTAGATATCGCGATTGACCTCCCTGATCAGGCGCTCGTAGTCCTCCGGCGTATTGAGATCGTCGATTACCGCCGGGTCGTCCACCACCACTGTGACGAGGTCCCGCTCGTGGGCGGCAAGCACCGCCCCCGCGCCGTCGCGGGTCGCGGCGGCGCTGGTCGCGAGCTCCGTGAAGAGCACCTGGTCCCAGATCACCGGTTGCCCGCGCTGTTCGGCGAAGCTGGGGACAACGGCGGGGGCGCCGGTCCGCCGGTGAGCCTCGAGCAGGCGCTCCAGCGTCACGACGCGCACATGCGGCAAGTCCACCGGCCACGCCAGGATTCCCGAGGGGCGAATCGGCTCTAGCGCCGCGAGGGCGGCGCGGAGCGATCCGATCGCTTCGCCCGCGACGTCGGGGTTTTCGACGATGACGCACTCGTGGGTGGCCAGGGAGGGTCGGACGCGCGCGGCGTCGGGACCGAGCACCACGACGCGTGACTTTAGGTCCAGCGCTTCCAGCGCCTCGAGGATGCGGACGGCGAAGGGCCGGCCTCGGAAGTCCAAGAGTGCCTTGGGCCTACCCATGCGCTCCGAGGCCCCGGCAGCGAGCACGATACCGGCGAGACCCATGCTTCTACGTTATCGCGAGTTGCACCCCGCCGCCAAACCCCCAAATTGGCGGCCCATGGCCGTGCGACGCATCCGCCAGCTGGGCGATCCGATCCTGCGAGTCCGCTGCGAGCGGGTCCAGAACCCGAAGTCTGCCGCGACGCGGCTGGTCGCGGACGATCTGCGGGATTCGCTCGCCATTGCCAGGAAGAAGTACAAGATGGGACGCGCGCTCGCGGCGCCGCAGATCGGCGCGCCGGTGCGGATCGTTTTCGTCCAGATGGACAAGCAGCGTTGGACGATGATCAACCCCGAGATCACCGACGTGGGGCGCGACGATTTTCTGGTGTGGGACGACTGCTTCTCGTTTCCCAACCTGCTGGTTCGCGTCAACCGGGCCTATCAGATCACGGTGAGCTACACCGATCCCAAGGGCCAGCAGCACACGATGGAGCTCGAGGGGCCGATGGCGGAGCTGTTGCAGCATGAGATCGACCACTTGGACGGCATTCTGGCCCTCGATCGCGCCAGCGGGGTCGATCCGTTCGCGTTCCGGTCGGAGTGGGACAAGGTTCACAAACCGGAAGAGCGCGACGGGCCGCCCAAACCACGGGAGGTGTGACGGAGAGGCCGCCAGATTAGATTGACCAGCGACAGGGGTGCCCGCCATCACGAAACGCCCGCGGGCTGAGATCACACCCTTTGAACCTGATCCGGTTCGCACCGGCGAAGGGAGCTCCGCATGACCTGCCTTACCCAGATGCACTTCGCCCGTCAGGGCACCATCACCCCCCAGATGCAGCGCGTCGCGGAGCGGGAAGGTCTTCCCGTCGAGCTGGTGCGCGACGAAGTAGCCCGCGGGCGGCTCATCATCCCCGCGAACGTGAACCACCTCGCGAAGCGACTCGATCCGATGGCGATCGGGAAGGTGGCTGGCGTAAAGATCAACGCCAACATCGGTAACTCGGCGGTCGAGTCGAACATCGACCAGGAGCTCGAGAAGCTGCACCACGCCGTCCACTATGGCGCCGACACGGTGATGGATCTGTCCACCGGCGGCGACATCGACGCGATCCGCCAGGCGATCATCGATGCGTCGCCGGTGCCGATCGGCACGGTGCCGATCTATCAGGCCGTCACCCAGGTGAAGCAGGTCGAGGATCTCACGGAGGACGACCTGCTCGACATGGTCGAGCATCAGGCGCAGCAGGGGGTGGATTACGTCACGGTCCATTGCGGGATCCTGCGCGAGTACGTGGGGCTCGCGCTCGGCCGCGTGACGGGGATCGTGTCGCGGGGCGGATCGCTGCACGCCTACTGGATGACGCACCACAACAAGCAGAACCCGTTCTACACCCGCTTTGATCGCATCCTCGAGATCGCCCGCAAGTACGACGTGACGCTCTCGTTGGGCGACGCCCTGCGGCCCGGCTCGGTCGCGGACGCGAACGATCGCGCCCAGTTCGCCGAGCTCGAGACGCTGGGCGAGCTGACGACGCGAGCCTGGGCGCAGGACGTGCAGGTGATGATCGAAGGACCGGGCCACATCCCGATGCACTTGATCGAGGAGAACGTCCGGAAGGAGAAGGAGATTTGTCACGAGGCGCCGTTCTACACCCTGGGACCCCTCGTGACCGACATCGCGCCGGGCTACGACCACATCACGTCGGCCATCGGCGCCGCGATGATTGGCTGGTACGGGGCGGACATGCTGTGCTACGTGACACGCAAGGAGCACCTGGGCTTACCAAATGCCGAAGAGGTGCGAGAGGGCGTGATCGCGTACAAGATCGCCGCGCATGCCGCCGACATCGCGCGCGGCCGGGCGGGAGCCCGCGACCGCGACGATGCGCTATCGCGCGCCCGCTACGCGTTCGATTGGAACGAGCAGTTCAGGTTGTCGCTCGATCCCGACCGCGCGCGCGAGTTGCACGATGAGGCACTGCCCGCCGAGTATTTCAAGAGTGCCGAGTTCTGCGCCATGTGCGGGCCGAAGTTCTGCTCGATGCACATCACGCGCGAGATCGAGCGCAAGCTCGGGACGAGGGAGGCGGTGCCGGCAGACTGAGGTGGCGGGTCTACTGTTGCCCTTGCCGTCGGTCGCGCTCAGGGGCCGCGACGGACGAAGAACTCATACGGCGCCGTCGTGAGCTCGTCGCCAAACGTCCCGCTTCCCCGTACGCGAATCAGAAAGCCTCCCCCTGCAGGCACGGCAAACGAGCCGACTGGGTTGAACGTCTGACCGAAGAACTGTGCGAGCGATCCAATCAGTGCGTTGCCCGTCGCGGGATCGATGACTTCTAACGTCAGGCCGTGGAACTGGTCGCCGCCCACAGGGGGAGCGGTCAGGCGGATGTACGCAGTGAGCGTGTCCCCCGGCACCGCGGTTGAGGTGAACTCGTCGATGTCGCCGCCAGGGAAGACCGCTTCGCCGCGCACCGTGTCGCCAACCGTGTACGCCGCGGGCACGCTCTCCGGCGCTCGATTGATGGGGATCACTCGGAACGCGTATCCGCCAACGAACCGGAAGTAACCACCGCACGTGGCGTCGGAGCAGAACCGGAAAAAGCCGTCGGGTTGATACACAGCGATGCCGACCTCTCCGCTCGCGGGGACGCGGAACGGGCCCGCAAAGTGGTCGCCGTAGAGGGCCGTCACCAAGCTGTCACCCGTCACGCGATCGAAGATGCGCAGGTACGGGTACAGGAAATCCGTCCGGGTCGAGTGGACAATGACACCAACCTCCTGACCGGGTGAGGCAGTCACCGTGTACTCGTCCCAGTCACCGGGGGTATCGATCGCCTCCGTTGTGACCGAATCCCCCGGTACCAGTGCACTGGACACGTGCTCCGGGGCGGCGCCGAGCGGCTCCACGGCCAGCCGGTACGCGCCCCGCTCAGCCCGCACTCCGGCCCAGCCGGCCCCGCTCACATCGATTTCGTACCAGCCCGTGGCGGGCAAATCGACACGGAGGGTCTGGTGATCCCCAAGCGCCGCCGCCGATGTGCCGCTGAACACGATCGAATAGCCGGTCGGGCCGGTGATGAACGCCTGGAACCCGCCGCCTGACGGGGCGGCCATTCCTTGAAGCGCGATGTTGACGTGCTGGCCCTTCAACCCGTGGAAGTGGAACTCGTCGATGTCGCCGGGGGGATCAATCGCCTCGCCGGATACCGTGTCGCCGATCGCGAAGGTGTCGCGGACCACCTCCGGCCCGAAGCTGAACCGATAGAACCAGAGGCGATAGGGGCCTCGGAGGGTTGAGCGGTCATAGGCGTCTCCGCTCGTTCCCACGCGAACGATGTACTTCCCCGGTGCCACCTGCATGCGTCGTCCACGTCGCCGGGGAGATCGATCGCCTCGCCGCTCACGCTGTCGCCAAAGGCCAATGTCGCCGGCAGCGTCTCCGGCCGCCGATTGATCCGATACAAGAGGAGCCGATATGCCCCGTAGTTGAGGTCGGAAGGGTAGTACGGGATGACGCCGCTGACGCGGAGGCGGTAGGTTCCCGTCCCTGGCAGCGCAAATCGACCGGTTACCTGGCGAAGCAAGCTGGTGTCGGTGCCGACGCTCTGGACCGTCCGCAGAACCGTCCCCGCTCCGTCGACGACGTCGAGCTGGAGAGAAGTTTCGGGCGATCCGTTCTCGGCCTGGAAGAACGTGTTGAACTCCTCGCCTGCGACGCCGGAGAACGTGAACTCGTCGACGTCCCCAGGGAGGTCGATCGCCTCCCCCGAAATGGTGTCGCCCGGGGTGATGGCGGCACTCACGTGCTCCGGATGACGGTCGATCGGGTATAGGAACAGCCGATAGGCGCCGGTGTCGGCGATCTGCGAGGGAGCGGTGCCGGACACCCGCACCACGAACTTGCCGGCGGCCGGCACCTGGAATCGACCAGTCGCGTGGGTGAAGAGGGCGGTGTCTGACTCGCTGCTCGTGGCGATCGCCAGTACTGGCCCCGTGACCGGAGCAACTTCGAGCCGGACGGCTCGCGGCGCTTGGACGAATGCGTTGAATTCTGCCCCGGCGACCGCCGCGAACGTGAACTCGTCCACGTCGCCAGCGCGATCGATCTTCTCACCACGGACTTCCGCAGCGAGCGGCATGGCCGCGGGACGGTGCTCCGGCCCGCGGTCGATCAGATAGGACCAGAAGCGGTACGGGCCCCGGTAGCGCGGGTACACGTTGCTGGCGACCGACAAGACGGAAAACAGGTAGTCCTGGGATGCGGGGAGACGCAAGCGGCCCGTGGTCAACGTCGGCGTTCCGGCATCGCCGAACACGTAGCCGAGTAACGTGGGCGCCACCGTATCCAGCACGGTCAGGCTCACTGAACCGGACCCCTGCGGACCTAACGTTTCCATGACGAGGACGACGTCCTGCCCGGCAGTTCCGTGAGCGAAGAATCGGTCCCCGTCGACGATTGGATCGATCGTTTCGCCAGCAACGGTGTCGCCGATCGCGAACCGGGCCGGCACCTCTTCCGGAGCGGTGTTGATCTCGTAGACCATGAACCGGAAGCGCGCGCTGGCAACCCCAGGGAAGGCGCTCACCCGCAGCCGGTACACCCCGCCCGTCGGTGAGAAGAAGTTGTCGGTCGCGTTCTCCTCGAGCCGTGGGCCATCCTGATTCGCGCTGATGCTCACGATCGGCGGGTGGCGTGCGGAGTCGACCACCATGAGGAACGCACTTCCCTGGAGGGCTTCGAGAAACACGGCGTACACGCTGTTCGAGCCCGCCGCGAACGAGTACCAGCGCGCCGAGTCAGGGGTCACACCCTGCTCGATGATGCTACCGATCGGGACGCGCTCTCCCTCTCCCCGGGGCTCGAACGGCGAGGGCGAATCGCACGCCAGGAGCCCGGCGACCGCGACCGCGGCGGAGCCGGACAACCAGCGGATGGGAGAGCGATGGCGCGGTTGCACGAGCAGTCGCGTTGCCGAAGGACAGCGTTTAACGTGAGCGACAAATCGACAGTGCGCGAGGGCTGGAAAACGCGCCGGGGCCCTCTATTGTCGTTAGCAGTGTCGTTATGCTGTTCGCTTGCTGTCACTCTCCCAGAATGGCGAATGCCCGCACCGGAAAGCTCCCCATCCCCCGCACTTTCACGGGCACGGCGAAAAACCGGAAGCCGACGTCGGGCAGCTCCCGCAGGCCGCACAGGTGCTCCACGATCGGAAGGCCGGCGCCGAGCAACAGCGTATGCGCGGGACGCGCGCCGTCGGCCGCGTCGTCGATGTTGAGCGAGTCGATGCCCACGAGGGCCGCACCGGCCGCGATGAGATGCTCCGCCGCGGCCCGCGTCAAGAAGGGATGGCCGGTGCCATAGCGCTCCGTGCGCCAATGGACGTCCCAGCCCGTGTGCACGAGCACGGCCTTGCCCCGCACGTCGCGGCCGCGGAACACACCTGCATCGAGCGCCCGGCCGGTGCGCTGTGTTGCCCGGACCACGATGCCCTCGAGGTCGGCGACCGCCTCGAGCGGATAAGCGGCGACGTCCTTCCCGCCCTCGTACCGGTGGAACGGCGCATCGATATAGGTGCCCGTGTTGGCGAGCAGCTCGATCTTCCCGATCTGGAATGTCGTGCCGGCCGCGTAGCGCGTCTGGGACGCGTCGCGCGACAACCAGTCGCTGATCGTTGGCACGGGAAGGCCAGGGTAGGTGACCATCCCATGCTCGATCGTATGGCTCACATCGATCAACCGTCCGCGCGACGCGGTCATGGGGGCGGCGCTCGCCGCGCGGGATCCTGCTGGTAGAACTGCCGCAGCTGTCCGTACAGCTCGGGATGCTCGCGCTCGAGCTGAACCGGCTTCTCGAAAAACGTCTCGGTCGCGACGGCGAAGAACTCGGCCTTGTTGGTCGCCCCATATTCGTCCAGCGTCGACTTGCGATCCTCGGCGATGTCCCGGTGCAGCCGCTCGTACTCCTCCGAGAGCACGCCACCCCACGTCCGCAGCGCGCCCGCCGGCAGGATCGGCGTGCCGTCGGTGATGCCGTCCTCCGCATCCAGCTGGTGGGCGAACTCATGCAACACGACGTTCTCGCCGTCGTCGGGATTGCGCGCCCCGCGGACGGCGTCGTCCCACGAGATCACGACCACGCCGTCGCCCCACGATTCGCCCATCAGGCGGACGGGGGGTGGTACTACCTGGCCCGTCCCGCGCGACCCGGCCGACTTCGGAACGAATCCGTGGGGGTACACCAGCACCGTCCGGAACGTCGGGTAGCACGGGCCCTCGAGGTGGAGCAGCAACAGGCAAGCCTCGGCCGCGATCGTCACCTTCATCGCTTCGGTAAGGGTGAGCCCACCGGATCCTTCGAAGTGTTTGTCGGCCATAAATATCTGCACCAGTCGAAGCAACCGCTCGCGCTCCTCCGAGCTCAGCCCCCGAGCGAGTGGGACATTGCGTTCCACGATCCCGGGCCACGTGTCCGGGATCGGGCCGGTAGGCAGTCGGAGCGACGGCGCCGGAATGCGGCGCAGCACGGCGGATACCGCGAGGTAGCCGACCAACATGAGGGCGAAGGCAACGACGACCGCGAGCCCTTCCATACTAGTCCCACCAACAATAGAGCTGCTTCGACTCTCGGAGCTCGCGCGCCAGGGCGTCCACCGTCTCGGTTCCCTGGTTCACTACGTCGGGGCAGAACGCGTAAAACCGCCGGGCCAGCGCGTCGGCGTCGTTGATCATGGAGCGGAACCGGCCCTCCACCCAATCGAACCCCATGCCCGTGAGGACGAACGGTGGTCGCGCTCGAGGACCTCGAGCCACGCGACGATGCTGTCGGGGCCGATGCCGTAGTTCCAACCGTTCGTTCCCATGAGTCGGAGAATCTCGTACCGATCGCTGCGCGGGAACAGCGCGACGCGGTCGCCGCGGCCCGCGATGCCAAAATGTTGCTCGGAGCGAAACAGGTAGAATCCCTTCTCGAGGAAGCGCGGCTGCGCCTGAGCGACGAGTCGCTCCGCCCGCGCCGCCGGGACGCTCACTTGGAAGCCCTCGGTACGGAGAGAGTCGCCCACCGAGTCTGTGCCCACCAGCGGCGTCGCCGCCCCACCCGCGAGTCGCTCGAGCGCGCGGACTGCGTCGGGGAAGGCGGCCGGCACGACGAAGTCGGACGGCACGGACGAGGTGGTGCGGAGCAGGCGCGAGCCGAGCTGGTTGAGCAGCAATACGACGATCGCGGCCACCGCGACCCACCGGAGCGACACGCGCGGGCGGGGCTGCGTGATGGGACGTGGATCCGGGCCGGCCATGTTCAATTCCTGCAAGATCGCCGCCGCGCGGCGGCGGATGCGCCACCGACGCAGCATGCTGAAGGGTGGCAGCAACTGCCACGTCATCACCCACGCGCTCGTGAACTTCGGCCGGAACACCCTGGCCCGATCGTCGCGCCGCCACCTCCCCGCGTCGACCTGCTCCGTGAGCTCGCGCACCATCGCACCCGCCAGGAATCGGGCCGGATCGTGCTGATGCTCGAACGGGGCGCGCTCGCGGCCGGGATAGTGTCGCTCAAGATACGCCCGCTTGATGCGGCACAGTCGCGCCGGGTCGCGCACGATCGGCAGCCGCACGACAACTCTGGACGGCGGCGGTGTGAACGACCCCAGGATCGGACTGTTGTGGACCGACACCGATCGCCCGTCGCGGAACTTGGTCGGCAGCTCCGCGTAGCTCGTGACCAGCCGAGCGGGGCGCGCCGCGGTGAACATGGCGACGGCGAGACCCAGTTCCTCCGTACCGGAGTTCTCGAGCAGTGCGACGCGAGTGCTGACGTGCTTCATCTGACCGGTCTGGAACAGATCGGCCACGACGTGAAATCCCTCGGTGCTCAGGGCGTCGCAGGTCTGCCGGAATGCGGCAGCCACGTCCGCGGGCACCGAATGCCGCCCAGGGGTGAAGGGCTCGAACACCGGACGGGCAGCGACCTTCTGTGTGAGCCACACCACGATGGGCCCGAGCCAGTAGGGGGCGATCAGTACCAGGGGGAGCCAAGGGAGATAGACCATGAGGCCCGCGCGAGCGGCTACGGCGCTCGGGGTGGGGAAGGTTGCGCCGGCGGTAGTACCCGTCCCAGCGCCTTGAGCAGCTGTCCGTCGGGCGTACCACCGTCGGGCGCCTCCGCCAGCACCACGGCGAAGCGCCGCCTGAGCAGCGGATCCCGCATCGCGTGGGCAGCGAACTGCAAGGTGAGGGGGATGAACCAGGTTGCCTGGCGCGCCCCGGCACCGGACCGGGCCACGGCCGCGTACTGCTCGAACAGGGCGAGCAGAAAAGCGCCCTTTGAGGGGAACTGCCGGTAGATCGCGCCCTTGGTGAAGCCGGCTGTTCGAGCGATGTCGTCGAGCGTGGCGAACTCGATGCCGCGCTCCGCGAATACGCTCAATCCAGCCTCGAGGAGCAGCGCTTTCGTCTCGGCCGTGCGCCTCTGTCTGATACCCATCAGAATCTAGGATACCTGTCAGAACCGTAATAGGCAATGAAGTGCCTCGGGACAGCAATTGAGATACCCATTGGTATCTCAATGCCTCGCAACCCCAGCAAGGACCTGCGGTTCCTACTCGTTGGTCGTTCCTCACTGCAACCGCGAGCAGCGGTCTCCAAAGCTAGGGCCGCGCCCAACGCCCGGACCGGCTTCCAGGAGGAACGCGTGAATCAACCATCCGCTGGGACTCCCATGGGGAATCTCCAGTTCGATCACGTCGAGCGCGATGGCGCCGTGGGCGCGGCGGTATACTTCGGCATTGCGGCTCTTACCGGCTACGAGTTCGGACTCGTGGCGATCGTCGTCGGCCTGCTGGTGGGTGGTGCAGTGCGCAAGGGCTCGAACGGCCGTGGCGGCCGGCGCTACCAGCTGCTCGCCGTGTTTCTCACCTACACCGCCGTCGTGGTGACCGACTCCTCCCTGATCGCCCGCGAGCTGCAGAAGGAATGGAGCGCCCGGGCCGCCTCGCCCGCCGCGGTGGCCGCCGGAGTGAGCGCCCCCACCGACGCCGCGCCCAGTACGTCGCCTCGCCCGGGCCTGCCCGCTATCGCCCTCGGCCTGGCGGTGATCATCGCGCTCGCGTATGCGGCTCCTGTCATGATCGGCATCACGAGCCCGATCCACTTGTTGATCGCGGGGTTCGCGCTGTACGAGGCGTGGAAGCTCAACCGGGGCGTCGCTCTGCAAGTCACAGGGCCGTACCAGGCCGCCGCTCGGCCCGCCGCGGCGTAGTCCTCCGTAGATGACCGACGCAGATCTAGCGGGGCGGGCACCATCCGTGTGCACGCAGTGCGGCACACAGATCGCGCCCGCCCTGCTCGCTTGCCCCTCCTGCCGACGTCTGGTACACGCGGAAGAGCTCAAGCGTCTCGCCGCCACCGCGCAGCGCGCGGAGCAGGCCGGCGACCCGAGCGCCGCCCTTGCCGCGTGGCGCCAGGCACTCGACCTGTTGCCGGCGGACGCCACCCAGCAGCAAGTCGTTTCTGCCCGGATCGCCGCGTTGAGCCGCTCGCTCGACGCCGGGCCTGCGGGCGCGAAGCACGGATCAGGGTTGGGCAAAGGGGCGGCCGGTGTCGGCGCACTCGGCGCCCTGTTCTTCAAGTTCAAGTTCGCGCTCATGTTCGTCCTCACGAAGGCCAAACTGCTGTTATTCGGCCTGACCAAGGCCAGCACGTTCTTCAGCATGCTGCTTTCGGCCAGCCTCTATTGGACCATGTGGGGGTGGAAGTTCGCGGTCGGCGTGGTGCTTTCCATCTACATCCACGAGATGGGTCACGTGCAGGCGCTGCAGCGCTATGGCATCAAGGCCACGGCCCCGATGTTCATCCCCGGCTTCGGCGCCGTGATCCGGCTGAAACAGTACCCGGCCAACGCGCGCGAAGACGCGCGGGTGGGACTGGCTGGCCCGCTCTGGGGACTGGGCGCTGCGCTCGCAGCCTACATGGTGTATCGCGCCACCGGCATCGGAGTGTGGGGCGCGATCGCGCACTTCGGAGCCTGGGTGAATCTCTTCAACCTGGTCCCGGTGTGGCAGCTCGACGGTGCGCGCGGCTTCCGCGCACTGACCCGCCAGCAGCGCTGGACCGCGGTCGCGGTCATCGCGGCAATGTGGCTGGTGACCTCTGAAGGGCTGCTGGTGCTGCTCGGCATCGCTGCGGCGGCGACCGCCGGCTTCGCTCACGCGGCAGACGAGCCCGATCACACCGCGCTCGCGCAGTACGCGTTCCTCGTGGCCGTCTTGGCCCTGATGACCTGGATCGCGGTGCCTGGCACCGGGCCTTGAACGGGGGTGGGACCCCTCCTATGTTTGCGATTCGGCCCGAATTTGGCGGCCCGAGCGACGCGCAATACCTGGAGCTTGAATGCCGTACATCATCGCAGAGCCCTGCATCAATGTGAAGGATCGGTCGTGCGTGGACGTCTGCCCCGTGGACTGCATCTACGAGGGCGAGGATATGCTGTATATCCACCCGGACGAATGCATCGACTGCGGCGCCTGCGAGCCGGAGTGCCCCGTCACGGCGATCTTCCCGGAAGAGGACACGCCTCCGCAGTGGAAGTCCTACATCGCAAAGAACCGCGAGGTGTTCCAGGGCTCCAGCCCGCCCGGCAAGCCGCAGCGCAAAGGCTCGTGAACGGCGCCCCGGGGACTTCACCCCGGGGTTTTCGCTGTTAGGGAATTGCCCTCAGGAAATCGGCCACCACCCGGCTGGTGGCGAGCGGCTGCTCGAGCGGCGCGATGTGTCCCGCCGCGGGCACCACGTGACACTGCGCGCCGGGGATGAGCAGCGCCATGGCGCGCGCAGTGTCCGGCGGAGCGATCTGGTCTTCGCTCCCGACCAGCACGAGAGTCGGCGCCCGCACGCCCCGGAGCGTGTCGGTGGAGTCGGGCCGGTCGCGCAGCGTGCGCAACGCGCCCACGAGTCCCGGGACGGACCAACGGTGCGCCATCTCCCGCACCTGCCCGGCCACTTCGGGCTGAGTGGACTGCGTGGCCGCCGCCAGCAGCCGGGGGAGCAGCCGCTCGATCACGGCGTCCTGCCCCTCCCGCTGCGCCACCTGTGTGAGCTCCTCCCGCGCGCGCTTCGCCTCGGGCGAGTCCGGCTCAGGCTTGGTATCGGCCAGGATCAGTGCTTTCACCCGTTCCGGATGCCGGCGCAACACCTCGAAGATGACGTACCCACCCATCGACAGGCCACACAGCACGGCCTGCCGCACCCCAACCGCGTCGAGCACCGCGACCAGGTCGTCGGCGTAGCGCGTCAGGGAGTACCCGTCGGCGCCGGGTGGCGCCCCCGAGTCGCCCACCCCGCGGAAATCCGGCGCAATGCGCCGAACCCGCGAGAGCGTCGCAAGCTGGTGCCGCCACACCGTGCGATCGAACGGGAAGCCGTGGACGAACAACACCGGCAGGCCTTCTCCGCGCACGTCGACGGCGAGCTCCACATCGCCGGCGGGCACTCGGATCGGCTGGTGGCCGCCCGACGCCCGGGGGCCCAGAAAGCGCGCGATCTCGTCCGGAATCGGCGTGGCGCGCCCCAATCGATCGATACACACGAACACCATCTCCGCCTCCGCCACCGCGGCATCGTCCGAAGCCCGCCGTACGACGTGGCGCAGGGTCATGCTGGTGGTGCCGCGACCCACGACCGTCGTCTCCACACGTAGCACGTCGCGCGCGAACGCCGGCGCCCGGTATTCGATCGTCGCCTTGCGCACCGCGGGCCACACACCGTTCCGGTCGAACAGGTCCATCCCCGGCCCACGGGCGAGCGCATCCCAGCGGGCCCGCTCGAGCAGCGTGAGCAGCGCGGCCTGGTTCAAGTGGCCGAACGCGTCGCATTCGTATGGGTAAACGGTCAGCTCGATCGTCCCGAACGGCGTCACGCTGTTGGTTCCGCTGGCGGAAGGGGAACCGCAAACGTATGCCAGAAAACCACTCGTTGCACGTTGCACGTTCCACGGTTCAAGAGAAAGGCGAAAGCCTTGGCCCCGTACGTCGGGTCGAGTGTCAGGCCGTGTTGCGACGCGAGCCGGGCGGCGGCCTCCCCGTCCGGGGTCGGATGCCCGTAGCCCTTCCCCAGCCCTTCAACCATGTCGAGGGAGCGCGGAGCGGGGAGCGGTACGCCGCGACGTGCGAGTAGGCGCCGCGCCGCGCGCGCCAGCCACGTCGTCCGCCAGCGGTTGGCGACCACCCGTGGCGCTACGCGAATCCCCACGATTCGCGTGGGCCAACCGAGCGCGCTGAGGGCGAGCGCGAGGCCCGCGGCCGTACCCCCGGTGCCGAGCGGCAACACGATCGCATCGGGCGGCGCGTCGACCTGGGTGGCGAGCTCCAATCCCGCGAGCAGATGCCCCACCACCGCGCGGGGATGCGCTCCTCCGCCGGGAATCCAGCGACGGGGGCCGAGCGCCCCCGCGCGACGCCACGCGTCGAGCACGGCGAGCGGCAACAGGCCCTTCGAGCGCGCGCGCACTACGAGCGCGGCGCGGGCCCGGCACGCCGCGGCCACGGCGAGGCTGGCGGGTGTCTCGGGTTGTGGGAATTGCGCGAGTACGGCGCTCCCGGCCGCCGCCGCGGCGTGCACGGCGGTCGCGAGGCAGTGGGTCGAGCCGGTGCCGCCCAGCGTGACGAAGACGGTGCCGGGGGGCGCGCCCGCGAGCAGGAATTCGAGCGCCCGGACTTTGTTCCCACCGTAGCGCGCCGATGAGCGATCTTCCCGCTTGACCGTGAGCTCGGCGACGCCGATGGCGCCGCCGAGCGCACCGGCCCGTTCGAGCGGCGTGGGCCAGTCGCCCAGCCTACAAGGCGCGAGGGTCGCGCGTATCTTTTGAATCAGTCGCGCCGGATCCGACACCACCACCCCGATCCCGAGGACCCCGATGCAGGTTGCCACCGACTACAT